>Ga0126342_10015479_pt1 | contig 13370 bp, 5 predicted proteins | sample Cyp1metagenome_FD_92528 | JGI IMG/M metagenome (GOLD analysis project Ga0126342, IMG submission 92528) | Coral microbial communities from Lord Howe Island, Old Settlement Bay, Australia - Cyphastrea 1 metagenome | ecosystem: Host-associated > Invertebrates > Cnidaria > Coral ...
CCATTTTTCTCCCTATGAAATTTCATCATTTCCCATTTTTCTCCCTATGAATTTTTATCAATTCCCATTTTTCTCCCTATGAAATTTCATCATTTCATATCATTTCCCATTTTTCTCCCTATGAAATTTCATCAATTCCCATTTTTCTCCATATGAAATATCATCCATTCCATTTTGCTCTCATTTTTCTCCCTACAAAATATCATCAATTCCCATTTTTCTTCCTATGAAATTTCATCATTTCCCATTTTTCTCCCTATGAATTTTCATTAATTTCAATGTTTCTCCCTATGAAATTTCATCAATTCCCATTTTTCTCCCTATGAAATTTCATCAATTCCTATTTTTCTCTCTATGAAATTTCATCAATTCACATTTTTCTCCCTATGACATTTCATCATTTCCCATTTTTCTCCCTATGAGTTTTCATCAATTCCCATTTTTCTCCCGATCAAATTACATTAATTCCCATTTTTCTACCTATGAAATTTCATTAATTCCCATTCAATCCCGAAGAAATTTCATTAATTCCCATTTTTCTGCCTATGAAATTAATTTCATTAATTCCCATTTTTCTCCATATGACATTTCATCAATTCCCATTTTTCTCCCTATGAATTTTCATCGATTCCCATTTTTCTCCCTATGAAATTTCATTAATTCCCATTTTTCTCCCTATGAAATTTCATCATTTCCCATTTTTCTCCCTATGAAATTTCATCATTTCACATGTTTTTCCCTATGAAATTTCATCAATTCCCATTTTTCTTCCTATGAAATTTCATCATTTCCCATTTTTCTTCATATGAATTTTCCTTAATTCCCATTTGTATCCCTATGAATTTTCATCAATTCCCATTTTTCTCCCTATGAAATTTTATCAATTCCCATTTTTCTCCATATGAAATTTCATTAATTCCAATTTCTCTTCCTATAACATTTCATAAATTCCCATTTTTCTACCTATGAAATTTTATTAATTCCCATTCATTTCCTATGAAATTTTATTGATTACCATTTATCGCCCTATGAAATTTCATCATTTCATATTTTTCTCCCTATGAAATTTTATCAATTCCCATTTTTCTCCCTATGAAATTTCATCAATTCCCATTTTTCTCCATATGAATTTTCATTAATTCCCATTTTTCTCCTTATGACATTTCATCAATTCCCATTCAATTCCTATGAAATTTCATCATTTCCCATTTTTCTCCCTATGAAATTTTATCAATTCCCATTTTTCTCCCTATGAAATTTCATCATTTCCCATTTTTCTCCCTATCAAATTACATTAATTCCCATTTTTCTCCCTATGAAATTTCATTAATTCCCATACAATCCCTATGAAATTTCATTGATTCCCATTTTCCTGCCTAGGAAATTTCATTAATTCCCATTTTCTTCCTATGAAATTTCATCAATTCCCATTTGCTAGGAAATTTTATTAATTCCCATTTTTCTCCCTATGAAATTTCATTAATTTCCATTTTTCTCCCCATGAAATTTCATTAATTCCCATTTTTCTCCCTATGAAATTTCATTAAGTTCCATTTTTCTCCCTATGAAATTTGAATGATTCCCATTTTCTCCCATTTTTCCCCCAAAAATTGCTGGAAAATGGCCGAGGCAGCCTGGACGATGGCCTGGTTTCAGCCCTTACAGCTCTGACCGAGTCAACATGTCCCAGTGGGGAAATGAGTCGAAGATTGTGGGCTCCCCTCGAAAAATGCAAGGGAGAATCCGTTGAGATCAAGATGTAGAAATAGCTGTTCAAACTTATGAAAATCATAATTATGTGGATGATGATTAATGATAACCCATAGTTATCATAGTATTATTATATAAGATATATAAGATAAGATATGTGATTATCAATGATAATTATGGCTTATATGAACCACTACAATTGTGGTGGTTTCATAGAGTGTTAATGATAATACGGTGGATGGGCCAGCGAAATCGTGCACCAGTTTTTCTAGGTCAGTGGTAGACATCCCATTGTTTTTGTTGGGTTAAAGAAACCATCCAGTTGGTGATGCAGAGATCTTCGCTGGCCCATCTACAGGGGATAATATGAATGGGATAATATAGGAACATAGAATAGAATAGATTAGATTATCCCTAATATCCCATTAGTAATATCCCATTAGGGCCTTAGGGATAATATTAGGGATATAATAGAATAGAATGGGATTTTTTACTGGATATGTGTCTGCTAAAAAAAAACGTGGCAACGGAAAATCCCATATAAATATGGAGGTTTCTTGCTGGGAGTGGAAAATCATCCATTTTTCTGGGGAGTTTCCAGCCACTTTTGATGGAACAAAGAGGGTCATCCCGGTCATACCCAAAAAGATTGAGAACAGGTGGTACTATCACCACTTCTTTTCAGAGGTTGTACTTTCTACCCATTCTTTTTGTGGTTGCTATCCTATCCATTCACATCAATATTTGACTAGGATACATAAGCACCAATAGAAATGGGAACATAAGCAACAAAAACGCGGGATGAAATGTCCAACAATGGGTCCGATTCCTACAGCAACAAGTGGGATTCACAAGTGTGGATGGGTCAATAAATTGAGGTCCCTGAACACACTCAAATGAACATTCATACCCTCTGGTAAACTAACATAGCTATTGAAAATAGCCATGTTATAGTTGATTTACCCATTGAAAATAGTGATTTCTATAGCTATGTTTGTTTACCAGAGGGTAAGTTTTCAGTCTTGACCATTCCATTTTGGCTGGGCCCTACATATGACGCATATGTTGGTTGGATCAGTCGATCACCACCAGAAACCAGGCCAAATAGTCGGGGATTTACACCATGATGCGGGACCACTTTTGGGATTAGATCGAATAGATCCAATGCCTCTGGTTGTCTAACATGATGATTTATGATGATATTTATAATGGTCATTTCCTATAGCTACGTTAAACTACCAGATGATACGAATACCTCCGGGCTTTCGTTTGGCAATCTGCAAGTTTGAGGGAGCCTCGACGAGCTGCTCAACAGCTCCCTCTGGATTGAGGTACTTGTAATATCAGTACTTTGATCTTTGTATATCTATCTGTATATCATATATTGTTGATGTATATTATAATACACATAGATCATATATCAGTATCTATCGTTGTCTATCGTTGTCTATCGTTGTCTATCGTTGTCTATCGTTGTCTATCGTTGTCTATCGTTGTCTATCGTTGTCTATTTTCTATCTAATCTAATCTTAATCTTAATCTTAATCTAATCTAATCTATCTATACGTGCATGTAATATACAAAATACCTATTTCAAAAGCTTGTAGAATGAAAATCTATCCGCGCATGGCTCCTGCACTTAGGTGTGCCCAAGGACTCCGGAGTGAGTGAGGGACCCAAGGATGACGACACGGACCTCCGATGGCAATCGATGTGGGTTGCAGTAGCAGTGTACCAGCCATCCATCCATCATTTCCATACCATTTGGGGGTTTCCAGGGTCATTGGGGGATCCCCAAAATGCTTGGTTTACAGTGGAAAATCCTATGAAAACTGGTGATTTAGGGGTACCGCCATTTTCGGAAAACTCCATTTAGCTGAAATCTAGAAACCAATTGCTCAGCGCTGGGTTTTTCGCGGTCTCGGAAGCTGATACTTTTGAATAGCTTCTCGGGGCCAGATGTGTGTGAAAACCATGAGGACAACTCCAAAGGAGAACGAATGGGGATGTACAAATAACCATCTGAATATGATACCCTCTGGTTATTTAACATAGCCATGGAAAATCACCATTTTTAATAGGTAAACCATCTATAAATGGGCCATGGCTTCCATGGCTATGTTAAATAACCAGAGGGTACCTCAAAGCGGAATGCCGACACCATTTTTCATCATGAGAAAATAACGCCCAATTTTAGGGGCTCGCCAACTTACAACCCAAGAATAGCTAGCTGTCAGATCTTCGTCACTTTCCGAATAGCACCTGATAACAGACTCCCTTTGATTGGTTTGAAGAATGTGTTTAAAGAACGAAATGGGATGATAATCCCAATGCTCTCTGTGGGGATGGCTCAATCACCAGCCAGTAGTATATCATGTATTTTTTTCCATTGTGGTCAGCTACTTGTATACACAATATGGGACAAACATCACCATTTTTCGGAGACAAATCCGTCAATTCTGCAGATAAATACATACAAAATCACACAATATCGCACAAAATAAATGCAAAATACATGCACAATACATACCAGAGCCACCGGTTTGTGGTGACACCTCCACCGCCATCTCTGATCACCTCGCATGTTCTGGGCTGTTTTCCGGGGGTTTTTGGAGGCCTTTGAAGAGCGAGGTGGGGCGTCAAACTCGGCATCTGCTTCAACAGATCGAAGGCAGAAGGGACCTGGGGTTTCCAAAGTCACGGGTACCCCTTTATTGCTCGCTGGATGGTTTATTTCATGGAAAATCACCAGCCAAAAAAGGATGATGGCTGGGGGTACCCCTGTTTTAGGAAATCCCAAAAAAACTCTGGCCATATCTCGTCAATACACCGAGAGTGGCCAGGTCGTGTTTCCTGGGTCTCACTTGCGTGCGTCAGGTACTTGTAAGGCTGTTGTTGGGGCCTCAGCCGCTGCCAGACTTCGAAGAAACCTCAAGAAAATCTAAAGTCCAAAAGGTTGGGCGGCTTCGAGAATTCGTTACCAGTGGATTTTGAACGACATGGCAAGGGCTCACAAACGTTCATAAACTACGCCCTGTGACACTGCATTGATATACATTGATCATCTTTGGTTCACATAGCGTCAAAGGCTTCCTAATCCAGCTGAGTCACTTTGTTAAAGGCGCCCTCTCCCTTTCTCAAGGGGGCCCAAAATGGCGATTCCATGAGGATTCCTACAAAATTGCTAGGTAGCTTTAGCATGTATATAGCAATCTTTAGATATCTGAAGTGTGATCAATCAGCAATGTCTGGTCAAAGAAATGCACCAAGACCATCCAAGATCCACTGTAGATCATGTCTGCAGATTCTCGGCAGCTCCAGAGATAACTTTCCAGCTTGACTTGCCAATTTCTTACCCATACTGTGGATGGTATTGGATGGTCATCCGCCAGTTCATAAGGCCAATTTTCTACCGTTTTGTTTGGCTTCCCTATTGACGCTTGGATGACCAGGGCCCCATTCATCCCACGTAACTTGACCATAGCACATCTAGGAATTGCAATAATTCTTTAAGATTCCCGCTCTCAACTAAGCGGTGTTCCAGCACTCCAGACTAGGACAAACTATCCAAGCAATCCAAGTGAATCCTCTTCCAAACCTCTTTTCTCACCTTTTTCTGTATATCAAAAATTGTATACACCCAAAATTGGATGGTAAATTCTTGCTACCCTCCGGTTTTCCAACATAGCTATGGAACATGACATGATGATTTGCCGTTTTTATCCAATGTGAGCAGTGGCTGCAAGACACCCCCCTTCCGTGGATGATTAGTTCGGGGATTTTTAGAAAAGCTCACCCAGATTCATTGGGAAATCAAAACGTAGTTTTTTACCCTGCTTCCTTACAACAACCATAGAAAATGGGGATGGTTGGTATGTTGGTATCGCCATAGAAATGCCATTAAAAAAATGGCGAAAATCCTTGGTGACTGCCCTGGTTTTTTGAGGTGACCGTCCTGGTGGACTCGTTGAGAGAACCCAACCCGGATGCAGTGGCCTTTGACCAGCCGCTTGGGATGACTTGGGATGATGGGATGATGGGCTGGATCGGTGCTGATAAAAAAATTGGCGCTTAAGACACATATCATATATATATAATATGTATAATATGTATATCTATGGCAAGTATCTCTGATCACTGTCCTTTGATTCCTCTCAAGTGCATAACAGGTGCATGCTCTGGGTTGACCGACTGCTCACGGGTGCTGGCCTGCTTTCGGACCTGTCCTGGGGGTTTGCTTGTCCCTTTCATTGCGGTGCCTCAGGGATCCCCCTTCTCATTTGTGGGCTTTGCATTGGACTTCTGGGGGGATTTGGACTTTCCCTGTGGGTGCTGTTTGGCTTCTCTTCGAGGCCTTCTCAGCCCATCCCTTCGAGTCCTGCACCAGCTTCTTCTGTTGCCTCTCAGGTTTTCCCGACCTCCAGGGTTAGAAATAGACTGAGAGGTTACCTGGACTTTGATGAGTAGCGGCTTAGCCGCAAGGCTGAGGGAATTGTCCAAAGAAGCTGACAGGTTGCAAGTGGCGGCAGTTGAGCTGGCGGAAAACATCTCTGAGCTTTGCAATCCTGGGTCATTTGGTGATTGGGTCCTGGTTGACGACGCATTTGATCCGCTCTCTCCGGAGGATTTTGCGGCGGTCAGAGCTTTGTTGGTTCACCACGGCCTCGAGGACGGGTTTCCTCCTATTCCCGAAGAGCTTGTTAGGATTGCTGCACGCGCTCTTTCAGGCAGTCCCCAGGAAGTGGTTCAGAAGGCTCAATCGGCCTTTAGAGCAGGTTTCCTAGCTCACATTGCCCTGGCTACGTCGACTCCTTTCCTCAAAAACGAACAGGAGAGTGAAGCTGGGCATTGCCATTGGGTTGTTTTCTACAGGCACACCCCGTCCATCAACAGAAGGGTGACGAGTTTGGCCTGCAAGGACGTGGCTATTACGGTCGAGGATTGTGTTTGGCAGGGATTTGATTCCTTGACGGAGCTCTCCATTTTCTGTGCAGGGGCATCCGTGAGAGTGCCGCGGCTGGAGAAATGGATAAGTCCCTTTTGAAGTTTGCACGTGATGGCGACCCTTCGCTGCTAGTGTGGAGAGTTCCAACCACGCTGACTGATGGTGGGGTCGCAGGCATCCAAGCTTTTGCATTGCCATTACTTTCAAGGGCCTCATCCGATGTTTTGTTGGATGCTATGTTGAAGGAGGAGCCGGACATCATTGGCCCCTCAAAGGAATTCACAGCACAGCTTATGGTGGAGGAGGAGATAGGCAGTGGCGTTGTTGATCTCCCCTCCACTGCCAATTTTGTGGTCGTTGACCTTGTCGATTCTGTTTTGATGGAGATGCGTGAATATGACATTGTTACAGACTCCACTGAGCCTATTGTGCCGTTTGCTGACAGCGAGCCCAATGCTCTGCCTAAGATCATTCCGCTTCTCCCAATGATTCAGGACTGGATCGAATCGGTTGCAAGTGAGCGGTTGGCTTTTTATTCAGCTCGAGAGGAGCAGGATGGCCCCACACTCCCTGCAACGAAAAAGGCTGCTGCAAAGAAAGCAGCCCGGACCACAATCGCCACTTTGGCTACTCAAATGGCAACCATGCAACAGCAGCTTCAGGCAGTTTTGGCTCAGCAAGACGTTTTGGCAAAGGGAGGTGGAGGTGTGGATGGTTTTGCAAGTCATGCTCCCGCTCTCTCAAATGGACCTATGGTCGCAACCATTCCAGCTTTGTCTTCTGGTCTTGGCCTTGGTACTGTACCCAAAGTAGCAGCCATGGCGATTGGCCCCCCTCCTCGAACCAAGGAGGTGCAACTGGGAAGTGTAGCAGATGCAGGACAGCCCGTGGCTCCTATTCAGGGTTCTTGTGCTGTTGGCGGAGAAGGGCAGATGTTCAGTGCCCTTTCTCAGCAAAGTGCCGCCCTGACACAGCTGGTGGCTCACCTGGCAGGAGGCGATCCTATGTCGGACTTGGCCGGACATTCAGCAACAATAGGCCTTGGCTTGAATACCAAGGGCGTAGCAAGGCGAGAGAGGATGCAGAGCGATTTAGCTCAGCGCAGTTCCAACTATTTCCTTCAAGTCCAGCAACAACTCTTCAAGAGGATGAACCCCAGCAGAGCAGTACCCAAAAATGCAGCCGAGCTCAGTCAAGCTGGAGCCTCTATGACTGCTTATTTGGAACGGTATGGGGGCTTCAGACAGAACCGAGATGCAGGGTTGATCATGTGGATCCTAGCTCATGCCATGGATTCGGCATCCCAAGACGATTTCCATGGGACCAAGGAGTATTTGGCTTTGTTGGTGGCAGCTCTCGAACAGAGCACGCTGGATGGGGGATGGGGCGTAGCTTACGTCTTGTCTCTGATGGAGGAGCCGCCTCAACAGCTCTTCATGGAGCGCATGACCCCGGTCTCGGCGACAGGGAGGCCGTTCTCTCCTCTAGTCCCCCCCAGCTGGGCGGCCGTGGCACTGAGCTACTTGAAGGAGTTAGAGGTCCTCTCAACACGCAAGACCGAGATGAGGTCGACCTCGGTCCCAGCTCCAAAAGCCTCGCCTCAGCCCAGCGATCCCAGCCAGACTGCGAGTCCAAAACGAAAGCCGAGGTTTCCCAAGAAACCCCAAGCTGCTGCGGAGAGCCCGTGATGGGCTTGGATAGTGGTACGCCCATTGACAGCAATGAATTCAGTTTTTTGGTTTTTTTGCCTGGCGGTGGCGAAACAACATTGATACGTGATGAAGTTTCTGAACATCAAAACCCTCCAGGTCGCCCTGAGTTCAAAAATTTTACGAATTCAATCAAGGCTGGTTCTGTTTCTAGCTCTACGACAATGTCATATCCAAAGTGGTGTGCTTTGCTGGTTCCCTATGTGCTAAGATCCAGGACTCCGTTCTCAGCCTTTTTGCACAGATCCATTTGCTTGCTTCGGGGCCCGCTTGAGCGGCCTGCCTCGACACTGACCTTTTTCCCTGTGCCTGTCTTTGACCGAGACCAATTTCGCAGGAAGCCTTCAGGTTTGTCATCCCTCAAGAGGCGCAACTGTCACCTACATCGAGCCATCCACGTCATTTGTATGGCGCTGAATTTTTGGTTTTTTGGGGGTCGATGGGTTGCTGATGATGAACTGAAGAGGGAGCCCAACGCCGAGCACATCAACTTGTATGCAAGGCTTGCTTCTTTGATTAGGTCAGACGGCCTGGCTGAATCATTCAATTTGGCGAAGTCGGGTCGAAAACACCATGAATTACTTGCACGACTTTCTGAACTTAGCAATTTGCTGACTGTTCAGGGTGGAGCCTCATGTGGTTATGAGAAGGGTTTTGCTGGAGTTGATGTCCCTAAGGACAATTCCGCAGCGCCTGAGTTGACCCCATTTGTTGATTTGGATGCTTCCCGGCTGAGAATCTATGGTGGCGGCCATTGGGATGTTACAAGCCACTTGCATGATGAACTTGTGCTTGCATACCGGGAGCCCAGGAGCCTTCTTGCTGATCTGCCTCTGGGCGACCACCCCAAATGTCGCGACTCGCAGGAGGAAGTAGCCAAACTTGCTCATCTTTGGGATCAAGCAGGATTACTCAGGTTGTCTCGCTGCCAACGTCCTCTGGGATCTTTGGTAAAGGTCTTCAATTGTTACAAGAATGCGGAGATGGATCGCCAAATAGGCGACAGGAGAGGGCAGAACTCTTTGGAGTGTAGAATTGCAGGCCCCAGCAGAGAGCTTCCCGCGGGTCCTGACATGATGGATCTACAAGTTGATGTGAACAGTCAGAAAGTTGTGGTGATCATTACCGACCGCAAAGACTACTACCATCAACTTTGGGTTTCTCCTGCACGGGCATCAACCAATGCCGTTGGTCCTTCAATACATGCTGATTTGGTAAAAGACACTGGAGCTTATTCGGCTTTCTGTTTGCAATCCTCTATGCAGAAGAAGCTTGGACGCGAAAGGAATGGTGATGCTCTCCACAACTTCACTCTCCACCCTGGGGAGTCTCCAGAGGCTGAATTTTTACCTCAGGATCATGTCTGGACTTGCTTTGGTTCAGTTTTGCAAGGAGATCATGCGGGGGTCGAAATTGCAACTTCTGCTCATGAACACTGGCTTAGAAAATATGGTCTGCTAGATGAAACTAGCAGACTGGTTGCGTCTCGCTGCTTGAGGTCTGATAATCTCTTGCAAGGTCTGGTGATTGATGACTACTTTGCTGCAAGTGTGGAAGACAGGAAAACAGACAATTCTGCAAGTAGAGCCGCAGCATGTTACAATACAAGCCAGTTTGCATATGAGGCGGCAGACCTTCTGGGATCTCCAGCGAAAGACGTTGTGGGTGAAAACGAGGGCAAGCTTGTGGGGGCTTACATCAATTCTAGTGAAAGAGCTCTAAATAGAAAACTCTGCACTGTTGGAGCTCCCGCTGCTAAGCGAATTGCCCTGTCCTTCATTACATTGGCACTATGCAGCTTGGGTTGCACAACGGATGTTTTACATCTTTGCCTTGTTGGAGGTTGGGTTTCTATCCTTGCTTTTCGCAGACCTATGATGTCAATATTAGCCAACTGCTATCACCTAGTTGACCAGAATACGGTTGATGCAAATTCTCCTAAGTTGGTGAACCTGCCGAGATGCGTGGCAAATGAACTGGTCATTTTAGCATGCCTTGTCCCCTTGGCCATCTCAGACCTGGGTGCCGAATATTTTCCTGCGTTGTTTGCAACTGATGCATCCTCTTTCAAGGGGGCGATATGTTGGGCCCCGCAGGAGCCTAGGGTTCTTCGGACCATTTGGAAGAGCTGTCGTTCCAAGGGAAGCTATACCAGGCTGCTTTCTCCAGCTGAGCAGGTTCTGCGAAACAACGGGCTTTTTGATGAGGAGAAGTTGCAAGGAAGGAGGATTTTAGGGCCTGACCGCCCTCTTGCCTATGAGTTTGACTTCATTGAGGTTTTTTCTGGTGCAAGTTTGGTGACAGCGGCCATTGCTGCAAAAGGGTGGAGTGTTGGACCACCCTTGGACATTGGCATCTCACGAGAGTATGATCTTTCATCGGTCTATATTTGTGAGTGGCTCACCTTCCTCCTTGCTGAAAAGAGACTCAAAGGCGTGATGGTTTCCCCTCCCTGTACAACTTTCTCTATTATGAGGCGTCCTAGGTTGCGCAGTCCTTTGAAGCCTTTTGGTTTTGACACTACGGATGAGCAAACCTTGATGGGCAACACCTTGGGGCAAAGAGGAGCTCAAATCATGTACACAGCCGCTGCAAATGATGCTGCAGGTATTATGGAAACAACTTACAGCTCATACCTCAAATATTTGCCGGGGTGGCTCATTGTAAAATCGCTTCCAATGGCTGAGGAGGTCCGCTGTGATTCTTGCGCTTTTGGCTCTGAGCACTTGAAACCCTTCCGTTTCCTGGGGGTCAATGTTTCCCTGGTTCGGCTGGCGCAAAGGTGTAGCTGTAGTTGCAACCATGTGCGAATACAAGGTGTGCTTACAAAGGCTTCAGCTACTTATGTACCCAAGCTGGTAGAAGCCATTGCAGATTGTTTGCACTCTGCAATGCTGGAGGTTCACAGGAGGAGAGCGGAAGCTCTTGATGTTGACATTTCGGGTCTGGAAAACCAATTGGTCAATGAAGCTGCTCTGGCATCCAAGTGGGAAGTCTTGAAATCGTGGACCTTCAGAAAACAGAGCCATATAAATATCCTGGAAGAGGCTGCTGTTCTTCGCCTGGTTAATTTTTTGGCTACATATCGACGTCCTTTGAGGGCCTCGGCGTTGGTTGATAGCTTTGTAGTTCGAGGCGCTACCTCCAAAGGCCGCTCATCATCACGGGGGTTGTCAACTATACTGCGAAGGGTAGGAGCAACTTGTGTTGCAGCGGCTTTGTATTTGACTTTGCCATATGTCCCTACGCGTTTGAACCCAGCAGACGACCCTACACGTGACGCAGTTTTGAGACCTTCGTATGGGAGTTTGGATGTTGAAAGCTGGGATGATTTGGATTTGTTTCTTTTGTCCGAGCTGCCAAAAACCAAACGCTGGGCCTCTCTATGGATGAGGATGGTTTTACGTCTTATAGGACCCACTTGTTTGCATTTTTCAGATAGATCTGTCTTTAGACAAACAACCTTGACACGTAGTGAAGCCAAAGATCATGAGTTTGAGCAAAAAGGCTTTGATAGCTCGCTTGGCTTTCCGGGCGAAGGCCCTGCTTTGACCATTCGGCCTCAAATAGTTGGACCCCTTTCCAGGTTCTGCATTCTTTCATGTGGATTTCCATCATTTCTTGGACTTGCCCTTTGGACTCTCCTTCGCGCTCTTTTCTTCGTCCCGGCCACCTGGATTGCTGCTATGTTGAGGGGGGTGCTTTGCCTTTTCTCGGCTTGTCCTAGGGGGCTGTGGATTTCTGTGGGTCTGCTTGCTTGTGCTCCGGCCGCGCATGCCATGCCGATGTTTCCTCGAACTGCAGGTGAGCGATCGAAAGCAGCTATGAGGCAGAATAGACCTCCTGTGCCATCAGGGCGGCCTGTTCTACCTATCACCATGCAGCGTCGGAAGCAGCTGTTAGATGAGTTTTTCATCTGGGCAACAGAACAGGGTCTGGACATAGCCGCGATGTTCGAGGACCACCAGAGGCACATTGACGATCTTAATCTGGTTTTGGTGAAGTTTGGTCGTGCTTTGTACGAGCACGGCAAGTCCTATGGGAAATATGCTGAAACGCTAAACGCCATTACCTCGTGGAAGCCGGCAATAAGACGTATGTTGCAAGGGGCATGGGATTTTGGTTTTGCCTGGAACAGGCATGAGCCTAGTTTGCACCATGCAGCAATGCCTGGCCCCGTAGCCCTAGCAATCCTGACAACAAGTATGCTGTGGGGATGGACGCGTTTTGCTGGAGTTTTTGCTCTCATGTGGGCAGGCCTACTTAGGCCAGGAGAACTGCTATCTGCCAACAGGTCAGATCTCTTACTACCCAGCGACGGTGACAAAACACTTCCTTTTGGGCTTTTGGCGATACGTGACCCAAAAACTAGGTTTTCCAATGCGCGTCATCAGAGCGCTAAACTGGATATGGCAGACATGCTGAAGATCATCGAGCTGTTCCTGTCTCCCCTACAAAGTCACCAGAGGCTATGGCCTTACTCTGGAAGCACTCTGAGGAGCAGGTTTCATGCTATCCTACGAGCACTACAGCTTCCGCTGAATGCAGTCAACAGAGTTAGACCCCTTGAACTTGCATCGGTACGTGCAGGAGCGGCTACGTGGGTCATGCAGACAACAGAGAGTGGCGATTTGCTACAAAGAAGGGGCCGTTGGGCCAACCGTCGCATGATGGATATCTACGTACAAGAAGTAACTGCATTGGTGTACTTGAAACGAGTTCCTGAACAAACAAAGAATCATGTTCTGATGGTGGCGGACTCCTTTGTACAAGTGCTTACCAAGGCAGAGCTTTTTACACAAGCTCGTATCCCTCCGAGCTCTTGGTTTGTGTTATTTCGTGAGTAAAAGAGACGAATGAAGTCAACGGTGGAAGAAGTGGGAACGAAATAGGGTGGCATGGATGTGGAACTGGCCCTGTTGCTGCTACATAGAAGATGCCTTCAGGTGCCTCAAATGGATGCAACTATGGCCTGCACTTCCACACCCAGCTGTGAAACATACGCA
>Ga0126342_10015480_pt1 | contig 13370 bp, 11 predicted proteins | sample Cyp1metagenome_FD_92528 | JGI IMG/M metagenome (GOLD analysis project Ga0126342, IMG submission 92528) | Coral microbial communities from Lord Howe Island, Old Settlement Bay, Australia - Cyphastrea 1 metagenome | ecosystem: Host-associated > Invertebrates > Cnidaria > Coral ...
ATTTCAAAGTCAAACCCAATATGACGCAAAACAGTTTGATGTAAAGACTGGTGTGGCTCTACACCAAGCCACATAGATCTTCCAGACCCCACCAGCATAGGCTGTGCCATCGGGTCCCGACATTGTGGCTTGCCAAAAGCCAACATTACCTTGGTACAATTTCGCAGGCAAATGGAATTGGAACACATGCAGCTGCAGCTTGAGAGTTCCAAAGCTCTATCAGGCTCAAAAATGACCTTTCCGTTTTCAATTCCACCAAGGGTTCCAAACTTCTCTTGCTATGATGCTCTATGATGGAGAACTTTGAAGGAATAATTGTAAGGTACCAACAACCTAGCATTACCACTGAGTCAACCTTGCACTGGGGATGGGGACGGGATGTATGTATGAAACTAATGCATTGTCCCAAACATATCAAAACATATCAAAACATATCCTAGGGCCTGTATTCAGAGTCCTCACGCGTCCAGATTGGGGCCGCTATGCCGAACGACCCTGTCCTGCTTTTCAAACGAAATATTCTGTGCACTTCAAAGACTTAACAACAGGTACCGGAGCCTATTTCCAGCAGACCTAGGTCAAGTCCTGAAGGTTGCAGATCATGAGTTGAAGATGCAGCAAAAACAAGTATACATGGCCTCTTCACCATGCCTGCACTACACAGAACATCAAAGAAAAGACATGTTTGACTTATTTGACTCGATGAAAACAACAAAGCACTCAACTTTGGCCAAAAAAAATTTTGCGCCCAACCTGGAATCGACCCACTTCTCCCATCAAGGCGCAGCAGCTAGGGAAAATATCCACTGCCGGATGTGGGCTGCGGTGTAGCTGCCGCATCTCTTGCAAGATCCGCTGCTGTCGCTGGGGATTTGGCGAGCCAGATGGAGCTGGAGCGGCATCGCGTATGGCATCCTGGAGGCGATCATCACAGAAGTCCCTGGGGTCAAAGCCTTGTCCCAGCCAAAAAGTGACCATACGTGACCCTTGGAATATGTTGGAATACCCTCTGGCTTCCACCACGCTCCTATATTAACAGACAGTATGCCAGACAAATCAAACAATTCATGGAATGACAATCCTCCTTAAATTCCATGGGGGAACCTTCAGCCAGTAAAGATTCATTTCGGCACCCTCTGGTCGTGTAGTGAAGTGTAGTGGGTATTTTGCCGCCCCCGGGATATACACAACAGGAGAGGAGGCATGTTCTCATGCCAATGTCACCTGGTGTTTGTTGTCTATGTGATTTCCAGTTGGTTAGTTGCAAAATGATGGTGACATCCTCAAGACCAACATGTTTTATCATGTACCATCATCACCACCACCTTCGTCATCATCATCGCCGTCATCATTATCATCATCACCATCACCATCATCACCACCATCACCATCATGATCATGATAATCACCATCACCATCATCAAAATAATAATAATCAACATCATTGTCATCATCATCACCATCATCATCGTGATAATCACCATCACCATCATCATCATCATCATCACCAGCAGCATCACCAGCAGCATCACCAGCAGCATCACCAGCAGCATCACCAGCAGCATCACCAGCAGCATCACCAGCAGCATCACCAGCAGCATCACCACCACCACCACCATCACCACCACCACCAGCACCATCACCATCACCATCACCATCACCATCATCATCACCATCATCATCCTGGTCATGATCATTTGTTATGATCATGATCACTTACTCACCATACTCACCGTAATCAGCATCACTATCACCACCTTCATTATCATCGATCATCACAGCCAACGCCATGAGAATGACCATGTATTGTCTGAAACACTTTTCGGGGCAAACAAGGCTGCATCCAGTCACTTGGTCATATAGTCTAAGTCGCAAAAATCGACGTGCAGCCCACAAGTGATCGGCTCAGTCACCTAGAAAACTCTCTCCAATTGCCAGTCTGGCAGAGTCTGACACTTACTCCTGGCGGTTAATGTCAACCCCGGATTAATAAATCCCTGGGCTATTGAATTGGGAGGTACCATTTCAGTAGCCGTAAAAATCACTTATAGTATTTGGGGTAACCGCAATTAATCAACCAGGGTTAATCCCACCCCGTCCTGCAGGCCATGCACCGCATGCACAAGCTCTTGAGGTTGCTTCCGCGGTGGCACGTGGTCTTCACTGCAGGAATCCACTGGGCAGTGTGTGGGCCCCAGGGCCTGGTGAGCGATCATGGTGACGCCGCAGTGGCAGTTATAAGGGGATATATATATATATATATGTATATGTATCTACATATCAGACAGATCGTGAATGATCATGATAGAAGGATCTATTGATAAGTCACCATAGTTATAGGGGTTAAATATTGGTGACATCATGTGATATCCCAAGTTGACTTATGCAGGTGAACTCAAGTAGCATGTCATAACATGTCATGTAAAGACTCCAACTGCAACCCCCAAAGTATACTGGGCTTGTGTCTCCATGGTTCGGAATATGCTCACATCATGAAGCCTCAATTTCATATGGCTGAGCTGTTACCAAGCTTGGCAGAATTGAGCCCCACCTATCTGGTAAACACGAGAACACTGGCAAACTTGCAACAAAAATGTCTGAGGGCTTTAATTCAGCTATACAATGAAATCGGTCATTGCGCAAAACCTCTACGTTTCGAAGCTCCCTAGTGAGCTACCAAAAAGTAGGGGCGCTTTCAAGATTGACCGTATGTCTGTTACACAGGGCATATAAGAAACTACCATGCAATTCATCAACTATGCTCAGTGCCCCAGTGCGTTGCACACCTGCCACCGGTCCAAGCTGGCAAAGATGGGCTCTGGTCGCTCATGACACGACAGAAAGACCTCCAGCTCATTGAGGCGCACAGCATCTTTGAGGCTCATTGGCTGGAAGACGTAACCGCCAGAAGCTTTGGAGATGCGATGAAGTCGAGAATCCTGGGTTGGCAAACAATCAATGGCCATTTCAGGACCTATTTCAGGACCTAAATTGGAGGTACCTACGATATATAAGGCCTATACAAGAGAATATCCCCAGAAAATATGGCCTTATATGGTACAGTACCTTCATTTTAGGATCCTGAGATTCCCATTGAAACATGGCATGGTCAATGAGAACAGCTACAACAGTTGCTTGCTGAAGGCCAAGCTGGCCACATCTGGCCACCCATGCACCCAGCCACGGTCTCCGTTCCAATGAGCACCGAGTCAACGACGATCTTTGAGGAACACAGAAAACCTCAGATTTCCAACTCATCAACTCCACAATGCACAGAGATTCTTTACTGTTGTCATATTTTATCTGGTAGGTAACTACCTAAATGATCCTAAATGTCCTCTGTGTCAAAAAGCATGCCCCGGTTGTTGAACAATTTGCTATCCACTTGTCACAATACCATTCATCTGCAATTGGTTTCTAGCCTCTCTCTGTACTCTAAGGGGCTAAGGTATACAGGCACGCCCTTAAGTGAAATTTGTTTATTTTGCACCCCAGAAGACGGAATTCCACAAATTGGCTATCAAGCAGCGGAAAAAACGGTCACAAACCATTATGTTTTCGGATGTACAATTTTTGGACAAACTACTAAGTGCCATGGTCAAAAGATTGTAAATGGCGCATTGTTGTCCATCCCACCATAGGAATCCAAACATAATGGGTAGCTAAAAATCATTAAATTCCATAATATTCCATGACTCCATGATATATTGTAAATCTTTAATTTATTGATGACCACCGTAAAAAAAATAGCGATTTACTCATGGCACATATCAGTCCACCTTCGCCACGCGACGTGCTACCTCTATGGCATCCTTCTCGGAGGACGTATCTTTTCCATCCGACAGCGCCACAATGCGTAGCTTGGGCTCGGGCAAGTTCCTCGTCTGCCGGTGGCTGGTGCAAAAAAACCGCTAGTAACTGGTTAGATATGTTTAGATCTGCGGGATTTACAATTGAAATTGTATATTATGTAGGATGTAAGTTATTTATAGGATAAGCCACTCCGGGACTTACCAACCAGGGTTACTCATATGTACTAACCAGTTACCGGCCATGGGGTGCTCCAAGTGGTGGCATCTAGATTGAAATTAAAAATTCCAGCCGACCAAATATCCAACAACCAAACTCTAATAAATTTCAAACCAATCCGCAAACGGCGCCCCCAAAATTTCTACGGCCCGCTCCTGGCGGGCCTTGACATCTGTTGCATTTGCCACTTCTTGAGGAGACTTCCTGCCTTGTGTAAGGCATCGAAGAGGCAGGTGTCGCCATCTTCTGTGACATCCTGGAGGATCAAACTGGGTCAACCTGAAGGGTGAACAGGAGCAGGTGCTAAATGGCCATCAGAATCAAGCGTCCATGGTGGTCTATTGAACCCAAGAATACGCAATAGGCCACCAACTAGTCAGACAGCAGTTCTCTCAAACTATCCCAAACTTTTGTGTCCAATCAATACTTATTGGGCATTTTAAACATAGTAGTGTTTCATACAAATGGGGCCCGCGAAAGCAAGCAAAACTAGTTGCAAGTAGTGATTTGCATGCTTTTGGGGCTTGGAGGTCCGCAATTTAGAGAAGCAGCCACTTCACCATGTCACCGGGACAAGGTTTGAAAGCGCTAAGCAGGTATGTTTAAACATGTTTGGGATTCACACAGGAATCAAAGTCACACAAAATCAACACCTCAATACCCTCCAAATCAACTGATTAATCAAAGTTGTCCCATGAATTTAATGCTATTTGGGGTAATCCCCTCATTCTCAATCACACCCCACTTCCCAACTGGCAACTCTGGGCCCCGAAATCTTGCTGCTTTGAGATGAAATCCGAGCTGGGGCCCTAGTAAAGTCCTTGACGGAGTCCCTGAAGGACTCGTACGCAGCAGTCAACTTGCAACGTTCGGTCACTTCGCTTCCAAAGCAAACCAAACCAATGGCACAGGGATAGTCGTAGGCCAATGATCTATCCACATAGGCATTGAAGAGTTGCTTCACCACATCCTCGCATCGATGCTTAGTAGGCACTTGTCATGAGGATCCCAGATCCAAGAGCCGAAACCAAGTTGAGACAAAAACACCCATATCAAATCACCCTCCATAGTCAAACAAAGCCTATACCTTTCGTTGATTGGTCTACCGTGGCTACAGAACATATATATAATTATATAAATATAATTATATATATATAATTATAAATATAAATATATATTTATATATATGATATATTATTATGATATATTATGATAGTACGAATGATCTGACCTGACCTTATCCTATTTTATGAGGGATGTCCGCACACACACAGAACATCAATATGGTGGACGTAGTTCTTTCCATTCCAAATGAAGAAAACAAGGAGCCAAACGCGTCATAGACTTGTCGCGAACTCTCTGTTGCCGGGCGCCGCCATCTGATGTGAGCTCCAAGGAATTCTCGCCTCAGAGACTTGCAACTCTTTCAAGTTTCGCGAAGCATCGCTTGAAACAGGTGGTCTTGTATTAGTTTGCTCTTTTTGGCTCTGAATTAGCATTGAGAATCCGAATGAATCCAAATCAACACCTGGCAGTTTTCCCGCTGCCCTCCTTGATGACCAGAAGCATCCAGAAGCTGCTGTTTCCAAAGCCGTGGCCAAAAACTACAACCCAAACCGGCGCGCCTTCATCCTCATCATCACAAAAGTCTCCAACACATGAATCGTCTCTGAGCAACTTTCCAGCTCTGAACCCATCGCCGACGTCGTGCATCTTTCCCCACAGGCGCATGGTTCCTTGCAACGTTCAACATGTCCCGTGGTTCAACTGAGGAAATGAATTTGCATCATGGAGTATGGCTGACTCCCCATGATATGGTCTATACAAGCTCCCAAAAAGTGGATTCGGCCGACACCAGTTGATGACTTATACAATAAATAATATCTTTATAAGTAAACAGGATTTTGGTGCACCCTGCAATCTCGCACTCATGCCCAACAGGCTGAGCTGAACCGTTTATATGTTGGCCATGTTGGAATCCTGCATCATTCTTGCTCTGCTTCAATTTAAGCAGCGTCGGTCCAATGCCAATCACTGCAAAATTCTTTCACAAGTCCAGAAAATTGTATGGTTCCTGTTCCGCACATGCGCGCGGACACACTCACAAGCCAGGTCAAAGATGCACGAAAACTGAGACGTGGAATAAAGTTTCCAAGTTATTCTTGAGATAAACAGTTTAGTCTGGCCAAATCGGTACCCAAACCTTCTGACAACCTATGCCAACTTATGTCAGGAATTTGGCCACAACAGCATATCAAAGGGATGAAGCAACCTATTGAAGAAACTAAGGCATGATTAGAACACACTTTTCAAAGGGAATACCACTTTACCGTTTGGACAACCAATCTTTTGCTCTGCTGTACTGGTTGGTATGGTGGCAAAATTTAATTTAATGCTGGACGCTGATTAGTGTAAGGGGAGCCCCCCCTCATACAAATTTAGTACGCTAAAACTCGCCATTTTTTTGGGGGACAAGGTCTGGGGAACTCAGGATGATCAACTTAAGTAAGGATTTCCATTGATGCCAATCTACTTTTAATTGATTTCCTTTTAAACCTTAAAAAAATCTATTGATAAGAAAGGATTTCTAATTGACATCAATTTATATACTTTCAATTCATTTGAATCTACTTTCAGTTGATCTAAATTTTAAACCTCAAAGAAATCTATTGATAAGAAAGGATTTCAGTTGACACGATTTTACTTTCCATTCATTTGAATCTAGTTTCAATAGATGTTCCTTTTAAATCAAAAAATCACCCCAACAGTTTTTGTACACCATAGGGTACCATCCAAGCAATTACATTATTGAGGATCTGGGTCACTCATCGGGTACCCCCTTGAAAAATTGTTTGGGTGCTGTTCTTTAAAGAAGGAGCATCAAATTTCTTGGGAAACCTTGCGTTTTCAAGGCTTTAACATGGATATCGCTTTCTAAAGTAAATGGACCAGCTTTACACAAAGAAAGGTGGATAAAAGGTTTTGTGTTTTTTTGTTTTTATGACCCCAAAAGTTTTTGTGCACAATACTGTGCAATATTGGGGATCTGGGTAACTCATGGGGTGCCTCATTGAAAAATTGTTTGGGTGCTGTTTTTTGATCATGGTTTAGTAAGGCATCTAATTATTTGGGTAACCTTGCATCTTCAAGGCTTTAACATGGATATGGCTTTCTAAAGTGAATGGACCAGCTTTACCCAAAGAAAGGTGGATAAAAGGTTTTGTGTTTTTTTCCACCTCGAAAGTTTTTGCGCACAATAGGGTGCCATCCAAGCAATGACTTTACATTATTGAGGGTGTGGGTCACTCATGGGGTACCCCCTTGAAAAATTGTTTGGGTGCTGTTCTTTACAAAGGGTTAATAAGGAATCTAATCATTTCGGGAACCTTGCATTTTCAAGGCTTTTACATGGATATGGCTTTCAAAAGTAAATGGACCAGCTTTACCCAAAGACATGCGTATACAGGTGGATAAAGCTCCTCCTGACAAAATTGGACCTGAGAAAAAAAATCTCATAATAGAGGCCCACCCCCACAACTGGCAGAATATTGATTTATATTGAAAAGAAAATCACAATAGGGACCAGGACACTAATCGGCATACTAAATTAATCTCAAAAAAACAAGTACTGACGACTTCTTGGCGAATTAAGCTTAGCTGAAATTATCAACGATTCTTTTCCCTCTCGTTTTGTGCCATGACTTGACTTGCACAAATATACACAAAGACATAAAACCTCCATTTGTTGCGTGGGATCTGCCCAAGGCCAAGACACCCAGTGGCAAAGCCAGCCGCTCACGTTGTGACAGATAGGCCCAGTAGCGGCACTTCAATGCAATGACCACCTCCCAAGCAGCCACCGTACATACGAAGGAACCGTCTCGGCCAAGATGGAAGGATTGTTTTAGCACATGGACAAAGGGTGGAACGTAGGAAGGCTGTCTTCAAGCAAAAACAAAGCCAAAGCAAAAGGTGTGGTCATTAGTTACATGTTGAAAATTTTGAAAGGGTGTTCTTTTTAGTTCATCTGGTTTTGACAAAGAGTGGCTATGCAGCAACAAATAGGAAACTTCCAACAAACGTATCCCAAAAGCACCCTTACCAATTCCTTTACCAATTCCCTCGCACTGATCTCCTGCAACTATACTATACCCTCTTCATCCATAACCCACAGTATCATAAACTCTAGTTAACCTAGTTTTGAGTCAACATAGATCAACTTAGCTATCGCGGCCCCACTTTGAAAGGAAACAAAATGGACGGGAAGACATGAAAGACCTCCAGCGGCCTAGGCACCTATGACGACTTTGACATGCTTTCCTAACCGAAAAGGCATTCCCTCGTCAGAGCCACCGTGATTGGCGATCCATCGGTAATCCCCAGAGAAGTCAACGGCACACGGTCCGGCAGCAAGTGATCACCATGAAACAATCTCCTAAGCACAGGCTCATGCCCTGCGTTGGGAAAAAACATTTAAGGGGACCCGGGCATGAACCCATTGGAAACACCAACAGTGACCTTTCAAACATCCCAAGTGTTTGATAGCAAACCATCTTGGAAACAAGTGCATGTAGATTTCACTATAGATGGAAAAATCTTGCCTGATTGGCTCCAGTAAGCTCCTTGTGATGACGATACTTCCAAGTTTGATGATTTTGGTTTGGGGCAGTTTCTGCTCCGACGCCAGAACGGACTGAAGTTGGTGAAAAATGGTCAAAGCATCTCTGGTGCCCTTAAAAAGACCGCTGCTCACATTGGCACCAGCCCAGCTTGGAATTCACATTGCGCATGACTTTGGACACAAAGACAGTAAGTAGTGAAAGTTAGCCAAGAATCATGATTGTCTGACTCAGCTACTAGTAATTGTTCCGACATTGCTTGGTGGCATCCATCCGGAACCTCATGCCTATGCTTCCCGCTACCAGATGCTACCGATCAATTCAGCGCATGCAAAACAAAAACAGGAAGCAACATGCGCTCAACTGTGGACCCGATGAAAAAAATGAAAAACACATATTTCACTGACATTCCTATGTCATACCTCTGACATTCCACTGACAGCGTGAGTGACCTAGGGAAGTCCGAATATTAAGCTGAAGGCTTCTGCATGAATTGCAACCCCATTGTCACCATTGGTCCACAATGCAAATGAACAAACTTTGCACTTCAAGGGGAACTGCTGGTATTAATTTTTGTCTGCACCAACTACTCCAGGTCTGCCACCAAATAGGTTCATCGGGGTCTGCTGTTCCAAACCCACTCGCTACGAACAAAACCACAGGCCTTCTCGCAAAACACAATCAGGCTGGCCGCCCCCCATGGTAGACGAGATGCAGCAAGTGCATTGGCTGCTCTGTTTGTTCGCAAATGCTTCTTTTCAAATCCATACCTGCACAACTTGTATTTTTTCCGCATTCGATGATTGGTACTTCGTCATCATTCGATATCATTCGGACATACGCTTTCAAAGCAACCGTAAAATCCAGGGGTCAATCATCAATTGTCCCATGAAAAATGTTATTTGACGCTATTTGGGGGGACGTTGCGCCTGTTGTCCTTTCAGTGACCTTGATCCGGAGGCGCCACTGACTGGAAGATCGTGGCAGCCAGCAGTCCACATGAACATCTCCTTCCTGAACGCTCTGAGAAGTCAACTGGGGGGATTCCCAAAACCATAATTGTCTAATTTTGGCTGATTTGGGTGTACCCCTATTTTGGGAAACTCCAACTGAGGAATTGCATGGACAGCCGAGAAGGTTTTTTTTTCAAGAATGGCCCCTACTATAACAAAAACCATGGTCCAAGTTTGGAAGCCCTGCTTAACCCATATATTTGGCCCCTAGGAAGCAACCGTCAACGGCCAATGAAATGACCATGACTGGACAAGTTTCCGGCTTGGTTTGGCGAATTTCCCCATCACCTACCATCTGGCGGCGGTCCCTGTACTCTCGGATCTGCGTGCGCAGGGCGTGGTTTTCCACCAGCGTCCTGCAACGTAGGTGCCGCCCAAGAATGGGCCAATGAGAGGTGCCAGCAATTCTAAGGCAAGCATGTATAATGCTTCCCTGCTGTCATCTTAAACCAGAATGTACCCAAAAACACAATCCTAGTCACTGCGATCTGCGAAGTGACATGAAGTGACATGTTCAACACTATATGACCACTGTGTGATTTCTGCCTATATAAGGTGAAAAAATTGAGTCTTAAAATGATTATTTCTAAAGCCGCCCAGCCAGAACTCTGCGCAGCAAAATCACCCGAGATGAGACTTGCAATGTTGTGATCTTACGTCGAAATTTAATTAAAATTCGGAAAAGGATGGCACCTAGCCACAGTTTCAATGATCATTCTGAGGGATATTCCGCATACCAATGCATATCAAACATCAACCGTCGAAAAACAAAAAAAACTGATTTTGGTTCATATGGGATGGAGGATGAGACGAAAAGTTCCCGGTGATCAGTTTTAATCTTGACCCGGTCATGTTGAAAAACGCATCTGATGGCTCCATCAAACCGCGAGAGCAACTCTCCCCATGGAGTATACTCTCACATATTTGTGTTCGATGCGGAACATGATGATAGACCGTTGGATGTTTTCCAGCATCTTAAGACAACACCAAATCATCTTCTTGGTTTCTTCGATTATGATTATATATGTCCATGTCTTTCCAATTTTGGGGCTATTCTCCCAGTTGACAAAAATCTCTGGCCGATGGCAAAAGCAGCGTCCTGGTCAAATTCTGCCGGGTCATGGGTGACTTCTGCGATCTGCTGAGCCATTCTTCGATCGCGTGGCGCTCGTAGGTGAAGCCGTCAGAAGCGCACACCTAACTGTGGATTGAAACAGCTGGGAAAAAGCCCTCTCACCTTTCTCACCTTTGTCTGAAGCTCCGGCTCAGAAGACGGAGTCTGGTGCTCGTCTCGTGACACGTCCCTAAATCAGTCATTCCACGGTGGCGTTGCGCCCAAGTCTTTTTCAATTTGCCTGGCTGGCAAAGAGGCTGCATGTTATTTAAAGTAATCATCCAATTGATTCAGTCTCTCAGTCACACGGACCCTGACATGTCCGCACCAGAACACCAGTATATGACCGCTTGGGCGGCATTGCTGTATCAAAAGCGGGTGTTCGGTGGCTTTACCAAGTCGTTGTAGATATCGCGAAAACCATTGCACATAGTGTTTATAGTTACATAATTCACCTGGTGGTGGGTCGATCCACTTTTTGCGTGCTCGCCGGCCCCCACAACTGTGAAAATTTTTGGAAATCCACAAGTAGTTGGGGAAAGGAAATCCACATCACGTTGCCTTCGACTGTCAAGGTTTTCAGCCAGCTCAAAACTGCTGGCAGGGCTTTGACATGGAACTTTTTCGGAATTTCATTTACCTCAGTCCAGCAAAATGCTGAATTCCTCCATCCACTGCTGGTCGTTGTTGGATACCTATTCCTTCAGGCACAACTGGAGCTTCTGGCGCGCAAGTGGATTCAAGTGCTTTGAGCCCAATTGCGACGATCATGGAGTGGAGAGCTCTGCCGAATTTTCGCAGTGCTTGCATTTCAAGGACCAGTTTTTCAACGGCATGGATGAGTATAGGGGTGGCAAGGTGGCTCGTGCATGTGCTGCGCAAGCTGCTGAAGTGTTGAATCTGGCAAGGCTTGGAGGTCTGCTTTTGCCACTCCGTCCGGTCCAACTGCAGCTCCTTTGCGCTTGCTATTAACTGCTTTACGCCAGGTGGAGGCGGTGATAGGGGGAGATCCAACTTTTCTAGCTGGCAGGGCAATTTTGAAAAAGTCAATATGTCCCATTTCGTGTGATCAGTATGGTCATGCTTCTGCCTCCTTGGGGCCCATTCTGCTTCGAATGCATCAAGGAATTTTGTGATGTCCCCAGTGTTTTTACGCAGGGTAATTTCACTATCTAGCTGAGCGGCTGTTTCCGCTGGGATGGCAAACTCATTTTGGTCGGTTTGTGATATCAGGACAGGTATTTGACTGATGGTTACAGATTGAAACCCTTCGGGTAAGGGCTCTTGCAAGGTTATATGCACTTGATCTTGGGCCTCGTGGCGTGAGGTGATGGCGAATGTGTGATTCTGCACGATGGTTTGGACCGGTTCGGCACGGTCTCGCTGGAGGTCTCGGTAGATGAGCATCGGGTCTTTGGTGCGTCGTTGCTTGGCATGTTCATGTCTTGCTTTCATCATGCTTTTTTCCAGGGCACGGTAGTGATATGCAAACTCTTCGAAGATGCTCAAGGCAACATCAGCTGCAGGGGGGCTAAACGGCAATGACAAAGGTGACGCTGGAAAGACTTTGTCAAGCTGGTTCCACCATGTGTCAAACCCTTCTTGGAAACCTGTGGACTGGCGTATTTTGAGCCAGAGGCTGGCTTTGTGCTCTGCTAAGGTCATCTGTGTGCTTTCACTACTGGCTGCTCTTGCGTAGTGTCGGAGTCTTCTTACCTGTTTGGTCCATCTGGCATGTGTCATATTGGTGCAGGCAAGTTCTGATTGGATATCTCCTTTGCGGTTGGGCTTAACCGGGGCTGCTTGGGAATTGGTCCAAACAACTTCCTTGGTGGCTGCTCTGCCTTTCTGATGCGGCAGCATGGCTTTTGATAAGGTGGTCTGCATGTTCTTCTGCGTCGGCACAAATTGCTTGATACCACTGATCCATGTCATGCATTGGCTGCGCTTGGCATACCCATTCACCGCTAGGCTGCTGAGGCTTTACCCATTGGATGGGCTTGGGTTTTCTCCACATGGCTACTTTTGGAGGGGCATCTATATCACTAAGATGTACAAGAATGACCGCATGGTCAGCGAAGGAGCTCCAATCGAGCTGGATATCTTCAACATGTGGGATTACTTCGGGGCTAAGATACAAGAAGTCCTTTACTGTAGTGCGTTTGCAGGTACACATTATGGGTCTGTGCCATTTTCTGGATGCAAGTTGCTGGGCTTCAATCCACCCTTTGGATTCCCAGTAGTCGGCCTGGGGTATGTTGGCCCTTTCCAAGTTCCAATCGCCTGAAACCATACGCAATCCATGTGCCCCGTCCACCACTCTGGTGGTGAGGCCAGTCAAAAGCCGGTCAGTGTGCTGTTGTACCTCTTTTGAGTGTGCCCCTTCATGAAAACCATATACCGTTCCCATAGTAACCCAATCGTTTATTGATATACGCAGCCGATGCCAAACACCTACCCGATGCATAGTCTTCTGTTGACCAGTGATGGACAAGATTTCGAATTGGATGATGACTGACATAGGCGACACCTGCTTGCTTTCCTCCCATGGTGCGGAGGGACTGATTCTTTGGAGGCGCTGGGGCCCCATGTGTC
>Ga0126342_10015481_pt1 | contig 13370 bp, 6 predicted proteins | sample Cyp1metagenome_FD_92528 | JGI IMG/M metagenome (GOLD analysis project Ga0126342, IMG submission 92528) | Coral microbial communities from Lord Howe Island, Old Settlement Bay, Australia - Cyphastrea 1 metagenome | ecosystem: Host-associated > Invertebrates > Cnidaria > Coral ...
CAGGATGGTGCCCCCCAGTTATAAGTTGGTTTATAAACCCCATTAACTATAGTTATATCTGCCATAAACCATAGTTATTGGAGTTATAAACCAACTTAGCTAACTATGGGGCACCATCCTGTACATGAAGATTTTACCCTCTGGTAATTTGTTACATAGCGAACTGGAAAATCAACCCATTTTCTAGCTGGGAAAATCAACTATTTCTATGACCATGTTCAATAGCAAACTGTTAGTTTACCGGAGGGTACATGACTTTACGATTCAAAAAATCTGTAAATGGGAGACTGAGAAAATTGCCATGTTTGATTAGCGGTATGATCGGTATGTTTAGTGGCTGATGCTCACCCATGTTCACCCCATGAGCTAAGTTCGCTGTATTTACAGGTATCTACTATAAACCTTAGGGAAGTATTAGTCATAAAAAATGTCATAAACCAATCTAGTCAAGTAGGGGGCCCAACCTTGTGGTTTACCAGCCGTGAATTGGATAGAACTAATCAGCTGGATAGTTTCTGGAAATATGGGATACCCTTCGGGAATCAGCTACATGGTTGGCTGGAATATCTCCAAACTAAATTGCTATTTTAATGTGAATTCATCAAACACTGGTTGGTGGTTTCAAACATTTGTTATTTTCCATAATAAAAATGGGATGGCATCCGTCCCATTGACGAACTCCATCATTTTTCAAGATGGGTAAAACCACCAACCAGAATATTATTAACCATATATTGATCATATATTAACCATATATTAACCATCAAACAGTTTGGTGGATTTTCAAGGTATGTTTGATGACCAGAGGGTATTTTGACATTGAATCTGAAGGGTCGGTTCCTGGATAGATTGGGTCGGTATCTGCTGAATTTCCCTAGCAGATATGTTTTTTTTTAACCTTGGGGAGACAACCGAAGAACAAAGGAATCTATCCTGAATGGGGATATGACCCGGCAATGATGATGATGATGATGATGATGATGATGGTAGCGGTTTATTAATGGTTATTAATGGATAATTATTAATTAATGGCTATTAATGGATGATGATGATGATGATGATGATGATGAGTTTATGTGGGGGGTTAGATTGATTAAACCACCAAAGCGCACCCAGGAGAACGATATGTATATTGTTTTTTGTGATAAATGGAAGGAGATGGAACATGATTGTTTTGATCAACCATTTTAAATATGTGTTAACTTAAATTAATGGGGAACATGATTTTTTGAAACATGCAATTCTTCAGACAAACCTGTTTGAATATCGGTTAAAACTATAAGGCCCCAGGGGACCACAGCGTCTGGTCGGTTCTTGAGCAGTGTTTCATAGTAAAGTAGACCACCTATGACCATCTAATTTTTGAAAGTTAGCCCAACAAAAAGTGTTTGGTTGGCATTTGTGACATCATTAATCCTTTAAATTCCTTTAGTATGGAACAGAATGGAAAAGATAAGTGGCTACTAGAAACCTCAACATTCATGGACACCCTCTGAACTGTCCGAATTCTGCTGTTCCTGCGTTTTTCGCTCACCACACCTGGGTGGTTCAACACCCAAGTTTGGTTTCTCAGATAGCCTCTGGTAGTCTAACATAGCTATGCATCAATGACATTCAATGACGCAATGACCATTTTCCAGTGAATCCATAAATGTGATATTTTTGCATCTATTTCCCATCCATGTCCCATCCATTTCCCATAGCCAGATCTAGGAAGATCTAGAATTGTCCCATAGTTTCACCGTTTCACCTGCAACGAATCACCGCAAAAAAAGGTGCCTTGGATGTCCTGGGCGTCCTGGGGCTTGTCTCCGTCATCATTCGTTGCTGGGCATTGTGCAGGAAGTGGGATTCATGATGGCATTAATGATGGTGAAACATGTTTATTCACCGCGAACTGAAGATAACTGAAGTATCTAGAATCCAGTTGGTTGTTGATAACCAGTATTTCTGATAAGTACGATCTGACTATCTTCACACCCAAGTTTCACTTGGGAGGGAGCGCGGAGCTGAGCTACGCTTCGTGAGTTTCAGCACATGAAGGAAGTGTAAGCACAGGGCATTGTGACATGTGTCGAAGTGCAGCACAGCAAATATATATATATATATATTATATTTTATTATATTATATTATAATATATTATATTATATTATATTATAATATATTATATTATATTATATTATATATATATCAATCAGTAGTCGGGCATTGTCCATTATTAACCATATCATCTTGGGATCATATGTGATTAGGGATATTTTCGTAGCTACAGGATCAGCAGAATGATTATGATGAAATAAGATTCCATGGTAAGCCCGGTAAGCCCCCCCCAAAACATGGAAAGTCGGATGGTTTCTTGGTGGATGTAAAGTCCCTCCCCAGACAGTGAAATTCAGCTACATTCTTATGTTGTATTGTGTTGTGCTCTTCACTCTCAGGATGTTATCAATGGCCATTTCAGGCACCTAAATTGGAGGTGCCTACCATATATATAATATAAGGCCTATTTTTCAGGCCTAAATTTCAGGGAATTTTCCCAGAAAATATGGCCAAACATATGGTACTAACGTACCTCCATTTTAGGATCCTGACATTCCCATCTGAGTGGTGGTTTGGAACATGTTTTATTTTCCCCAATAGTTGGGATGATGATCCAATCTGACGAACTCCATCATTTTTTCAGGGGGGTAGGGCTCAACCACCAATTAGCCATTGATGAACCATGGATTTACACATTATTAACCACAATTAACATTCAATTAACCATTATTAGGAATTGATGAACCATAGATAAACCATTGATGAACCACTGCTGAAACTCTTCTGAAACTGTTCCGAGGATTCTCAGGTCTGGCCTCCAATGCTTGTGTGGCGATTGTGGGAGACTCCAATCCCACTGGCCAATGCGTGTCTTGGCCGCACGGAGAAAACCATGGCATGGCTTTTCCAAGGCCCCGCAGGGATGGATAGGAACATGAAATCCTACTAAAGCAGTGATCAATCTAATGTTTAGAATTTCATAAAACTCTCCAAAAGATAGATTAAACCATAGCAGGAACTTTTCAATCTATCTTTTGGCGAGTTTTATGAAATACAGTTTTTTAAAAAACAAAAAAACACTTCCAGATGAATTCGGAGAAAAACTTTCCCTAATGCTTGAAATCACATCACTAAACATGCGCACTTGCAGATCCAATGTTATGTAATGGTGATTTAAACAATTTCACGGCATAGATATCCCTGTGTCTCATGGCTAACACCCCCCATCTCCCATGATATCCCAATATGATATCCCATCAGGGGATATTACATGTTCAGCAACCCAGACAAAGGTATCTCACAATGGTCTTCCATGCTTTTCCCACCTATCTTGTTCACAATCCCGCTCTAAAACCGTTGGTTTTATACCCCCATCACTTTGTTGCTTATATACACATGAGAGACGGCTTTTATTTGGTTAAATGGAGAGTAGTATACGGGCGTACCCCAGTTTGTCGAAAACATCATAATTAGGTTGTAAAACAAGCTAGGAACACCCCGAGAACGAGGTAGGCATCGCATGTAAAGCATTTTGAAAATTTAAAACAGGTGCGTCGTTGGAAAACGAGGTCAGACCCCAAAAAACGTTACGGGACTGGATAATGTACCAATTACTTTCCACGGCTCGCATGTTAAAACCATCCCCATATCAGATCATTGATCATATATCCACTGATCAGTGATCAAATCCATATGTTTGACAATTAAATCTCAACAATGGCTGGTTAAATAGCTATTTCGGATGATTACATCCATTATATAAATTTTAAAAATCCATTGAAACTTGCCTAAATCTTTTAAAATCTACATGAAATCCACTTTCAGAAGCATTCAAAACCCATCAAAATCCAAATTTAGTCACCATGAAATCATGAAATCCGTTGAAAATCCATCATCCAATCCACAAAAAACATCAAAAAACTCCATAAAACATCTACCCTCTGGTTATTTGTTACATAGCCATGGTATAGATGGCCCTAATCCCTAATCGAAATAGATGGTTTACCTATCAAAAAAAATAAAAATGGGTGGATTTTCCATGGCTATGTATGTTAGTCATAACCAGATGGTAAGTCAAAATCCAGGAGCGAACTTCGTGGTGTCTGATCTGTAATCATCCCATTTCAGGTGGTCGCCACCTCTTCCATCCCCACGGCGGCCTTCTCCCTGAGCGCGGCGGCCGCCAATGTGGAGGCGGCCTGCAAAAAGGCCTTCGAAACATGGGATCCCAATGCCTGGCCCTTCGAGATGCCTGGAGTTTGAAAAAAGATGGGACCGGGAGTGATTTTGGATGGCTTTTTTCAGGAGAAAACTCTGGCGATGGTCGTGATATTAATGGATTTTAGTGTTTTTTTTTGAAAAGTTGGTGTAATCGGTTTTGAGTAGATTGTGAGCCTTTTTATTGGTCAATTTTAGTGGATTTTAACGGGATTTAGTGGAGTTGGTGGTTTAATGCTTTTGTCAATGGATTTGATCAGTGAGCGGTTGAACCTTGGACCTTTGGATGCCTTGGATGGCTAGTTCACATGGTATTTCTATAGCTTGAAATGGAGAAAGCTCGTGGATTCCTGTGAAGAATGATCAAGGCTGAAGTATCTCGTATAAGGCCACCTGAAAAGTGCCTGAAAAGTGCCTGAAAAGGCTGAAAAGGAGGAGACCTATAGATTCAACTGAGACAATAGATCATTTCAAAGAACACATATCAATGGCTGGTTAAATCGTCATTTTGGCACGTTGACCACTTGATTGGTTGGTTACATCTATTACATTGAATGTCAACCTATCAAAAAGTACATTTAAAATCCAAAGTGCATGAAGACCTATGATTTATACATTGCAAATCATGGAAATACATATATCTATAGTCTACAACATTATCATTAAAGTATTCCATACAATATGTCTAGTATAACATTACTATAATATGGTTCTATAACATTATTATTATCAGTACTCCATTAAATTGAATTTAAAAATAAAAAAAGAGTATATTTGAAACATTTTGAAACCATTAAAATCTACAATGTGGCCCCGCCCAGTTATAAGTTGGTATATAAGCCCCAGTAACTGTAGCTATAAGTACCATAAACCATAGTTATTGGAGTTATTTGCACCAACTTAGCTATCGAACGGGGGCCTCACATTGTATGTGAAATTTACCTATCAAGTACTACAACTCTTTGGTGAACGGTGAACTCTCAGCACTGATCTCTGCGTTTTTCATCCCCGAGCACCGAGGAAGCAGGTGACGTTTCCGCTGGTCGACAACGGAGACGTGGTGCTGCCGGTGATCTGAGAGAGCGAGCAAGCCATCCGAGCAATGACTTGGATGATGCAATCATGACTTAGGAAACCTCCATACAATGCATGTACACATACATATATATATATATATTTATTTATATATTCATAGATACATATACATATATTTATATATTCATATATACATATATATATATATATTCATATATATATTTATATTCATATACATACATATATATATATTATATTATATATATATACATATGTATATACATTATACATATGTATATACATTATACATATAAAACATGATTGGTATGGTATGTTATATATCACAGTGGATATATCAACATCGTTATAGGGGCCCCATATCCCCATATCCGGGCGGTTCGGGGGTTGAACAAAGCATGGACTATATGGTTTCTGCGACGCGGAACGGAACGTTGTTATTTCTTTCCTGGGCGAAGCTTCAGGTAGGCAGATACAACAAGATCATGAAGATACCGGGGGGTTCTTAAAATGGGAGATTCAATATGTATTAATACTATTTAATACTATTTCATGGGCCAGTGACTTGGATTCTGGGGTACCCCCGAAACGGAAACCTCCATACTGAAGTAACCAGAAAAGTCACCAGAAAACTGTATGAATGGAAAAAACACGGTGAGAATCAGGAGATACCTATATGTTTCCTCTCAGCATTTGACAGATTGAAATCTGGACCTTTGATGGCGACGCCAACGCTGCTGTCGCTGCTGCCAAAGAGCGCACATTGGAATGATCAACTGAGGATGCTGGCGAAAGGTGAGAGTGAGGAGAGGTTGCACCTTCAAAAAGCGGTTGTTTCTGTTTTTGAACTACCCTCTGGTAATTTGTTACATAGCTATGGAAAATGGCCCATAGAAATAGTTGATTTGCCTATTAAAGATGGTGATTTTCCATGGCTATGTTAGTTTACCAGAGGGTATATGTCCCATTTTCGATGTGATCAGTAGGCTCATTTATCCAATGATGTTAGTGGTTTGCTTCACCTTTCTTTCGATGATCCGACTTGACAAAAAGAAGTTAGAGGGGGTTGTTTGTTTTCCCAAAGATGATTCTTCGAAAAAAGTTATATAGATTCTTCGAAAAAAAAATCGATGGGATGTTTGAAGAATCACTGGGATGTTACATCAAAAAGAATCGAAGAATCTGAGTAACATCCCAGTGATGACAAATTGTTATCCCAGGCTGCCTGGGACGCTCACCTTCTGACAGCTTTTTTTTGGGGGCTGAATCTTTCTGTAGGAAACTATAAGTGGTTGGTGGTGACTGGAACAATGGTTTTACTATGGTAAATAATGGCTAATCTATGGTTAATCTATGGTATATCTATGGTTAATCTATGGTTAATGATTGGAATAACAATATATCTACATGGTGGTGACTGGAACCATGGAATTTTATGACTTTCCCATTATATTGGGAATGGATAAATCATCCCAACTGACTTTCACTCCATCATTTTTCAGAGGGGTAGGGCGAAAAACCACCAACCAGATAATTAGCCATCCTTAACCATCATTAATCACTATTAATCACCATTAACCACCAACCAGTCACTTATTTTTTGTGGTTTATAGCTATGGTTAGTGCCCTGGGGTTATCCATGGTTATCCCCTTATCAACCAATCAGCACAACCAATCAGTTGGGTGTCATTTGTCTGACCCATATCTGGGTAATCGGAGTCGGTAAAAACGAGGTGATGTTTGCGGTATCTCAGGTTAGCCCTGTCCCAAGTGTTTCAACATTTAGCCCAAGTGCATCCAAAAACTCCACCAAATCTGGGTTGCAAAAAAATATTGGGTACTGTATCTCAAATCCAGTATAATTCAATGTCAATTAATAGTCACTATCTAGTTATATCTCATATTTATATATCAATACTCATTAGTAGTCACTATTTAGTCAATTAATAGTCCTAAAGTATATATATATACCCATAGGATCCATGTATGCTATATATGGTAACATTTACCATCAATATACCCCCAATGTTGGCATATATACCATACATGGATCCTATGGGATATACCTCTCAATATATCTCATTAGATGATTTTCCCCAAAAAACCTTCGCATTCCCCATTTGACTGGCAGATTTTCTGTCGCTTCGGAGTGCCTGCGAGCTTGCGGCGAGAGGCCGCGAACGGGGGCGAACGTTGTGGCTGATTGGGATACTATATATGTTTTCATATTCTATGGGTGATACAACAGGATATCATGTATTATATATAATATATATATATATGAACTATGTATATATATAGTTATATGTATATATATAGTTATCTATATATATACAACTATATATATATATATAGTTCATAATGTTAAGAGTTAGTAAAGGAATAACTATAAATGGTGAAATTACATGTTTATATATGCATGCTTTATGGGAAGTAATGGGGATGTACTGGCAGTGTAAGTGAAATGGAATGGACATGGCAGTGGGAATTACTACTCACATGGCAAAATGGCATAGAACTATGGTTCATATTACGAACTTTCTGATGTTATAAGTATATATATATATATATAGGGATGAACATGTAACATTAGTTGTTATAGTTCATATTCTGGTGGTAGAACAGGATATAACAGGATATAGTTAATTTTCAACCTTGTTTCGTAACATGCATGTTTTCCTAATCAAATGGTCAATAGTCAATGGAAAGTAATGGGTATATGATGGGAATATAACTCAAATAGCAATAAAACTGGAACGGAATATTAACAGGTGCTAAGTTGGTTTATACCCTCCAATATTCAAACGTGGCTGGCTGGGAAATCCCGGCGCTAAATGGATGTTTGTAGCCTTCATTTATAAATGGTTGATGTTCTATTGCTAGGTCTACCTACCGAAGGGTAACTACATATCACAATTCAACTAGGGTTTATGGAGGGCCACAATTTGTGGGGGTGCATTCCATAACTAGCGTTTGTGGGTGATGTGCAGGCCAGGATCTGTGGTGCTAGGGCCCCATTGCACTTGCTTTATACTTCAATGTGTTCTGGACTGAATGGCAACATGTTCTCTCACTCCATGCCCCAAAAAGTGGAGGAGTTTGAAGTTTGAAGCATTTGGGTTTGGCGAAGATCGCAGGTCTGAAATCTGGAGAGATGGTCGCAGGGACACACGCCGAAAATGTCCGTAAAGGAACTATGGATTTCATGAAAATGTTTGCATCCATTGATTATGCCGGAGAGTATACTCATCCCAATTCAATATAATGCAATAATCAATGGCTATATATATATATGAGATAATATATAATTAATGGGATGATTTCTTCCAGTGATGGTTCCTTGTATGGAACCATATCATCGCATATCGATTGTTTCTCCGCTGTCGACTGCCTCAGATTTGGTTCAAATGCTTCGACTGCGTACGGGTCTCAGCCATGTTTGATTGAGGGTAGTCAAACATAGCAATGCACAATGCCTCGTACTCTGGATAATGTGCTCATTAAAACTCGTTTAGATTGGATTTTCAATTATACTATGTTTGATGACCAGAGGGTACTTTAAGCAATGCTTTGGCCGACTGGTGGTTTCAAACTGGTTCAAAGATCCTTTGAATTTAGTCATTCTACAGGAATAATGCAATGCCGATGATCCGAATGGACCAACGAACTATTTGCACTGTTGGGAGTTTTGCATCGTTTGCTATTAAAGTGGAAAGTAAAGTAGACTGTATGATATAATAGACTTGAGACTTCTAGATAGCAACCCATCTCCACTCATTCAGATATAAAACCTGTAGTTCGTGGTATGTGCATTTGTATACTCCTAGGAAACAACTAGATGATCTGATTCGTAAATGAATAGTTATTGCTGTTCTGAATACTACAGGAAGGGCGTAGCTTCAATCAATCATCCTTTGGTGGCACATACAATCACAACAGAGGACCGGCAGGACCGGGTCACGGAAAAGGGCAAGTTTTCAGCTTTGACTCGGATTGCTGTGAAGGAGTGGAGGGACCTGACTGCGGGCTTCAACGATCAGTTGGGAATTTTTGGGATCAAGGTTCCAAAGCATTGGAAGACGCAGAGGGCTGTGACAGGTCTGAACTGGTATCAGAACATTTTGGACGCGATCCAGGACGTCTGCGCCAAGTACCGTGTCAAAGAGAGCCAGTAATTCTGCCTATCCTTTGTATCCACCGAATATTCACTTGTGAGTCCTTGCTAAGCTTGTCGAATCCGAGTGTCTTCCTAAGTATCACATCGCAAACTCGAAAATCGAGCGCTATAAAGTGAGTGGCAAATTTGTGTGTGGCATTTGGTTGAAACCACCCAGTGGATTTTTGCCCAGTTCTTGTTCCCATCCCAGTTGATAGGTCGAACCCACCCACAAATAAGTAGCCTCAAAGGAATGAAAAGGTCTATAACACCGATATGCAGCAGGACCATGATAGGGTATGACCTTATTGGTCAGTGATTTTGGCCAAACTTGTCCCCTTCGTTTCTTATGACATAATCCAACAGGAGAATTCTGCATCTTCCACCATTTTGGATGGATCCAAGTAAGATTTCAGGCTGCGCATCGGTTTGCCACAGACATGTCCAGAAATGGAGTCCCCCACATCAATCTACTAATCGAACGTGGCTGCAAAATCCTCAACGGAAATATCAATTCATGGTTGGTATGTTCCGCCAGTACCCTGAGAATCGCCCACTCCAAGGAGGAAGAAGCTTTTCTACTCCACTGTTTGACTGTGTCTATGTTAGCTGGGGGCATGCTGTAAATCACCATGAAATCCTCACTATCTACTGACAAATCCCGATCAAACAAGTATTATTAGATCGCCACGATAGATTCCACCGGACTTCACAAATTTCTTCTCATCCATACACTCATCCTTCAATGCCATTCCCAAATCGGGACACAAAAAGTCGCAGAAAATCATCCACAACCCCCAGAAAAGGTCTGAAAATATCCCAGAAATAATCCATTAACCCCCAGAAAGTATCCCTTGCGGAAATCCCCATCCCTTCTTTTCCTCCCCATCCCGAAGCGTTCTTTGCTCGAGGTTGGAGACACTGGGGCGCAAGCATTGCAGGAGCTGGAGCAGATGATGCCATCCACAATAAACACTAGGGTTGTTTTTGTTTAACCATGTGTAAGTTCGGTAAACATTTACGACCATTGACGTGATGTTATTCAATGTTATTCCTTAAAGTGAGGAGCAGAGACTTAATAGATATTGATATTGCAAACATCACACAACCATGAAGCATCATAAATCATCATACATCATTGTAAAGCATCGTTGTTTGGAAAACATCTCTGACCAGGCCATCGATACCACAGCTATGTCGAATAACCAGAGGGTATTTTGCGGATTCAAATATTTGTTGTTGTTGTTCAAATAGAGATGGAGAGCATATATGTTCGGGATGGATTAAAATGATTAAAACATCTTAAAACCACCAACCCAAAAATGAGGTGTCTAAACATGCAGGGGCTTCTGTCAACATCAAACAACCCACACACAACAGCTACGTCAGCAAGAAGAAGCTACATCAGAGAGCAGGAATCAAGTCATCCTCCCAGTTCCTCCAGGGCTGTAGAGTTAGATTATCCCATGAAACAATGGCCGTTTAACGAAGGATAACAACATTCCCTTTTTCAGACGAACTCAGAGAAGTGCCATGGCAAGTGACCGAAGTGACCATGCACTTTGCGTTGAATGTTAATGTTTTGAACAAGGTCCAGGTGGCTATGAGGCTTCGAGTGCCATTTAGTTCGGGGACTTTCTATTACCATGTTTGATTACCGGAGAGTCCGGAGAGTAAGCCCTGGAAAGAACAACCGCGGGATAGCAAGCCCTTTCTTGCAACCCCCAGTCAGACTCAGATGGGGCTCGTGTCTATCCATTTAGGGTGGGCTCCTCAACCGAAATCACCAACTTTAATGCACCTGATTCCAACTATGATTGGTTGATGTTGGTAGTAAATCGAACTAGTGGGATGAACATCCAACTTAGCCTCTGGTAAACGTTGACATAACTATGGAAAATACCAATTTTGAATGGGTAAATCAACTATTTAACTATGGCCATGGCTTCAATAGCAAACTGTCACAAATTAACGGTATATCCCATGATCATCCCATTCTTCATCATTGTTAACCCATTGTTAAACCATGAAAAAACACCATTTCTAGTGGTTAAACCACCAATTTCTATAGGTTGTTCATCACCATTTCTACAATGTGAGGCCCCCAAGATAGCTAAGTTGGTTTATAACTCCAATAACTATGGTTTATGGTACGCAAATAACGAACTAGTTACTGGGGCGAATCTAAACCAACTTATAACTGGGGGGGGGGCCACATTGTAGGATTCCATGCCATGAAAATCACAATACGTAGCTATCTTCCACAGCAGCCATTTAGGCTACACTTTCATCGCCGTGATTCAACGTGAGGCGATCCCATTTATAACCAGTTATAACTAGTAAATGGCCATAACTGTATTGGTTCTTCGCTATGTCATAGTCATGAAACCAGAGGCCAAAACCACCGCGACGTCGGGCACTCGTTACCGGGTTACCGGGGCCGTCGGCAGGAGGCTGCGCGGGGAATTTGTGAGCGACTCGGCAATGTTTTCACACGTCGGGTTGAAGCAGCAACGGGTTGTGGTCACTGGTGATATCATTGATGAAACCATGGTTTTACTATGTTTTACTATGGTAAATAATGGTTCATCTATGGTTAATATATGGTTAATCTATGGATAATAATGGTGAATAATGGTTAATGATGGTTTTTATGATTGGATAATGATTGGATAATGATTGGTTAATGATTGGTTAATGATTGGATCATCCACTCGTTTTCACTATGGTTGGTGATTCCTATGACGTTCCCATCTGGTGGGTGGTTTGGAACTGGAATTTATGACTTTCCATTCAGTTGGGAATGGAATAATGATCCCAACTGACGAAGTACTCATAGTTTTCAGAGGGTAGGGCGAAAAACCACCAACCAGGTCATCCATTTATTGGGTTTTTATGATGTTTTATGATCTATATAGTGCGTTTGTAATACGTCAATGTTTGCAGCTCGAAATGTCAGGTCCGGATCAGGGTTTTTCATGGACCGCAGAAGGATCCAGACCTGTTCAGCCAGGGCCATAGTGTTAACATATATTTTAATGGCAATATGTGCACCACTGTGTATACATATACGTATATATATATACACATATGAATATGTATATATATATAAATGTAGATGGATAGACGCATGTAGTCTCCTATGTTGGGAATGCGATCAATAATATCATGTATGTATATAACAGTCTATTATACCACTTTGGTATCTAACTACCATCAAATGGCAAGATCAGCATTATATTTTGGTTTGCCATGTTTGCTTGGGAGGATCATTTGTTCATTTTGGGGTCCTACAAAGATGGGTCTATATAGTATCTCATATAATCTGCATGTTCAAGAGTAAAATCATGTTGAATCACCATTTTCCACGGTAGAATCCCAAACTCAGAATACTCAGACACCTCGACTCGCATTAAATTCCCATTATTGATTCTTGTAGTTTCCCAATTTAATATTAATACTGTATCTCATTTCACATCCCTACAATGTGCCCCCCCCCAGTTATAAGTTGGTTTAGATTCGCCCCAGTAACTATAGTTCTTTGCGTACCATAAACCATAGTGAAATTGGAGTTATGTGCACCAACTGAACGCTATCGAACGGGGGCCTCACATTGTATGTACTCTGGTGTTTCTTCGACCCCTTGGTTCTGCGAGCTGCGAGCCAGGTGGGAATGGCTGACAGATGATGTGCTGCGACTGGACGTGGCAGAGCATTGCGCCGCGTCGCCATCGAGATCTGATGGGACTTAATTCGAATTCGGACCAAATGATGGTGATAGAATGATGATTGATGATGTTTAATGGTGATTTATATGATAATATATTTATATATATATATGATATTAATATGATAATATATATATATATATATTATATTAATATCATAATATATATATATATA
>Ga0126342_10015482_pt1 | contig 13370 bp, 11 predicted proteins | sample Cyp1metagenome_FD_92528 | JGI IMG/M metagenome (GOLD analysis project Ga0126342, IMG submission 92528) | Coral microbial communities from Lord Howe Island, Old Settlement Bay, Australia - Cyphastrea 1 metagenome | ecosystem: Host-associated > Invertebrates > Cnidaria > Coral ...
TCTTACTCTTTCTCTTCTACTCTTCTTTCTTCTAATCTTTCTCTTCTCTCTGCCTCTTCCCTGCTCTGCTTTTCATCTGTCCATATTGTCGGAAGTTTGACTTCTAAACTTCCTTCGATAAAGGTGTAAATATCTGTTTCAAGGTTATTTCAGCCACTGGCCTCTATCTCTGTTCTACAGCAAAAGTTTGGGATTTTTTTAATGTATTTTTTAGGCCTCTACGTAAGGGATCTGGGAAATTTATATGTAAAAAAAACCTCCACGTAAGAGATTTGGGAAATTTTTATGTAAAAAAAAACATCCAGGTAAGAGATCTAGGTAAAAAAAACATCCACCTAAGAGATCTGGGAAATTTTTATGTAAAAAAACCTCCACGTTTAGGGTTTAGGGTTTAGGTGTTTAAAGGCGCTTGAACTCCCATTGCATCTATGCGTCTCGCACCTGACTCTTCCTTTTTCCAACTGATCATCCATATTGTATCACATTTTTGCAGTTCCAATGTTCCAGTTTCTGTGCACTTGACTCTTCTGGTTGGCTGCAAATACGTTGTGCTGGAAGGGGCCCGGGCCAACTTTTAAAATTTTATATAATTGAGAAGCAACTATGTCTCATTGCCATGCCTGGTATTGACACAGTATAACAATGAGATAGGATGAGTATAAGAAGAATTCCAGTTGGAGTTTTGATCTTTCCCTCTCAGCATGCTGCACGCAGCAAGCTGCACACCAAAATGCCCAGAAAAAGGGTGATCCGTTGCGATCCTCCTGGGTCTCTTGACATCCCTTGACCTTCCTGACTTCGAATCCGAAACAGCAAATTCTGATGGTGGCTCAGCACATGTCAAAACCATTCAAAACCAAACAAAACACCGCCCAACACCAAAATATATTGAATGGGTGCCAGAGATTTGACTACCGATACCATACGTTGTTTGAATAGATTCGGCCAAACTCATATAGTACAGAGTACGAGTCTGAGTACTATGTATCCTGGGATGGACACAAATGTGATATATAAAATTATAAAGTAATCAATCAAGTTGATTGTGGATGATTATGGTTCATATTGGTCAATTCTTTTGCATTCAACCTTGCCAGATTTTCAGATCCTTTTCCAATGCCAAGTCTCTCCCGGCAGTCGAAGAAGCAACGGGCCAAGATCTAAAGCTGGACATTCAGCGGGTTCCCCTGACTCTTTCGGGGGAGTTGTGCGAATGCGGGAAACCACTTGCTCCACGTAGGCATCAACCTCGCTTGAAGATGTCAAACCGCCATCGCCCAAACTCATGGAACAATCTTTAACTCGTCTCAGGAACGGCTATGTGGTGACAAGACTTGGATATACAAGAGCTTAGGGCTACTCTTTGAACATATTTGAAAATTATGCTAATAACTGAAAAGCGGGGAACCAAACAACTTGACACCTTCATCAAAATCATGGTTAGCTAAACCAAACATCGCAGAAGTCGAAGTACGGATACCTAGATCAGGCATCCACGGACTATACTTGAAGCAAAATAATAGAAGTGACATCGGCACCTCCACTGGCTGCAAAAGAAAAGGGAGAAGGAGGGAACAGAAAAGAATACAGTCCTATTGTGTCTTATTTTCTTTATATTTTCTTTACACGTCATCAATTCCACAAGTTCCACAAGCACACAACATAATCATTATAGTGTTTAATGGCGTTTGGACTCTGATTAAACCCACCTAGACTGTTTTGACCCTTTCGGTTGTTTACCAATTATGATCGAAGTCACCTAGTTTTATTGAGATCGTCATCAGAAACTGAAACGCCTAAAAATCATGGACATGTGTTAATTTTGAGTGTTTCAACATATTCCCTCCCTCTCCCAGCGAATGTAACTAGCATTTTTTGAGGTTGCTAGAGTAGTGCATTGGAGTTGGGTATGCGGGTCTGACTCCGCCACTACGCCTTCTTTTTCTGTTCAGAGCACCTTTGCGCAGAATTTGCAAAAAAAGAAAAAGAACACGACCAAAACGCCCTGCAAAAATCTTCAAAACGCCCACAAATCCACAAAAACAAGTTTTTGGTTTATTTCCAGGCATAGTAGTTTGTTTTGTATATAGTAGTTTTTGCGAAGCATCCAGGTAAAAACTACAGTGGCTGGAGTCAAAATTCGCACCAATGCAAACAAGCTGGAGTGGCCTGGATTTAAGGTGAAACCAATGGAAGGCTAAACGAACCGCCTCGTTTTTGCTGACGCTGCCTCAAACGGCCCCAGGAGGTTTGCTAATTTTTGCATCTTTGCCTTGTTACAGTTCATATTTTGCATGTTCTTTTTTTGTGGTTGTCTTGTCACATGTCATATTTCGATATATTTCGCATGTTCATTTGGATGGAGGGGTGGGGGGTGGGGGGGTGGTGGGGGGAGCTAATAACGCTTTGTCGCCTCTTCTTTTGGCAGGTGCTTTAAACTCTGTCAAACTTCTGTTTTACACGCTGTTGATGCTACGCCTCAACTCTTTTGTATTGTAATTATCTAAGATGTTGATGCTATGCCTCAAGTCTTTTGTCTTCTAATTATATATCTCAACACGCTTTGAACACTTTCATGTAACATCCAACACGCTCTTGGTGCTACGCTCTGAACACTTTCATGTAACATCTAACACTCTTTTGGTGCTACGCTCTGAGTCTGAACACTTTCATGTAACATCTAACACGCTCTTGGTGCTATACTCTGAACGCTTTCATGTAACATCTACCACGCTCTGAACACTTTCATGTAATATCTAACACTGTTACACGCTTTTGGTGCTATGCTCTGAACACTTTCAAGTAACATCTAACACGCTGTGAACACTTTCATGTAACATGCAACACGTTGGCAAACACTTGCAAGTGAAAAACAACAAACGTACAGTTTTCTCAGCATATGGGAACCGAAAAAAACACATTTCCACCAATGTAAAATCATCAGAACGATTACGACGTCATGCAAATACCATCAAATACCAATCGAATCAAGTCTACACAAAATGCTCTGGAAACGAAACCCTGGCAGCAGGGTTGTTTTCAAACAGAGACTTGGCAGCGGACAAAAAAGTGGAAATCAGCGGGGTCATTGTGGGCGGCGTGCCCTAGTTTTTTAAAATGTTTTCATCAAATTTGTATGTTTGTTATGTGAAACGCCTGGTTTCAGAAGAACCGACCAAATAAACTACTACTGTACCGACACAAACGACGAACATAGTTTGGTAGTATGAAATTCAAGGTCATCTTAAAAGAAACAGTGTGTCATGATGTGTCATGATGTGTCATGGGTACTCAAGAGTCGCTGTGATACTACCACATGCATCCACATGCTATCTTGCAGGCATTCAATGATGAAAAAGGATGAAAAAGGATCCAAACACTATGTGAAACTCCAATATGTTCACATAATTTCACATACAAATATCGAACACATGCAAACTGTACTAATCTCTTCTTCATTTCCAATCCGTTCTTCTTTAAAGAGAGGTGAATAAAATTCCAGCCAAGCTGCAGTCTCCCAATCGCTGGGATGCACATATCCTTGGAATGGCCCAGGGCATGTCTCCGACTCTAATCATGACTTAGTTCTTAGAGCTGAGCAAAGTTTGACGGAGAAACTTTCGGTGTAGGTTTGGACAGAATCAGATACCAACCTCTTCCACCGGCTATGTCATTTAACCCACCCAGTCAAGATAGCCACTGGACCAAGAAACCACGGGTAATTAAATGCAGGAACTGCTGAGACTGCAGGATGGACTTATATGTAAACATGATTGTGTGGTTTGTTTCGAGCTGAATATGCAATATTTTTCAAGCAGAACATACATTCCTGGGCCCGGGGTCTAGAACCAACTGCGTGCAGAAGGACACATGTTTCAAGCAAAACTTGAGATGCAACATTGTCACTGTAGACATTTTAGCTGTCCAGCATGAAGCCGATATCTGGACAGGATCGTGGTCGGTAGCAACGAGATCATACCACACCACATGAGTTGCAACCCCCGCTGAAATTCCAAACCTGCCAAGCGGCGCTTCAAAGTCGGCATGCCGCGACTGATGCGAGGTAAACTAGTCTTTCGTTCAAACTTGAAATGGGCTTCGCGGATGTCCTTACATGCTGGGATCAGCAATTACCCATCTCCAGTCTCCATCTCAGCAAAGAGGACGGACTGCAGAGTGAGCAAATGATATGATTTCAGCGTTTGAAATGACCAAACAGAGGCATTCAGTTGGGCACGCCGCAATTTTTGTGCTTAGTAAGACAGTGACTATGAGTGGATCAATGAGTCTGACCCACGATGAGATTCCCAGAGTCTACACCCTGCGACTGGAACTGCCCTCAAAACCAGAATGGCTGAATTAACTCACAGTGCGGCACAATTGAGCAAGTGATCAAAAATGATCAAAATCCACTTCAAGTCTTTAGATTTCAGCCTCCCAGTTGCAAGCATTACTCTATCTGGCAAAGCTCATCCAGAAAGGCATCATCCTTTTGGTAGGGATCCAAAAATAAGTTCATCTCAATAAGCTCCTGGCGGAAAACATGGCTTTATTTCTTGTGGAGATGGATTTGCAGTGCATTTCCTCTGGTAGGGATTTCGCTATTTGGAAATGGAAACTTGCCACTGGATGCAACTCCCTGAAAAACAAGAAGACAGGCAGCTAGGCTTTTGTTGCAGAGAGCAAAACTCCTGAGGGTCCTTCAAGGTTTCTAAGTCTCCCTAAACCTACATCTTCGCCTAAAACCACGCAGCGAGGGCAGTTCCAGTCAACAAATTAGCTTATTGCTTTGGAAAGACTTGAAACAAGCAAGGTTGGAAGGTAGTAACCTTGACAGCAGGCATCTCACTTCTGGCGAAAACGGATGAACAGAGATGATCCGAATCCAATTCATTCTTACAGCACACACAGATCCATTGTCTTTCTTGGTACTCTGTGGGTGAGATTGGCACTCTTCTGGTAACCCCTGGTAGAATCTCCTGAAATGATTCCACTGCCTCTGCGCAGCTGGTCGCAGATCCACGTGCTGAAATGCCATCACCTGACACCAGGTCCGCAGCACATTGGATGTCTTCAAATACTGCAGACTACGCCGAGTTACTTTCCAAATGCTTCCAATTCTTTCAATGTGCAGTTCTGTACTACCAAGCATCCAACAAATCAAAAGCAGCAGTGTGGGGAGAAATTGTTGTCACATGGTGACCGATTTGTGCAACCATGCCTTCGACTGGAGCTGGAGCCCCTTTGTGTGTTAGAAGAGGAGGATCCTGCCACAAAGCATCGAGGCCTTATTGGCCTTCCAGCCTCCTGCTTGCTATCTTCGACTGCCCAGTTCGGGTCCACAGAATGGCAATCCAACAAGAGTTGGAGAGATTATACATGATAAAATAATATAAATATCTTTTGCCTTAACTGGAAAGTGCTACAAGGATTGGGGAATGATCAAAGAGCGCGAGGGTGCAGAATGAAGCGCCGGCTCAGAAGATCTTGGAAGACTGTGTTCTAGTTTGCCTGGTGGGATGTGTTTGGTTAAGGTTCTGAAGAAAGCTTCTGGAACTCTATGACTTCTTCGACGATTGTGCAAAGTTCTAAAGCATGACATATAATATAACATACGTATTAAAAGTTATTAAAAGATCATGTACAAAGAACACATTCAAAAAATGCCAAGCATGGCAGTGAAAGGCAAGAAAAAACGGCGAATAGTGACAGAATTTGAGACACGGACGCCACAAATTTCACATAGAAGTGCACCACCCAGTCTGGGGCATATACCCAATTCTGACGCAGGGAAAATCAGGGAACAGGCTGAAACGTGGTGAAATGGGGTGAAATGGTTCCCGGCATCAAGGAATATACCCGCCTGTGCCGGGGGTACTGCCTCAGGAAGTGGACTCGGCTGAACATCCTCTGCCAAAGCGATGATGTGGTGATGGTTCCCCTTAGTTCATCCAATGTTCATTTATACCGAACTGTGATGAACTTCGACCCAGATTTTGATCGGTGCTTTGGCTACGCAGCAACCACTGGGTAGCAAACTAAGCAGAGCAAAATCCAGAAGCTGGGCTTGTCCCAGCAAGGTATCCAATTGTTTAAGACTATTGCTACAAACTTGGCAGCCTTTCAACTTTAAAGATCTATGAAGAGATTCATTGAAGTGTCTTTAAGTCCCCTTATGATCCCTTATGATTCCTTATGATCCCTTATGTACCCTTTCTTGTGATTTCTTTTGGCAGTGAGACTTCGAGAGCTACACCAAAAAGAGACAAGAGCCGGAGGCAAAAACAACATAAACAACACTTGCAAGGTTAAACATGAAGATCGGCTGAAGATCGGGCAAGGTTCAGGAACGTGTAGATCGGGCATTGCCACATGAAACAGGTCCTCAGACCCGAGTCCATCACCACCAATGGTTCTGAAGTCGAATGATCCGAAATCATCCGAATTCATCATTTAATCTTTGCAGATATCAGAATCAGAATGTTCAACATGTTTTTCATGGTTACAAGAGAAGACTTTGCAAACGTTGAGATCCCTTCAGGGGACCCTCCTTCCTAGCTTGGAACTTGATGAATGAAAGTCGGTGGAGCCACTGGCATTGTTCTGTTGCAAATGCAGAGGATGTTTTGGAGGAAATCTCAGGAAAATTCAGGATTCATGGAGATCATGGAGATAAATAAATTAAATAATGACAAAATAATGACAAATCATTGCTTGCAGAAACTCAACAGAGTGTTTGCTTCTCGCAGAAAATTGCTGTGACAAGCATCTACGGACACCTCGCTAACCTTGTGTCCTTTGAAAGCCACCCGCAGGCCTCAGGAACGGTCTTCGAGTATACAATACAAGACATCACAAGACTACAACGGACTGGCTATGACTAGCTGATCGGTATCCTCGAAGCAACTATTCTGATACTTGACGACAATTTTTCGCAGTCGCTGTGGGCTGAAACAAAATAGTAGTGACAATGCGGGTGAGATACTTGGAGAATCTAGCGTAATGATTGCCATTATCCAGCTCAGAGGTTTAAGTTGAGGCGGAAGAAACCCAGGTATGGTATCATATGAACCTGATCATGGTCTTCATAAAGTGACCCCAGCTTCACCCCGACTTGTGCATGGACTACATATTTAGAAGACATCCACCATAGTATTGAACCGATTTTTTGTCACCATTCAGCCCAATACCAAAAGCTAAGTTTAAATAAACAAATCAGGATCTAGCTTGATGCGTGCAAACATTTCAAATGCCAATCATACTAAAATAACAGATGCTAGAAGAATCTAAAAATATCTAAAATATATGCTAAAATGCATCCTTCGAAAACCTCAACTGAGCAGTCTGCCGTCCAAGTGGCAGCGTGGCGCTCCAGGATCTTCATCCCTTGACGAGTCGATGAAATCAATGAAGCGTTGCTTGCCTGCAGATCTTTTGCACATGTGTCACACAAAACGACATATATCATAATATATCTACATATCTATTAATATACATATATATATAATTTATATATATATACATCTTATATATATATATATATCTATCATATCTATATATTTGAAATCGACTTGAATCCGGGAGGTCTCTTGCACAATGCTATCGGCTATCTGTCCAGAAAATCTTCAGCAAATGACCTGAGGGGAACACAACCCAATGGTCTGCAAGTGGCTCTCTTCCACCATCAAATCCATCAAAACAACCCCAGAGAATTCCTCAGTTCCAAGACTTGCACTGAATGGCAGAAATGTGGCATAAGAGCATAAAAAAAACTCGTCAGCCCATGCTGCCTCTGTAGTCAAACTTCCAGAACTTGAAATGGAAATTTGAAAAGTTGCTTAACACCACCCAGCTCAATGTTTCTCCGGCATGGGATGAATTTACTGAATTTACTGCGCAAGTCGCCAAACAGGTGATTCAAGAGATCCATTGTCGCACCCAAGATCGGATTTTAGGCTCTTTACATCGCAATGATCACATTGAACAACAAGAGGTTAACAGATTCAGGTTCAGCTCACATGGCCATGTACTTCAATAATGCCTAGCAGTCAGCAGCACTACATGCCACCATGATTCACGAGTTGTGCCAAGCATTCGTTGGAGGCACGCTGAGCTGCCACGAATGCAAAAGTTGGTATCTAGCAGCAAATCACCATCACCTAAACAGCTGCTTTGCCGGACTCACTGTCGGGGACTTCAGAAAGATTTCCTTGAAATTTATAAATATTGCCAACGTTCACAGTACAGTCTATGGCAGTGCGAAAGAAGCACAAAACACACCCAAAAACATCCAAAACATTCTTATTTTTACTGAGTGAGTCTGCACATATTCAAAACATTAGATCACAACTCAGTTCACTTCATAGCTTTCTGTTGCATATCTACAGTTTTCTAAGGTTAGCCGTGGATAGCTCTGCTTGACATTCACCAAAGGCCTTAGTAGTTGATTGCTTCAGTGATCAGGATAACTGCGTGGACTGTGGATTCTAAAATGTACGACAGCAATCAACCATATAAATTATGAAAATCAGTCTGCTTAATTTCTACTAAATCAAATCATATTATATCCATCTAAATCCTTACAACATGTTTCAACTCCCGCAAACCAATTCCACTGGTGAAGGCCCTCTCCACGTTAATCCTTGTTTGAAACTGCAAAAACTGCAATTGGTGTCTTCCATCAGAAAACTGTGAATTTTGATCTGAAACATAATTTGTGTGAAGAATTGTGAAGAGGCTATTGGGTCTTGGCTCCATTCCAATATCACGTGCAATCGTGATAATCCATCAATATCCATCAATAGCGAGATTGAAATATCCAAAGCTACCCTGGGCCGATGTTGATTGAAAATTTTGAAGCAGTCTCACTTTGTAACTTACATTGCTTATATTTGACTATCCAACTATGAAATATTATGAAATCAAATTTATATAGACAAGTTGTGACAAATTGTGACATTTCTGTTTAGTTTTTTGATAATTTTTTTCTAGCTCGTGCGTCGCCGTTAGCTCGCGATGTCTCCTCCTAGGCTCAGTGCGGCCTAGCGGCAGAGCCCTTTGATCATCCGACGAAAGCCAGAAACCATTCTGAGCCGAGGCCAAGGGCCCAAACATGGTGCGTCAAACTGAAAAAAACTGAAAAAATCAGAAAGGGTATGCGCATGGCGTGTCATGGCGGGCTGCGTTGTTTCACGGCGGCAAAGATTCAACAATAGGTAAAGGTGCTTCGGAATGGTGCGTGATTGTTCTTTGGTTTGCAATTTAAAGGCTGAGAACTGTTCGGTCGGGGCCTGGCAACGGTTCAATGCCATGTACCTTCAATTTTGATCTGGTTTTTATGGTTGCATATGCCTGCATATACCAGCAGTACCGCGCAAGGCGGTGGCGGAAGTTTCAAAAATAGGAAACCTATAGGAAGGGTTGGTTGTTGTGACTCACGGATGGCAGGGCGAACCCACTGATGGACCGAAAGGTGGTTGGAGTTGTGTTCACTAGAGTGGTTGCAATGGTTGCAGTGGTCACCTCACCACAACTGCTGGATATAGTGTGGTGTAGTGTAGCTGTAATTGTAGTTGTAGCTGTGGTGGTGGTAGTAGTGGTAGTAGTGGTAGTAGTGGTAGTAGTGGTAGAGTAGTGGTAGAGTAGTGGTAGAGTAGTGGTAGAGTAGTGGTAGAGTAGTGGTAGAGTAGTGGTAGAGTAGTGGTAGAGTAGTGGTAGAGTAGTGGTAGAGTAGTGGTAGAGTAGTGGTACTAGTGGTACTAGTGGTAGTAGTGGTAGTAGTGGTGGTGGTGGTGGTGGTGGTAGTAGTAGTAGTAGTAGTAGAGTAGAAGTAGAAGTAGAAGTAGAAGTAGAAGTAGAAGTAGAAGTAGAAGAAGAAGTAGTAGTAGTAGTAGTAGCAGTAGTAGTAGTAGTAGTAGTTGCTGTTGTAGTAGTTGTAGTGTAATTAGTTTAGTGTAGTGTACTTAGATGTAATTGGTGTAGTGTAGTGTAATTAGTGTTGTGTAATGTAGCGTAACATATTTGTACTTGTAGTTGTAGTGTAGTGTGGTGGTACTTGTAGTTGTAGTTGCAGTTGTGGTTGTTTATCTATCTGTCTATCTGCAAGCTTGAGAACGAAGCTATTTTGCGACACTTCCTCAATTTTTGAATTTGACAACATCCAAAACGAAGCAATTCTGCGAGAATTTCTCATTTTTTGAACTTGACGACGTCAAAAACGAAGCAATTCTGCGAGACTTCCTCAATTAACCCCTCTTAGGAAATCAGCGCCCGGATGAACATGTCTCTTGTACTGCGCCTGCCACGGAAAATGTAACTTTGCAGATCCTCTTCAAATGTCCCACGACTGCCATCGTTTTTGGAAATGCTAGAAAACCCTCACGTTTTGCTCACTTTTGGCAAGGTGCACAATCCCTTGCGCCGGCCACGCGAAAGGACATCTGAATGTCCAAAAGTGCTCCGTAACTTTTGACTTGGAAATGTGCTTCGCGCCACAACGGCGTGCACTTTTTCGACATCTCAACTTCCAAAAGTGGTCCGGACCTGGTGTGTTTTGTGCAGTTTGACTTCCAAATGTGCTTCACGCCACAACAGCGCGCACTTTTTCGACATCACAACTTCCAAAAGTGGTTCGACACTGATGCGCTTTGTACATTTTGACTTGGAAATGTGCTTCGCGCCACAACGACGTGCACTTTTTCGACATCTCAACTTCCAAAAGTGGTCCGGACCTGGTGTGTTTTGTGCATTTTGACTTCCAAATGTGCTTCGCGCCACAACGGCGTGCAATTTTGCATCTCTCATCTGGCCAGGTGGCTCCGCACCCGCCGCTTTAGCGAGCCTACTTTTTGACCCTCCTGAGCCACAAATCATTGGAAAAAACCAATGTTTCGCGACTTTCCTACCTTTTCGCGCACCTGGATCTTCTTCCTTCTGAGACTTTCTCTTTTTTGATCTTCTTTCTTCTTCTCTTCTCTTCTCTGACTCTTCCCGTCTCTGCTTTTTCATCTGTCCATATTGTCGGAAGTTTGACTTCTAAACTTCCTTGGATTATGCATATTTATGATTATTTATGTATTTTTGCATACATAAAGAAAGCAGGACGCTGTGAGAGTGCACTTTTTCATTGTTTCTTCAAAACTGCAATCACTTGTTGCAGCTTAAACTACAAATCAAGATGTGTTCATGTCCACTAGAGAGTATGTTTTGCTTGAAGATGTGTCCAGGTGTTCGCTCCACCTTAGATAAATGCTACAGTGGCCCTTTAACTAAACACAATTTCTGCAGAATATGCTAGATGCTGCTAAATGTCTTCAACATGCAGTAATTACAAAACCCCATACCTGCCAACAAATGCAGTATGCAAAACAGACATTCAGCATGCATACCGTTCTTGATAAGTGTAATCTTCCTTTGGGGCAATATGAGCAATGCAGTGTGTTTGGAAGGAAAAATATCTCCACAAAATATGAAGCATTCCTGTAGAAGACACACCATGCCCTTTGAAGCAGTGCAGTGTGCATTCCCACATGTCTCCTTTCAAAGGAGCAGTATCCCTTTGAGAAAAGGCAATATGTTTGCGCAAAATCAATATTTTTGACATAGAGCATCCCTCTCAAAAGTTCAATATGATTGAACATGTGGGCATTATCAAAGAATGCTCTTCGCTTCTTACACCATTGTCCTGTATGGCAACACAATCTTCCTATGAAGAAACAGCATGCTCAGCATCCTTGGAAAACTGGATGACTTTCCCTTGACATATGTACTCTTCCCCTTGATCAGCCCAGCCTTCATTCACTCTGGTCTAAAGAGCAACCCTCACTCAAAGATTTTTTTCCAGTACTATCCAACGATAATGTATTCGTTTAATCAAATATCTCACTCATGTCAAGGGGATGTTGCACAAAATGAAGCAGCAGATTCTTCAAGGGCGACGATGCCCTTTCAAAAGAGTGCTGCATGCATACAATATACTATACTGTATATAATTCCCGAGTGCGTAGCGAAGGTTTCCGGTTTTGCTTTGGAGGCCTGGGGGTTGAGACGTGCTCGCTCCACGCTGCTTTTGTGTCCGCAACCGTTCGCGAGCAACTGTCGTGAGGGCAATATTGTCGTGCCTATGGCCAGGTCTGAAAAAGTGGTCACGCTTGGAGGTTCCAAACGTCGCGCAGCCTCGTTTCGCGCTGCAGGCGCGGCACTTTGTGACACATTCCAACATGTTTCATAACGTGTCCAAAGTCGTTTTGTGTGACAGGCGTAATACCTTTGCGTCGATGTCAGAAAATGAGTTGCATTTTTCGCTGCAGGCGCGGCACTTTGGAGACCTCCATCATCATTTTGCGTAGCACGCGCAGCACTTCAGACGTGTCCCACGTTGCGTGTTTTCTGCAAATCGCATTGTCAGGGCTGCGTCAAGTGGTGACAACGCGCTAATTCCGTGGCATGCGGGGCTCTGCCTTCAAAATTGACCTCGGAAATTGTCAAAAGGAGCTTTTTCTCGAACCCTTTCCTTTTTTATTTTTCGTTTTTCGTTTTGGCTATTTTTCGTCCTTTGCCTTCAAAATTGACCTCGGAAATTGTCAAAAGGAGCTTTTTCTCGAACCCTTTTCGTTTTTTTCTCGTTTTTTTTCATGTAGTTCTTTTTCTTTTTCGTGTTTTTCTCGTTTCCTTTTTCATTGTCGTTTTCAATTGTTTTTTTCTTTCCGTTTTTTAATCGTTTCCTTTTCATTTTCGATTTTTTTGTCCTTTTTCATGTTCGTTTTCATTTTCATTTTTTCAATTTCATTTTTCATTTTCATTTTTTGTTTCCTTTTTCATTTCATTTTTCATTTTATTTTTTTGCGTGTTTGTTTTCATTTTCGTTTTTGTTTTGTTTTCATGTGGGTTAAGGTATATGTTTGTTTTCATTTTTCCAATTTTTGCCAATTTTTTCTTACTTTTCATTTAATTTCTCATTTGATATATATATATGTATATACATGTTATCTTTTCCGTTTCTGATTTTGCTTCGATTCATTTTCGATCCTGAATGACAAGTACATGATGGCAAAATGCAAAAAAAGGAACAAGTATGAACATGATAATATTAACTGCACATGAGGGAAACACGATAAACAAATGAGAATGACACTTTCACATGATTGGAGAATGAAAAAATGACTTTACTTCGTGTGATCCCCACCATGACATTTATACGGTTTGTCACTGGCAAATCTTCTGACATTCTATCTGGCATATCTTCTGGCATTCTATCTGACATATCTTCTGGCATTCGCTCTGGCATTCTATCTGGCATATCTTCTGGCATTCTATTTGGCATTCTATCTGGCATATCTTCTGACATCCTATCTGGCATTCTATCTGGCAAA
>Ga0126342_10015483_pt1 | contig 13369 bp, 11 predicted proteins | sample Cyp1metagenome_FD_92528 | JGI IMG/M metagenome (GOLD analysis project Ga0126342, IMG submission 92528) | Coral microbial communities from Lord Howe Island, Old Settlement Bay, Australia - Cyphastrea 1 metagenome | ecosystem: Host-associated > Invertebrates > Cnidaria > Coral ...
AGCACCTTTCAGTCCATCAGTGGCTTCGCTCTGCCATCCCTGATTCACAACAACCAATTTCTCCTATAGGTTTCCTATTTTTGAAACTTCCGCCACCGCCTTGTGCGGTACTACTGGTATAATATATAATATCAGTTATATAAGTAAATAAGTCACTGGGGACTATCATCCCACTTAGGATGGAAAATAACACATATTTGAAACCATCAACTTTCAAACCACCAACCAGTTGTTGCTGTCCCATCAAAATCCCATCTATAACTATCCCCATAATATGCCCGTTTAAAAACATGGTGAAATCCATCGTTGTTTTTCCCTACTGTGAACAGTAGAGAAAAAGATATCAAATCCTCAAGAAGCCAACTGACTGAACCCCACACCCCAATGATGGACATCGGATGCCATGTGCCATATCTCTGTTGAGTTTTTGTGGCCCAAACATCCCAGACCATGCCGAAACACTTAGGGCGAAACTTGGGGGGCGAGCCGGGCATGTTTTTTTTTGGGGGATGATCAAACCATCCCGGTCGATGGCTTCACCGGGCCCATCAGCTACACATGGAAGCCACATGCTGTTGCTACTTATGATGTGATGTACCGTGATCATGACATACTTAGCATATCATGACCATTTTTGACCTACTTTTTGGATCTATAGTATGACCTGAATTGATTTATAGATGATCACCCCTCTGCAGATCTGTCGCCATCCTTCTCCAGAGTCCTAGCATGCCCCAGGAGGAGCCGACCGTGGCATCCAGCCAAACACCGCCATATTTCACCTTGGAGGGGCGTGAGCTTCAAAATGTTGAGCCCAAGCCCATAGTATCTCTCTGGGAAACTTCACATGGAAGCTGAAGAAGTCACTATATATGATATGCGGCGTATATACATATCTATATTATACATATATGTGTTTATTTATATATATATATGATATGTTTATATATATATGATATGTTTGTATATATATATATACACATGTTTACATCTGAACAAAGTGGATCTTCCATGTAGAAGTGAATGGAAGATCAAAATGAACACCCTGCAAGTCATGTTTCCAGTTTTAGATTCAGCTTCCTGGGGTATTGCCCATGCTTTTTTTGCTTGTGCCGAAACCAGCAGGACTGCTCATACAAACTGGTCACTCCCTTAAAGGGGGTGGTCTACATAGTCATAGTCATAGACATGGTCATGAACAATACCCTAAAAAAATTGGATGAACATGTTGATTGCAACCCCAAGCCATAAGCCAACAAATGCCAACATCAATTTGCAGTATCCATTTTTTTGAGCCTACACCTGAAACCTCTGGGGGGAAAGCAATTTTGGGTATCCCAAGTTACTTGTGATCTACAAAAAGTGATGTACTATTAACTACCATAATAGGATGTACCATGATCAATCTTACCACCATACGATCTAGATTGATCGACTGTATTACCAACTATGACCTATGTGTCGTACATTTGTCGTTTATGCAACCTCTCAACGACCAATGAGCACCCAGTGACCAACAGCGCCAATCGAATCGCATCTGACCGATGTTGGATCTTCAAGCGATCGAAGCCTAACACGAGCTCATGCAAGGCCCCTGGGAATCAGCCTTTTAGAGCTGAGAATCTTCGGCCGTTTGAATGGTGAACATTGTAGAATTCATTCGATATAAATATAGTCTGAAATTCTAAAAAGAAACAAAAATTTTGATAATAGTTGTGCATACCCAATTTATCATGGAGTAGCCTATTCAGAACATTTTGGTTCACCAGAATTCGGCATATTTAAGTGTACCTCCTCATGGAGTACCCGTTTTTTCCCCACCTCTGGATTCGCAGGATTCAGATGAAACCACGTGGTATCCCACAATTTTTCGTGTACGAACGAAAACTGAAAAAAGGCTTCGCATGAAATGCCAACTTCAAGATACTTAAAGCATATAATACCAAACATTTAAAATAAAAGACATATTAAAGTGTAATGGTTTGAGATACTTAAAGTATAAACACCAACATATTCTTGTTCCCCTCAGTGCCAAAAGCACAAAAATGGAGCACCACCTCGAGGTAAATCCTCTCGCGAGACAAAGCGCCAAACCGTCTCCTGGTCAGTGAAATCTGGCACTAACTAGCTCCTGTTACAAAATACCCCAAATAACCATAAATATGACAATTAAACCATAAATATGACAATTAATTGAAACTAATGTTACTAAGTGACATGAACATGTGGACCATCCCGGGATAGGCCAGGTATGTTACTACTGTAGGTAAAACAATCATAAACAATCCCCCAAATAACCATACATAGGCGGTGACCATTCCCATCATTCCCAGTCATGGGAGGTTTATGACATTGTTTTACCCACATTATTCCTACAACTTGCACAATATAATTGGAATTAATTGGAGAAGAAATCGTGGAACCCAGTTTTAAAAATGGCTTTGTGAAGAAAACCAATGCTGTAAATTTCTATGTTCACCATATGGGATTGACGAAAAAACATGTAGCAATGTAGCACCCAACTGGACGAAACTCAGATCTTCGGATGAGAATCACCCCAAAGGACAGAAGAAATCCTTTGAAGTCATCCATCCTGACCTATCATTTTTCTGGTTGGTGGTTGACCTACCCCTCTGAAAAATATGAAAGTCAGTTGGGATGATTCTTCCAAATGTAAGGAAAAAGAAAAAAGATTCCAAACCACCAACCAGCCTATCATTTTTTGTAAAATTCTGTAAAGTATTCCGCATCGCTGCCCCAAGAAAAATCCTTGTGAACCGCTATCTTACATATCTCTTAATATCGCATCCTTCAGAAAGTCATTGTTCAGTGTGATCTCAGCTATTCCTTCACAAGGCCGAAAAATCAACATAGAAACTAATCTCATCTGTCTGTGTTTTTGTTTTCCAGTTTTCTTATGTACTGTGGCATTCGCTACATCCAAGTCGTGGTCCAATCCGAATCTTTGGTGAATAAATCATGAAAATACATAGATGAGTCATGATGATTCCTGATTTTCGAGTATGTAGAATTTTTGTATGTTTTTGTTCCATTTCCTATAGTTAAAACATACATTTTCCCCACACATTTCCCCTTCTTTCCGCCAAAAATTCACCATCGGTCGACCAGCCGCAGACCTGGTCAAGGACGTGCACTGTCCATCCTGGGTTGAGTCTCCTGCGCCAGCCAGCATCGCCCAGGTCGAACATGGACAGTTTTTGCTTGGGAATTTTGTGTGTTTTCCGAAAAAAAAAAACTGGTGTTTTTGATCGAACATGGACAATTTTGTGAAAACTTGGAACACATCCGATTTCCACTGCGGCGTTCATCGCGATCTTGGAATGGAAAGTTCCCAGTGTTTGATGGGCAAATCACTTTGTTTTTATTGGTGGGGGATGTCAATTCCCTCATAAAAATCACAATATGGCCAAACACCCATGCCTCAGTCTTGATTCTTAAATCCTCACTTTTGATGCTAAAATCCGCAGGAATTTCCTCCAGATTTTTGACTGGACTAGCAACCTGCCAGCCAAAAGGTCCTCCAGGACTGTTCACAGAGCGCCAAGAGCGAATGGATTTGCGCTTGGGCAGTGTAGTTGGTGTTCTCCTGGTTTTTGGAATGCCCGAAATTTTTGGAAAATTCGCAAAACGTTCTGGAAATTGGAAATGGAGTCATGCAAATTAATGAATGATTGTTCGTTTCTAGAATGCCCAACAAACTCTGGAAATTGGATGCTCTATGGGTCAATGAATGATAGTTCCATGGAATACTCATGGGATATTAATGGCATATTCGGGAACTAATACAAATAAATGAAGTTTCAATTACCTAATAACTAAATACAACGAATGGTTAGATGGATAGTAATGGTATATGGATGGAAAATTAGTAGGATAAAATGGGAATTGTACGCCCCATGCATGAAATATGTTCCATGGATGATAGTATATTGACAAAGCCTTTGTTATTCATGAACAGTATAACTCTGTAGTGTGTGTTACATGCCATTTTCACGGAACATTGCCTGGTATATTTGAAATAACCATCTACTGGCTCGTTGATGATGTATACGATATACGCATAGAACATACATGTATGCATGTATGCATGTATGCATGTATGCATGTATGCATGTATGCATGTATGCATGTACGCATGTATGTATGTACGTACGTACGTACGTATTTATGTATGTATGTATGTATGTATGTATGTATGTATGCATAAGTTTTTTTTTTTAAAAAAAAAACAGATTTAAATATAGATATAAATATATATATATATACTCACATATATAAATAAATAAATGAATATATATTCATGTATATATATATATATTCATATATATATATATTCATATATATATATATATCCATTATATGTACCATAAACTTACCTTACATGCACCAAATTATATAATTATATATATATATCCTAATTATACCAAATACCACTGATGATCTATGCAAGCGTTTTTTGTTGGTTGAATCTATTTTTTGAGGGTTGCCTATATAACTCAAGATCCGTTTTGCTACGCAACTACAAGGTTTTGTCCAGAAATGGAGGTGCATGAGTGGATGTTATTGAATTATATACGTATATATTAGAAAAGAATCCCAAAAACAACACGGTCGGTGTTATATTATGGGTTTCCCACATTCCATGAGGCCGCCTGTCCAGCCCTGATCCAGGCCCAGCTTCAACCGAGTCGAAGATTAAAGCGCGGCGCCAAAGTGCCCCAGAGGATTGATTTCTTGGGGATTTTTATTAGGCGGGCTGCGGGCTTCTACACGTAGAACCCCTTTTTGAAGTCCCAAACGTGAATTATTTCCAAATTTCCAAAAAGGGGAGAATTCAGACCCATCCAATGTTTGATTACATATAGGAACATTCTATGAGTTCATGTGTGTGCATTTCCGATTTTGGACCACATCAATCCGAATCCAATCAAGGGAATTGTTCCCGGGAGCAGGGAGGTTACTATGCCGACATCGAGAACTCCCATGCCCAATAAACACCATCGTTCTTTTCGGCATCGAGGGGGTACTACCCCGATGCCGAAAATTTTCCATGCGCCTTAATTTATACATAATCACACATGGCTGTTTCCAGCATCGAGGGGGTTACTACCCCGAAGCTGAAAATTCCTAGATGCCCTATATTATACATCATCCCACCCACAAGGGGGTCGGGGATCATCACTACTTTTTTTACCTGTATATATGATGTATCCTTAATTACTGGGGTACTGACATAGCCCTCTCCCACACACCCACAGGGGGGGGCGGTTACATCTCTACCCCTGGACATGTAAACCCATACTCTTTGGGGGGTGGGGAAAGACTGGGAGGGCTGGATCATATATGCTACCGCTACTGCACGTAGATGGATTCGTGTTTGTTTACGAATCCATGGTCCATTTCGCCCGCAACTCCTGGTGCAAGTTCTCCCAGTAGGTCCAAATCAACTTGGGCACGCTGGCTTGCGGAGAATCGTAGATACCAACCTCGGGGAAACTACGCAGTTGGGGGTAAAATATCATGGGTGTAGCATGGTGCACTGGTTAAAACTTGTAAAACCACCATACGGATATAACCCTCGTTATGGTTGGACTGAAGTCTTCAGTGATTCTCGTTTGTTGGGTTCACGATGAAACCAACACGCTGGCTGAGGTGAGAAAATTCTTGTTCCGCAAGTGATCCCATGTATTGCTTTTCAAGGTTCCAACTGAGAATCCTGCGCAGTCACAACACTAGTTGACTAGTTGGCACAACATTCAATTTGGGAGGTTGCCGCCGCTGACTCTTGATGGATCTCTGGTGCCCTTTGAGTCCAACTCACATGCTACCCAGGGTCCCAAAGGTCTGCTGACCAAGTTTGGGCATTGCCAGTTAAATCAAAGCATCACGTGAGTTTGTCTGAAAATAGGGTTCCAGCCAAAGTTCATGGTCAAAGATCATTTTCCCTAGATTGGGAGGTTAATGTAGTTTAGCCCCATTTTCAGATGACATACCTACAGCAAAACAAGTCCCGGATCACCGACTGGGTGACATCGTTGTCCAGATCAGCCGACCCAAACATATTTTTCACTTGGACGGAAATCACATCCACCCTCTGGTAATGACTAACAGTTCGCTATTGAAAATGACCATTTCTAGTGGATTTACCCATTGAAAATGGTGATTTTCCATAGTCATGTCGGTTTATCAGAGGGTAACCAACAACTGTGGTAAGGCCAATGTCATAAACGATGTCAGTAGCCAACCATTGGATCCATCCGCTGTCATCAAACAAAAATATATTCATACCGTCCGATGGTTTAACATAGCCACAGGAACGGCTACCTTCCCAGGTGGTGTTGAACTAGCAGAAATATTTTTCTGAATGTATGAACTTAATTTATCATTCCATGTGCCGCACATGTACCTACATTTCCATGATGCGGACCACTGGTTCTGCACAAACGCGTTTTTTTTTTAATATCTCGGAGTGCGTATATAGAGATGTTTTATGTATACATAGTAATTATATATATATAGTATCAATTTTTGAACATGGCACAGTTACAGCATATGATACACCATGCATGATTCATTAAATATACACATATTATATATGTAATACGAAAGTCCCTGCTGAAATGTCACATCCCGTGCTACTCCTCCACCTGGCGTGACAGTTGGAAGAGCCGCTCCGTCATCCAGTCATGTGTAAATGCCTCCACCAGCATCCGAATTCTCTGTTGTCACTCTTGACATTGCTGCTGTGTGCCAGCTCGTTTGCATGTAGGTGGCTGCTGTGGCATTCCACAGGCAATCACCAATTTCAAGAAATCCCGTCAGACAGCCCTATGACACAAACACCAAAATAGGACCTGCCAATCGCATATGTTGAATCAGCGATCCGACGGTATTCCACCTTGCTCTTGCCGCGATTGGGAAATATGGGGAATTGGTTTCCAAGCGAAAAGTTCACGTTCACCCCATTTTCTTGGATATGTATATATATATATATATAGTACCCAACAAGGTGGCGGCGGAAGTTTTAAACATAGGAAACCTATCGGGGAGTTTGGTTGTTGTGAAAAATGAATGACAGAGCGAATCCACTGATGGACCGAAAGGTGGTTGCAGTGTGCTTTTTGAAGTGGTTGCGGTGGTCACCTCACCCGCACCTGCTGGATGTAGTGTGGTGTGGTGTGGTGTAGTTGTACGCGCAAACACCCCGTGTCGCCCACACCCCTTCTATGCTGTACACTTGGGGATATCAAACGTTAGACTTTACATTCAATTGGGGATCAACAAGGGTATTTAAACTATTTAGGGAATATAAATTTCCCACCCCCGTTAAACTTCTACATTCATTGAAGATCTTCAATAAGGGTTTAATTCTCCCACCCCCGTTGAAAACTTCTACATTCATTGAAGATCTTCAATTAGGGTTTATTTCTCCCACCCCCGTGAAACTTGTACATTGAAGATCCTCAAATATCTTCAATAAGTGTTCGATGATGATGATGATGATGATGATGATGATGACGTGTAAGAGACTCGCACAGGTCCCTATGCTGTGCGTGCCGATATACAACATGAAGTTAGCCATGATGCAAAAAACACTCCAATTTTTACCACGTTTTCAGCACATACGAAGATGGCCGCCGACAAGCGCGGGCAAGACGAGGTGTTTGCCCGTAGTTGTACTCTAGTTGTAGCTGTAGTGTAATGTAGTTGTAGGTGCAGGTGTATTTGTGGATGTAGTTGAAGTTGTAGTAGGTGCTGTTGTAGTGGCAATGGTAGTGGTAGTGTAGAATAGTTGTAGCTGCAATTGTAGTTGTGGTGTAGTGGTGGTGGTAGTGGTAGTGGTAGTCGTAGTGGTAGTCGTAGTGGTAGTGTAGTTGCAGGTGTAGTTGCAGTGTAGTGGTAGTGGTAGTGGTAGTGGCAGTGGCGTTGTAGTTGTAGTTGTTGATGTTGATGTTGATGTTGATGTTGATGCTGATGTAGTGTAGTGTACTGGACTGTAGTGTAGTGTAGCGTAGTGTGGCGCCGTTGGGTCCAAAAGTGACATTTTGACTTTGAAATGTGCTTCCCGCCACAACAGCTTGCAATTGTTCATCTCTCATCTCCCCAGATGGCTGCGCCCCCGCCGCTTTAGCAAGCCTACGTTTCGACCGGCCGGAGCCACAAAACATTGGGAAAACACAGTGTTTTGCGACTTTTCTACCTTTTCGCGCACCTGCATCTTCTTTCTTCTGACTCTTTTTCTTCTCTGACTATTCCCACCTCTGCTTTTTCATCTGTCCATATTGTCGGAAGTTTGACGTCTAAAATTGTTTTATACTGTATAGTGCACTTGTAATCGTTTGTATTTATAGTTATACACACCTATATACCCAGCAGCTGTCCCAATGGAAGGGCCGCTTTTTTCAGCCCAGTAACGCTGTTGTGAAGCCAATTGTGCCTGTGGCATGCTGCTGGACCATCACTATCCAAGTCTGACTCGATTGCCCAAATTATATACCATCTGCTTATTTAACATAGCCATGGAAAATCCCTTATAAATGGAGGTATTAATAGGAAAATCATCTATAAATGGGCCATGTTCCATGGCTATGTTAAATAACCAGAGTGTATAGAGATAGGGGGAGACAGATATACTTGCGGTATGGAAATACAATACAGAAGTGTTTATAATTAATCATGTATATATATATATATTTCTAGAATTATCAACACACCATTTCAGAATATCCAAATCATTCAGATCATTGCTCTATTATGTCAGGTTATGCCAATTAGATCATCTTATATCACAAAGCTTCAAAGCTTCTGGTCGCAAAAGCCATTTTTAATGTCCAGTTCAAGATTCAAAATCCACTCAGTATAATAGGCCACTTCTAATAACCAATTATCTAATTATATCCCGTGGTTTATCACAATTGTCCATTTTGAATTGCATTTTGTGTTTTGGGTTATACCCTATTGCCACATATCATATCTACCAGTTTTATATCGCATAAAAAATCACCATGTTTCAATCGGACCAGTTTTTCATCCCCATTCGTCGATGCCACGACCCGCCGATTTTAAAAGGCGCCTCCAAAAGCACCGAAAGCTGGAGTTTCCGTCCGCCGCAGCTGGGAAGCCATCCTCCTATGGGATGATTGAACCCAGGGGCGGTGCAGCCGTAATAGTCTGTATCAACATTCATATATATATACATATATATATTTGTACATACACATATAATTTCTCTATATGTACATACATACATACATACATTACATTACATTACATTACATCACATCACATTACATTACATTACATACATACATACAGACATACAGACATACAGACATACAGACATACAGACATACAGACATACAGACAGACATACAGACATACAGACATACATAGATACAAACATACATACATACAGACATACAGACATACATACATACAGACCGACAGACATACAGACATACATACATACAGACATACAGACATACAGACATATAGACATACATACATACAGACAGACATACAGACATACATACAGACATACAGACATACAGACATACAGACATACAGACATACAGCCATACAGACATACAGACATACATACATACATACAGACATACAGACAGACATACATACAGACAGACATACATACAGACAGACATATACAGACAGACATACATAAATATATGTTCTCTATATGTACATACATACATACATACAGACAGACAGACAGACAGACAGACATACATACAGACATACATACAGACATACATACAAATATAAATATATACATACAATATGTGTGCGTATATATATATAGAGACATATATATATATACACACATGTTGTTCTTAAAGCAAAAACAAAATATAATAAGTGCGACTACCTAGGAGCTACTGCTCCTACTCCTACTCTATATATATAATATATGTGATTATATATACATATCTTAATATGAGCCGCCGTCAAAATCAATTGTTTATGCCTGGTACAAAGATATAAGTTATCGGTTTTAGGAGGCCCTATCGCCTTGCAGTGCTTTGTTCAAATCAACACCAAAGAATGCAAAAATGCAGCGGAATTGGTTTCACGGATTCAGATCTCTAAACTGCCGGGAATGGATTCAGGGGTGCTTGTTGCCTTTGCGTTTGCAACCATGGTGGGGGGCTATCCAAGCACATTCTCTTTCTCAAGCAAGGACATTTATTACAAGCTCAACGATGAACTCAATTAAGATCAATGGTTCCCACCGGTTGTAAGATCACTATAAAATTCTATGAAAACAAATGAAAACAATGTGAAAACAAAACAGGATCACCTTGCCCTTGTTCCTCTTTGATAAGTCTTGGCGTCAGAAAACGCCACACTTCCCCGCTCAAAAGCGTTCGTAGCTATGAAGAAGTGCATTCGGCTCCCCAAGTTTCAAAACAACCTGATGGCCTAGTGTTGAGAATCTGTTCACTTCTTTGTTGAGTTCTTCTTGTTGGGATCAAATCAGGCTATCCCTCGTCCGGGGTCCCTTTTTCAACAAAAGGTTATCGCTAAGGTTATCGCTAAATTAAAACACCTTGATGATCAAGAAAGGAAAAGACAGAGGACGTGGAACAAAAAGCAAGTGAAAAATAAAAGGAAAAAGAAGGAAGGGACAAGAAAAGGAAACGAAGAAGAAAGGACAAATCAAAAACAGGGAAATAAAACAAAATAAATGGAATGCTCAGAACTGGATTCAAAATCAATATTGATTTACTTCAGAATTCAATTGCATTTATATAGTTTAGAAATAAAAACAAAAGGAAAAAGAAAGGAAAGACACAGAAAAGGAAACAAAGGATGACAAAATTCAAACCAAATTAAAGCACATAGACGGAAATCAGATTACTGTATATAGATTTAAAACATTCTAAAACTATGTTTGATTTAAGTCAGAATTCGGTTGCATTTATATAGTTGAGTTTAGTTCTACTGCTTTGGGACCTGGGAGAAAAAAAACTGCCTGCAGAAAGCAACGGTTCAATGACCTTGGACAACAAATGGTATGGCAACTGCAAGCAACGTGGTCATTGCAGGTTGAATTTTCTTCATCAATGTTCCCAATCGCGCGAAGGCACCCAACAGTATTTGATTGGTTTACACCAAGTTTCATGCACTCTCATATGGTTACAAGTTATCGTTTTTTGGGGGCCCTATCACTTTACATCGTTTGGTGTACTTTCTCAACATAACTGGACCCTCCTTTACCAAAGTAGTCTACGCTTATTTTGACCGCATCTCATATGAATAGCCGACAAAATTTTAATGCCATGCGCAAATTATGGCATTATGGTCGTCCCCTATCGGTTGTGAGGATTTCAGTACTCCCGGAGGTATCACAAATGGGGTATCGGGATAGGGTCGTCCCCTATCGGTTATGAAGGTTTTGTGCAACCTCAGAAAGGCCAAGGCGAAGCAAGACTAAATGAGTAATTATTACAATAAGTTTGTCGGTTACTCATATATATAATATATATATATAGATATATATATATATATATATTACATACATATTATATATTATTTACGGCCAGGACGGATGTGCTGCCCGGGAAAGTGCGTTTTGACTGCGCAGGGCCAAAATGTTTTGTGAGATTCCCCGTGCCGTTCGTTTGGGCAAACGGATGACGATGTTTTTCCCTCAATTCATCAACATCATCATCATCATCAGCAGCAGCATCATCATCAACAACAGCAACATCATCAACATCAACAACATTGGTTGATCTTCCCAATTGAATGTAAAGTTTAAAGGGGGTGGGAGTGTAATATTCCCTAATACCCTTGTTGATCTTCCCAATTGAATGTAAAGTTTAACGGGGGTGCGAATTTAATATTCCCTAATACCCTTGTTGATCTTCCCAATTGAATGTAAAGTTTAACGGTGGTGGGAGTGTAATATTCCCTAATACCCTTGTTGATCTTCCCAATTGAATGTAAAGTTTAACGGGGGTGGGAGTGTAATATTCCCTCAAACCCTGGTTGATCTTCCCAATTGAATGTAAAGTTTAACGGGGGTGGGAGTTTAATATTCCCTAAAACCCTGGTTGATCTTCCCAATTGAATGTAAAGTTTAACGGGGGTGGGAGTTTAATATTCCCTAATACCCTGGTTGATCTTCCCAATTGAATGTAAAGTTTAACGGGGGTGCGAATTTAATATTCCCTAATACCCTTGTTGATCTTCCCAATTGAATGTAAAGTTTAACGGGAATAGTCAAACCTGGATACTCCAAAACCATGGATGAGTTCTGACAACTACACTACACATCACAATGTCATCCAATTCAATATCTGCCTCAATGTCGAACCGCCTCTGTTCCCGTCCTCGAAAACAAGGCTACATCTGGTGCTCGTCGCACTTGTGGTGACGAAGCCTCAATTCATGGTATCACACACTTTCTCCGAAAATGACCCGCATGTAAGTACTGCAAATAATTGTAAATATATCATACATGGAGTACAAGGAGTACATGGGATAGTTTGTTGCTGTCATTCCTTTAAATTTTGTTTCTCCTCTTGAAAGGTGTTGGGAAATCCCCCAGTCTGAGACAAACCCATATCGGGGAGTACTTGATGGTATCTTGATGGTACTAGTGTATCAACACTTCAACCGTTCTATTATATTGATCTACAATTAATTAAATTCTATTTGTTGGAATGGTTGAGAGGGGTCATGAATAGTCTGCATATTCTTCTGGTTTGTGGTTTTAACCATCTTGGAAAATATTAGTCAATGGGAAAGATTATCGATCCCATGCGAGCGCACTTGTATATTGTGGAATAAAAAATGTTTGAAACCACCAACCAGTCTTTATCAATCCTGGACCACTATGAACTGGGAATCTTTTGGCCACCACCTGGAAGATCGCCGCGATTGCTGTGGCTGGGGATCTCAAGCATCCCAACCCGGTACGGGGTAAAAGTATTGCCATCTACAAAACAATTTGACCTAAGCATGACCCTTAAAAAATCAAACTACTTCACTTCGAATGATCCACACGGTGGCATCTTTACATTTTCTTACTGGCAAATCTTCTGGCATTCTATCTGACATATCTTATCTTCTGGCATTTTTTCTGGCATTCTATCTGGCATATCTTCTGGCATATCTTCTGGCATATCTTCTGGCATTCTATCTGGCAAATCTTCTGGCATTCTATCTGACATAACTTCTGGCATTCTATCTGGCATTCTATCTGGCATATCTTCTGGCATATCTTCTGGCATTCTATCTGGCATATCTTCTGGCATATCTTCTGGCATTCTATCTGGCAAATCTTCTGGCATTCTATCTGGCATATCTTCTGGCATTCTATCTG
>Ga0126342_10015484_pt1 | contig 13368 bp, 12 predicted proteins | sample Cyp1metagenome_FD_92528 | JGI IMG/M metagenome (GOLD analysis project Ga0126342, IMG submission 92528) | Coral microbial communities from Lord Howe Island, Old Settlement Bay, Australia - Cyphastrea 1 metagenome | ecosystem: Host-associated > Invertebrates > Cnidaria > Coral ...
ATTCCCTCGCTATCCGCTGATGAGTCTCCGAAACCAGGTCAGATCCGCATGCATTCAAGCGAAGAACTTCACAACCAGCCATGTTCAAGCATGTCATCACCACTGCATCGCCTTCACAAACAAAATTCATTTGCAAAACACAATCTGGGATTAGAAGTTGGGGAACAAAGCTAGAATCGCAAATATACCGACAGCTGGCGCTTGCAAAAGTCAAAAGATCACGCCAGGACTTCAGTGATGGAATGTTGCATTGTCCGCCATCGTTGGATCCGCAAGCTACCACACTCCCATCACTGCGGAGAAGTACTGTGTGTCGTTCACCTGCAGAAATTTGGGTGTATGACACTCCTTCATCCAAAGGTGGAATGTTGCACTGTCCATATGTGTTTTTTCCGCAAGCTACCACACGCCCATCACTGCAAAGAAGTACTGTGTGATAATGGCCTGCAGAAATTTGGGTGTATGACACTCCTGCATCTAAAGGTGGAATGTTGCATTCTCCTTCATAGTTTCTTCCGCAAGCTACCACACTCCCATCACTGCGAAGAAGTACTGTGTCAGTAAAACCTGCAGAAATTTGGGTGTATGACACTCCTGCATCCAAAGGTGGAATGTTGCATTGTCCGACATAGCTGTCTCCGCAGGCTACCACACTCCCATCACTGCGAAGAAGTACTGTGTGAAGAAAGCCCGCAAAAATTTGGGTGTATGACACTCCTGCATCCAAAGGTGGAATGTTGCATTTTCCGGCATAATTGTCTCCGCAGGCTACCACACTCCCATCACTGCGAAGAAGTACTGTGTGATCATTGCCTGCAGAAATTTGGGTGTATGACACTCCTGCATCTAAAGGTGGAATGTTGCATTGTCCGCTCTGGTTGTCTCCGCAAGCTACCACACTCCCATCACTGCGAAGAAGTACTGTGTGAGCACGGCCTGCAGAACTTTGGGTGTATGACACTCCTTCATCCAAAGGTGGAATGTTGCACTGTCCATATGTGTTTTTTCCGCAAGCTACCACACGCCCGTCACTGCAAAGAAGTACTGTGTGACGATAGCCTGCAGAAACCATTGCTGGGAACAATCTGCCTCGAAGAAGATGGAGGTTTGGCTAAAAAAATAGGATAGCCCAAAATGTTTTGCACATCAAAGCATGGCCATTGGGGGCCAATCGTCCTTTTTTTGACTAACCCATGTAGCAAACGTTGAAGATCCCTTCAAAAGACCTTGAGCGGCAAGGGCAGGGCCCGCAGGGCATCATGTCGTTGAGGCCCAGAGAAATGGCAAATCGGCACATTTTCTCAAAAATCTTTAAACAACTCACTGGGTGGTGGTATACCTACCCCTCTGAAAAATATGAAAGTCAGTTGGGATTATTATTCCCAATATATGGAACATAAAAAATGTTCCAAACCACCAATAAGTAAACAACTCAGCATCTTGTGAGAATCTGAGGGCATGTTTTTGCAGGAATATGTTTTACATGTGTGTGATGTTCTCAAGGAAAGAAGGCATTGGTTGAATGTCATCTAGATATATCTAGATAATTACTGTATAATGTTTTATGCAAGCTGCCTGTTGGAGAGAAACATATTTCACGAAACACAGTAAACGGGATATAGCATTCCTTACATGAACATTTGTCCATTAGAAGACAGCCATGCAAGTGAAAAGAATACCAGGCTGTTGGCAAAAGGACTGTATGTCTTGAAGGTTGAAGGCATGAAAGGTGTGCCTGCTCAAAAGGAATACTTGCTGCACGCCAAAGTCTAGTGTGACAAGGAGATGGCTCAAAAAGTGCTTTACACAAAGACAACACTATTGATTTTGACGGAGAACGGACTCTTTTAAAGCGACAGTATTCGTGAACCTTGGATCGTACCTCTCTGAAGTAAGTTTTAGTTTGAAAATCATCAAACTACCATCTGGTTATTTAACATAGCCATGGAAAATCCCTGGCATAAATGGAGGTTTTTCGCTGGGAAAATCATCTATTTCAATGGGCCATCGACAAACCATGGCTATGTTTGGTTCCCGCGAAATGGACAGTGGAAAGCCATGGAAAGTCATGGAAGCTCCTTCGTGTCCCGTGGGACGCCACCATGTCAAGGTTACAGTTTCCAGGGTTACTTAGTCATCCTTTCCTATTACCATCTGGTTATTTAACATAGCCATGGAAGATCACCATTTTTCATAGGTAAACCCAGGTAAACCATCTACAAATGGGCCATGTTCCATGGCTATGTTAAATAATCAGAGGGTAAATGATTCACCAGTTCAACTTCAACTACCCTGCCCTCACTTTTGGCACATCTCAGACCTCTTAATGGATCATTGGTCAGAGCCATGAACGAACCACGGGACCTTTTTGGCGGGACCTTTATCAGGGACCTACAGCCTCCTTAAAACTATAGGTGAATCTCATCCAAAAATAAGCCAAATCAAACCATCCGCAAATCAACGGCCAAGCTTCGGCTTTTGCGACATGTCCAAGCTGAATTCCTTGGCATTTTGCGGTTGGCTCCGAAAATCGATGTGACATTCAGCTGCATGATTTGCAAATAGTTCTATTGTGCTTTTTGTGGGTTTCCCATGGGCATCACTACAGATCTCCCCCATTTTTGTTGTTGCTTGGATTCACCTTTCTTGTTGATTGCATCCACATTTCTCAGGATAGAACTCTCCATTTGAGATTAATCCCCTACATAGATGTTCATGTGCTGAATCGTAGGTTTAATTCCAATTACACTTGTTGTTTTCTTGTGTCTTATCCTCATGGCTACCCAATCCAACGAAAGATACACTCACATTGGTTTACATCCTCATGTTTGAAACCTTTCTATCCATTTGTTTGAATCCCCATGTTGGATCTTTGAACCAACCACCAAACATAGGTTATTTACATCCCCATAGATGTACCCAATCCTGACCCCCTACCATAGGAGCATGTCCAAGAATTGGGTTATGCCCGGAACCATTGATTCGTCAACATGTTCCTCATAAAAATTGGACGCAATTTGAAGGAAACTTTACCGATTTTTGGACACACCCATTGGCCATCATCACATTTCTGATGTTACCCTCTGGTTATTTAACATAGCCATGGAAAATGGCCCATTTATAGATGGTTTACCTATTAAAAATGGTGATTTTCCATAGTTATGTTAGTTTACCAGAGGGTATATCCCATGAAAAATATCCACAATTGATGGCTGGTTTTACAATTTGTATCTCCAGGACTTCGAGAAAACCCACCAGTTTCTCGCACATTCCCGGAGTAAATCATGCCACATTTGAACAGTAACCTCCCACCCCAAAAAAAAATACGCCTTCCTTTTGTGGGTATGGATATGGATCAAATTTTGATGATGTAACTCCCTATTCACTCCATATTCAGCTGTTAAATCAATGAAGTCATGTTTGACCCATGGCCCATTTATTCATCCCATTTGGCTTTGTCTGAAAATAAGGTACCTCCAATTCCAGGGATAAAGATCATCACCCCCGGTAAAGATCGGCCAATTGGGGGCCAACCTGATTAATAGTGGTTAATGGTGGTTAATAGTGATTAATACCTGATCTAATGAATAATATATAATATCTCTGGTTGGTGGTTGAGCCCTGGCCCTCTGAAAAATGATGGAGTGAGTTCGTCAGTTGGGATCATGAAATTCCCAATATATGGAACAAAAAATGTTCCAAACCACCAACCAGAAATCAATCCAAATCATCTTGAGTTGGTGAATATCAGTTATATATCCTACTAAATCCCTAGTTTTCATGATGGAATCATGTTGAATTTCATCCATTTCAAACATCTTCCCCGCCGCCGCCAAGGAACCAAGGCTGCAGGCCACTTCTGTCGGCTGCGACCCAGTGCCCAAGCCATCCAGGCTGCGAGGGCACCTGGAGACATTGAAGACATTGATGGCGCTTTAAAATGGTCAAAACCCATGGAATCCCCACGGATTATATATATATAATGTTATAAGTGGATTATATGTGTATATATATATGGTGGATGATATATATGGTTATATGGTGGATTATTATAACCATATGATGGATTATATATATATGGTATAATCATGAGTATAATCCACCATATGGTTATAGAATGCTATAGACCCATGATTATATCATATGGTTTGAATCGTAGGTTTTTAAAATGGTCAAACATGGTGAAACAATGGTCATAAGCTTGTTTATTTGCTTTTTGTTTCTTGTTTTTCAACGTAGGTTTGGATAAACATATTTTGGGGAGGTAATTGATGCGATGTTTGGATATATTGGAGATGTTGTTTTCTGTTTTGATGGATCTGATTTTTTGAATAAGAAGATTGTGAACATGTATAACGAATGCGATTTATGTGTGTTTCATGGATCTCAAGTTTTTGGATATCTTCGGATCTTGGATGTATTTTTATCTCACCTCTCATTTGCCCCATGGAAGTTCGAACCGCTGCAGCCTGGTCGTTCTTCTCCAATGCCAGCGGCCAAATACTCCTGGCAGATCATCCCCAAAGCTAGCAGTTCTTTGAGGGCGGGATTCTATATGTTGGGTTGTAGCAATGTCCATAGCTCACAAATACAATGAGACATACTGGGATACTATGGGATATAGTGGAATATCATGTGAAAAAAACTGGGATTTTCATTGAATAATGATGAACATGAGCAATCATCTGATATTTACCGTGTTTTCTGACCATTAGCATACACACACACACAAAAAAAAACAGTTTTACTGGGGAGAATGATGAGTGAATCGGCCCTTGGGGGTTTTGGGTATTGCTCATGCTACTCTGGGTAAGGCTCAAACAGAATCCCCAACTCATCCAAATCCAAGATTTCTTCGAATCGGAGCCAGTCAAAATCTAGTTGGTGGTTGAGCCCCACCCCTCTGAAAAAAATAAGTTCGTCAGTTGGGATTATGACATTCCCAACTGAATGGAAATTCATAAAAGCCATGTTCCAAACCACCATTTCTGACACGTCATAGGTAACATGGCTTTTATGACTATATCCATAGCAAGGTTTTTTGAACTATACCATTGAATACCCTCTGGTGAACTAACATAGCAATGGAAAATCACCATTCTTAATGGGAAAATCCACTATAAATAGCCAATTTCCATGGCTATGTTAGTTCACCAGAGGGTAATAATTTTGAACCATACCATGCCATCTCCATGTCACCAGGAAAAACCTGCCATGGGATCAATGGGAACCTTCAGCAACGGATAATTTCATCGCCGGAGGGCATGAATCGCTATGAATCACCTACCTTGACGATGAAAACTGTAGCGGTCCCCAACAAAATTGGAGGTGCAGGTTGGAGGTGCACGTCATTAAATAACATTAAATACATGTGAAGATCATGATCATGGTGGTTTTCGGTTTGCCTATAGCTTCTGGTAAACCACCCACATCACTTGGACGGTAAAGCACCTGCCAGGCACTTGAGTATATTTGCCCACAAAGAGCTCAACATTTAAACTTCCAAACAATTGAACCAGTGTTCAACCCATCAAGAAAGTCTGAGCCGATTGAACTGAAGCATCCCCAACAATGTTGAGATGGAAAGTAAAACCATCACCCAGCTACTAAGTATGCAGTTAGACATCAACAGAAAGCATCACAGAGCCATGGCTTTGTCCAAAAAATGAATATAAGAACAATATACCAGTAATAGCTATATATATACGGTTGGTGGTATACCTACCCCTCTGAAAAATATGAGTTCATCAGTTGGGATGATGACATTCTCAATATATGGAAATTCATAAAATTCATGTTCCAAACCAGCAATCAGACAATGTTTTCCACCTGAAACATATATCCTTTCCCTACTGGCTGTCCAAAAACTGAATCCCATTTATCACCCTTGAGCCCAGTGAGCCCAGTCTAGCACCGACTCCTGAACCACCAAAGGTATATCATCCGAGTCTTCTTCCTGGGACATCGCTACAGCGCTGCAACTCAAGGTGGGCATTTTCATTTAAACAATGGGAGGATCAACTATGGAATATGATAAGTATTTGGGAATTGGACATGGATAATTGGGAAAATTTCAATAATAATACCCCAAGTGAGAAATGGATCATTGGGAATGCTGAATGAAACTTTGGTGAACTATGGGGGTGCAAGATGGATATGGCTCAAAAAGGAATATGAATGGACACACAACCTTCAAGTTCCTGAGTTACTGGTAGCATCTTTCCACATGGTCAATAACTTTAAGCAATACTCATCTGACGTAGAGAACGAACATGAGGAGAGCAGCCCTTTATATGCCGCAGTTACTCAAATCATGGGGTACCAACACATATCTGGATTTGATCATCGTTGGAAAACATGCTCTTTCGGAATTTGGACCCAACAAATTCCACCAAAAGCATTTAAGGTGACCAACCCAAAGACTGGAAGTCCAGGGCTAGAAAAAAGCAGTGTTTTTCCGGCCACTGGTCATCATGGTATTACAAAGACAACCTTGCACACTTATAACTGAGACTGGCTTCAAAGCAACATCTGACTCATCACACTGTTTGTAAAATCCAGATCTTTACAAGTCCAAGTTGGGTCAATCATGATTTTCGTCATTGTTGAGTGTTGAGGTTGCTTTTTTTGTTCATCACTCATTTTTGGCACAAACCCAAAAAAAGTCACCCGGCTCGCCGGCTCAGCACATGCATAAACCAAGCTTCTAGGGCCACACGTCCACAGAAATGCCGCCTAGCAGGAAAACAGACCGGAACACCGCTTGATTGGATGTGAAGTTATACATGTTTCTACTATATATGATTATATATGATTTATATATCATTGTAATTTAACATTGATTTTTTGGACACAGCAGGAATCATCAGAAATCATGGACGGTCATCATGTACAACATCCAGCATCTTCGAAGGATATCACTCTTCGGTGCGAAAAAATGATGCGCTTAGCCACAATATGCTCTCCATGTCCAAAAAATAGTTGAACAAATGGTCAATTCCAAGATTCTTCCGAATGATCCCTCAATTTCTCACCGCACAATCGTTGCATTCTACCCAAAGTCCGAGAAAATGTTGACCCACCTTGCCAACATTAAGGCCATGACCCAAATCATTTCAAGTTTGTGATACGCTGGCAAACAAGCTTGGCTTAGTGGTTGGCGCTTTTCGATGTTTTTTCCCCGTGAAACATTACATTTCCCATCTAGCCATATCACTTTTCCACAGGGCAGATGGAATAAGAACCAGCAACTACAATCATAGAGACAGTGACTCATCTTTGTTTTATGAAGGATACTGATTTGTTCGAGTTGTCAACATTTTTTCCTGCTCGAGATTACGATTCGATCTCTTCTCTCTTTAAACTTTGAGTCTAATTTACAAGTTTTCATCTATATCATCTATTGCGGATGTTTAATTTGCCATTTTTTCCAAAATTCTCCGTACTTTGGGATCTTCAAATCCCCCCTTTTTTTCCACTTGACCCATCCGTCAGCGCCGCCTACGATAGCTCCAGAGCTGCGCCCGCAGCTTGCGACGGCTGGGCTTCAGCGCGGCGCAGTGGGTGAAGCCCCAGGCCACAGGAGTCAGGCGCCAGCCGCTCCTTGGAGGATGAAAACATGGGGAAAAACCATGGAAATAACCACGGAAATAAGCTGAGTCATGTTGGTTTACATATGTAAGTTAGAAATACATGATATCCTAACATATCCTAACTATAGGTTATAGAAGGAACCTAGTTTTATCATATTTTATCCCTAAATTGAGATACAATATAAGAAAAACACAATGAAACATAGTAGTTGACCCCAAGTTGGATAATATATTATAATATAACGTAAGAACAAACTCATAGAAGTAAAATCAAATAGGCGCAAGTTGGGATATATGTCCTACAACAATTTGAATATGTACTCGTTGATTAAGTGAAAGTGCACTTTCCAAGTAACGGATCCACATAATGGGGTGAGAGTTACAACCTGATTTTATGGGCCAAACAAGGTCACACATACCCTAGGGCTTTTTGACCTAACTTTCAAATTGAGGAAAACATCGGAAATATCCATGAAACTTCAGCATCAACAATCAGGATTGATGCAAAGAAAAACCAGGATCAAAGCCAACAGTAATTGCATAGCAATGTGGGAATATCCCTTCGGTGGGGGTCTGAACACAAACGGGATCGAATAAGGCAAAACCTTGACGAAGATGGAGAAACGCATGTTGATAAGTTCAACTCGACAAAGGTTGTGACCGGTGACCTAGGTAACGACGAAAAAACAGTGATCTTGTGAGGTAACCAGCAAATACGCTCACAGAATTTGTTTCAACCAATGTTTGCATCAATTCTCACAGGGAAAGGCTCACCCCAGTCAACAGAGTGGTAGCAAACACGCGGTGAACCTCTTCAGTTATTTACTAACCTATCAAAAGCCTCGAGATTCTTGAACGCTAGGGCTTGCACATTTGATGAATCTTATTGGAAGCTTCTGATTCAGCGAAATTGGTAAAGCACACATTCCCAAGACTCTGAAGATACTCAAGCTGCTTAAAGCTGCTTGGGCCTCAGTTTTACCCAACATTTCTGACATGGACACTTACAATAGAAGCTATGGATTCCAAGACGTCGCCGTGGTCAGTGGCATTAGAAACATGAAAGAATCGACACCCCAACAAAAAAAAACAGGATATTAGTGAATGACATTACGATTGTGTCAAAGTCTATTCATCACTCCTTTACAATAAACCATTCACCCAATTTTCAAGCCATCCATAGCCCAAAACCACCAATACTGGAACCACTGCGATCAACAAAATCATATAATTTCAATAGAAAAAAACTGGTTGGTGTCAACCCCTCTGAAAAATATGAGTTCGTCAGTTGGGATGATGACATTCCCAATACATGGAAATTCAAAACAGCCATGTTCCAAACCACCAACCAGAATATAACAATTGAACCAAAAAAATAGCCCAGTTCTGAAGTTCCCAGCGAGTTCCCGGTTGCCCAAGGGTCTCATCGCTACTGCAGTCGACCACTTCGAAGAGGAACGCCATGCGTTGGTCCGGCTGCAGCTGCAACAGGAAGGCCTGCGGTGCGGAGCCACGGCGCCACGGTTAGGAAAAAAAAACGTATGGAAGTCATAGGGGGATGGCATAGGATGTTGTTGGATGTTGTTTGATGTACGAAATGCAAACCTTTTTCTGAATCTGAAATAGTTGGAAGCTGTTTTGCTCTGTTGTGCATACTTGTTTTTGTCACTTTTGTTTGGAAGATGCCTTGCCCAAAATTCCAAATTTGAATACAATATGCCCGAAACCAAGTTCAAAATTTGTTACAAATTCTTCACTCAGATTTCAGCAGGTCCCAATTCTTTTCGGAGCATGCATATAATTCGCAACAAGATCCCACGTCTGATTCGCTGGGTGATTTTTGATGCTTCCCGGCATGAGAATCATCAATATTCATCAATCCTTAGCCCTTTTCAGCGAGTTGACTGTGGGATGTTCCTGGACTTCATTAGCCATGGGATCACAGCTATCGCATCACACCTCTTCCCATGGAGGAAGGTCTCTGGAGATGCCACGGCGCTTGGGCATGGTGCAGAAGGGCCGGAAGAACGAGCCTTGGCGAGCGATGCGGCATGAGTCACAACAGTTTCGATGGTTGATGTTGGCTAAAGACAGTGTGTTTGAAGGGGTCTACACTCAGGAGCGCCAGAATTTCAAGAGTGCAAAGACTGAAGGTCTTCTTCAGAGTAAGTTTAAACAATGTGTAAAGTGCAAATTCAACAAGTGCAGTCTCTGCAATTCTATACCCATAGACATACAGTACAAAAACCCATTCCCTTGCAACCACCCAACTCGTGGAATCCAAGATCTCTTGCAAGTTTCTATTGATCAAAGTTAAGCACACATGGGTTTTGATTCTATGAACTTCAACATATCATAATAAGCGGCTACAATTGCGCGAGGGACCCAGCCACATTCCGATCATTCTCAAGTCTGATGCAACACCGATGGACTACCAAATATGGTGAGGTGGACACTCAAATCGTCACAATTTGCCAGCAATGTCTGATACTTTCAGCTGATCAATCAAAATGTTATCTGTACAAAACGATCCTTTTCTGGTTTTGGTCAAAATCGCTAGATCATCACCCCGTTTTCCCAGGGAAGAACTGGATCGAGGTTTCCCAAAATGACCCCCAAATCAGACCTTTAGTTTTGTTTTTTTTCAAATCTAAACCATCCAATCATCCAGCTATTGGGGATCCCACATGGCTTTAGCCATTCGCCTACAAGGCACTCTGTCCACTATCCGCCGTCCAGGGAGGGGCCCTGTGCCGGACACACGGCCAAGGCTCATCATCGTTTTTAATACACAAAGAAATGCTGCAAATCTTATGGGAAAACATGGAAAAACAACAATTTTTGTATGGTTTCATACTAAACAACAATGTCCTTTTGCTAAAAACAGAGGAGCCGGTTTGGTATACCGTCTATCATCATTTACCTGTTGTTACAGGGGTAAACTAACCTCTCTATTAATCAACCAACCAATGGGAAAAGGACATCTGTCAACGGATCTTTTTGGGTCAATGATGCCAACGCCGGATCGACGAAAACCTTGGCTGAAGGGTTTTGAATGGTGGAGATGATACCTCCCTCTCCCATTCAATAGACTACCAATTTTTATTTATGCGGGACTAACATCACTTGTGATAGTGGGGAGGCTATCCCATCAAATTTTGTAACTTTCATATACTTTATATAAATCCACGGTACTTGAAATATCATGCCCTATTGTTCGATGAGACAAAATCTTGGAATTCACCAGCCAGATTTCTTCATTTTGCTGGCATTTGCTTAAGATGGCACCAGAAAAATAGGAAAAAACGCGATTCCCCAATTGGTGGGTTCACCAATGGACAAACAAAACACGGACTCGGAAAATCAAAGTTGTTGATGTTCACTCTCCCAAAGTGGCACATGTACCAATGACAAATCTTCAAAATTTCCACATCCATTTAGACTCAGCAAATCCAGGAATCCGATTTATCCAGCACATCATCCCATTGGTGATGATTAGTATATGATTAGCCCCCATAATCATATTATTCCTGGAACCCGTCTTGTTCACATCCATGTCATGCTGGGCTCGGACCCCCATCTTGCGGCCTTTGCTCCTTTCCAGGCTCTTGCTTCGTCCGCAAATATGCCGCACCATCCTGCCAGATGACCCGATGGTGTTACCAATGGACCCACAGGAATTGTCATTTTTCCTGTGTAACCAACACAATGTGTGCTTTTGAAAACTTAACCATCCCATTTTTTTTGGGTAATCAAAACTTCTGCCATACCTGAGTACGAACACCAAATACGTCAAGCATTTGGTGTTTACTTTTGGAGCAAAGGATTTTGGGGACTCGCGCAATGGGAACAAAATACAATCTTTTCTTGGTACTGAGACTATCGACATGAACTCGTCATGAGATCACGTCTAAGTTTCAGATTCACCTGATCTCAACCCGAAACCCTGGGTGATTAATTCGGGTGGTCCCCTAAATAGTCACAATTTGCGACTTCAAATGCTACAGTACCCCAATTTTAGAGCCCATATCCTATATGGGGCTTTAAAGTCCACAGTTGTTATTCATCACTTCCTGAAAATTCCAAATCCCCCAAATAGACTAGTATTACATACAGTACCCTCCCGTAGACTAACATAGCTATGGAAACTGGCCCATTTAGTTCGATACATCAAATCTGAGCTACTAAAAAAATGGTGATTTTCCCAATGATTTTCCACAAGTTATCTCACAACTCACCAGGAGAATCCGCATTTTTCATGGGCCATGGCCCCCCCAGCACCCCATTCCCCGTGCAACGTGACGCGACGCCTTTTCGTTGAAGACGCACTGCTGCCCCGCGGGCTTCCCCCAACGGTACCCCGTGGCGGCGTCCACCAGGTGAATCCGCACCAAGGGGGAGACCAGGGATGTGCCCAGGGCGCCTGGAAACAACGGGGGAAACCAAGCACTTGGCTGGGGAAAAGGAGCGATTTTCGGCGATTTTCACGGGGAAAATGATGAGAAATTTCAGAAACCACTGGAAGTTGATGCGGATTTTCAGATAAACATAATATGATGAACACATTTATATTTAATAGGCATGAAATCAGGAGGTGGATCTAGAATGGGATACTTTATGGGATATATATACACAAATATATACATATATCACCAACGAGATGCTGGTTTGGGTGTGCCTGAAAATGGAGAAAACCCATTTGGAACTTTATTACAGGGAAGTTCCACTTGGAACATGGCTTAAAGGAGATCTAACACCTAAATTCAGGTGGGGCTGTAATGGTGATTCAAAATTGGGGATTCACTCAGCCAATTTGTGTGGGTTTCATCATCAAAAAAATAAATAGCTTTGACCGATAAGTACTTGATACGAGTAATTACGTTGCCTTTAGGCTACTTGGAATGGAGAACATGATGCTAAAAATGTATAGCTCCTCAGAGTCGGACTTCGTTGGTGGAAGATTGAAATCTATGGTAGATTTGGGTCACCTCCTGTCGATCTGATGATCTGGGTATCTCTTCTCGAAGATCTGACCCGCTTGGATGTTCCCTGGGGATAAGTCGGTCCCGCAGCTCTCAGCCACCTTCAACTCGATGAATGGCCAGCCGCAACGGCAGAACACCTCAGAACTCTTAGAGGACTTGAGTGCGAAAGGAATTCATGTGTGATAACCTTTAGACATGTAGGAAAAACATGAGAAGACATTGAACGTGGTGTTACTTTTTGAAAGGATGCCAACTTGACAGCTATCTCAGTTTGATGGTCTGAGTATATTCCAGCTATTCACATGGGTTTTGTGAACCGCTTGCCACGACGAGGAATCTTGCGCTTCAGAAAACCTTCTTTCCCGCTCGCCAACGTGTTCTGAGATGTCCAACATCAACAGCACCAGGAACTGGAGCTGTACTTGTATCTTGTACTAGCTGGACCTGTCATACATGTTTGATAAAGACAAGGGTGAATTGGGGTTTGGAAAATATCCTTATCACTTATCACATATTTTCACATGGTGTGCTTCGGCGGCAACTGTAAGAAATGGAATCATGCTTGCGACACTGAAGTTTTTTTGCAGTATCACGAGCCAAACTGTTCACCCAACGTCACATCTGCAAGGGTGGAAGATGGATTCGCCTGCGACACGCGAGCCAACAATCTTCCTCCTGGCAAAACCACCCGAACACTTCGGAGGGGCGCCGCCAATTCCCTCGCTATCCGCTGATGAGTCTCCGAAACCAGGTCAGATCCGCATGCATTCAAGCGAAGAACTTCACAACCA
>Ga0126342_10015485_pt1 | contig 13368 bp, 13 predicted proteins | sample Cyp1metagenome_FD_92528 | JGI IMG/M metagenome (GOLD analysis project Ga0126342, IMG submission 92528) | Coral microbial communities from Lord Howe Island, Old Settlement Bay, Australia - Cyphastrea 1 metagenome | ecosystem: Host-associated > Invertebrates > Cnidaria > Coral ...
ATACATATATATATATATACACATATATATATATATATACATATATATATATATATACATATATACATATATATATATATATATACATATATTATACATATTTATACATTATATATTAATATCCTTGAAATGTTGATGCCTGGTGTCACACTCATGTCATGTGACGTTTATATTGGACAAGAATCCATGTGCGCGTAGCCACTTGTGGGTAGTTGTAGGGGCCAAGCCATGTATCCAACCCAATGCCCCAAAGACTTCCGAGGTGATGCTGGTCGCATTGAGAATTTGTGGCCAGCTGGATTTGCTAAAATCCTGAAACAATTTTTGACCCCCCCCAAGAATCGTGGCAATCCTGGTATTTGAACCTTGGTTTCCTGAACAAAAATACCTTGGTGAACCCAGTGTTTATACCCATGTTTGATGGTTAAATCACCATCAATGCAGCAAGATCCATAGAAAAATCAGCCCATAATGGATGCTCTTTCGCCGTGAGGCGGCCCCTCAGAGTCAATGGTCCAGCCCCTTGCAGTATCTTGGTTTCGAGATGAAGCTGTGATGGAAGAACAGAAGAATGTGATGAGAAGTGGACCACAGAAGTCAACAAAAGTCTGCTTAAAATGTTGACTTTGGTTGACTTGCTACATTTTAAGAAAAAATATCGCTACATTGAAAGTACTAATTATTCATAGATATTCATAGCTGATCAGGCCCAATTCCCGAGATCCGGTCCATGTCTGACTGTTGAGCACCTCACTGAGGCCTTTGTTGAGACTTCTGTGTCATTTGTTGACCTCTTCTCGACTGGTCTTTTGACTGCAGGGGGTGGCCAAGAGTTTGGAAAGGTGGTTGGGCCAAGGTTGGCACTGTTGGCACCCAATATTTCAATAATTTGGGGTGATATAGATATGTTTTCATATCTGTTTCTGGCACTCTGGCCCTTTCATTCGAACTTGCACCCTTGGTCTGATTTGCAACTTTATTGATAGTGAACATATATAGCCTGGCGTTAGATGGAAGCAGTTTTTATTGGAAGCACTGAGGAACCGGCTCTTTCAGAATCATCCTTTGGGTTCCATGATCCTCGCACTTTATCAGACGGCTCTCCTGGTATGATGCAACGATACAACTTCAGGGACGGACGGCCACAGTAGTTCTGCCAGGCTACCATCGACCACTTGGTCTGCGGGTTATCAGCCTCTGTTTATTATATATATATATACAAATATATATATATATATATATATAATATATATTATATATATATATATTATATATATATTATATATATATATATATTATATATTATATATATATATATTATATATCATTTTATCCCTTATCACAGTGGATGGTTGCGAAATCCTGCACCAGTTGATAGGTGGTAAACATCCCAAGTTTATCCCATTATATATAGGGTTTCAACCATGGTCCAAGCTCGTGCACCTTGTGGATCCCTGGTTGTCCTTTTCCACAACTGATGGGAAGCGCGCAATTCTACCTAGCTTGTTGCGCGTGTTCCGTATCACGTCTTCTCTTCGTTATCTCATTTATTGCTTCCAATCTTACACAACCATTTGCTATCCTCAATCTTTCGTCATTTCGCTGGTTTTGGTTAATCCCACAACTGTTTTAAGACCATTTGCCAAGGAACCAAACGGGTGAATGAATATATGATACTATATTTTATATTTTGTTTTGTACTTTTTTGTAATATGATATAGTTATAAACGACATATCAACACCAAGAATCCGGCGATTTCTCGCACGAACACATCATTGGTTTTCTAGGCGGGCTTTGCGTTGGACGAGTCCGACAGCTCAGAGGCGGCCGGTGGGATCGGCGGGATTTTTCCGCGACATTTCCAGGAGATAACGACCGGAATGGGATTTTTCCATAGGTTTATCAAGGGTTACCCTCTGGTAAATAAACATAGACCCTGAAAATCACCCATTTTTAATGGAAACTAGTCTTCCAACCCCTATTTACCAGGGTCTATGTTAATTTACTGGAGGGTATCAAGGGTTAATCATAGGTCTTTCATCGGGTTTTTCCCATTTTTGGTGAGTTTTTTTTCCAAATATTCTATGTCAAATCTATGTTGATATCCTGGCAGAGTCGGCTGGTCGGCTGGTCCCACTTTGATGGGGATAGCATCATAGGTTTGATGGGATATAATGGGATATACAAACCAAGTTGATGTTATTTGGGTGTGTCTAAAAATGCGGGACACCCTCCAAATGGCTATTTTTTCCAAGGGGATGATGATGAACTAGTGGATAGAATGGAGTAGCCTATTTTCAGACAGCCCCTCATTTGATCACCGCGACTGTCCTCTGGCAATTTCGAGGTCCAATGGATCGTGGTGCTGCCCATTTGGGTGATTCGGAATCCCGTTGCTTTCAAATGTACTCCAGTGAAAGGGAATCTCAATTTTCGCAATAATATATATATATATATTACATTGTTATATATTATGGCTATACAATTAGGATAGTTGTGAATAAATGGATGAGTATATGGACGGACAACTGGAATGGAAAGCACCAGCAGCTTTGGCTTCCAGGCTTTGCTGTCCGCGGCCCTGAGTCAGGCAGGGCGGTGAAGGAAGGGTTAGCCAATGTTAGCCATAAACCCTGCAATAGCAGCAGGAAGGTGAAGGCTATTAACATGGCTGGTCATTAAACATGGGAATCATTCATGGGATTCTCTGGTACTATGGTTGGGTAATCATGTTAAATTACCCTCTGGTAAACTAACATAGCTATGGAAAATCACAATTATTAATGGGTAAATCCACTATAAATGGCCATTTTCAATAGCTATGTTAGTTTACCAGAGGGTATATCCTATGGTTGTTAATATTAATCATATAGGAGACTAACCCCTGCAAGATATTATCGTCCGGCCACGTTTGATCGCAGGGTGGTAGTTACCCTGTTGGTGGCGTCATCCCTATACATGTACTGAAGATGCAGATGAGGATTCTCAATGGACCTCTTTGGGAGGGCTGGACACCTCCTATGAACTTGCGAAAAGAGAATGCGTACTACTTTTGGATACTTTTGGTAGACAAGCGGGAACACAAGCTGGAAGAAAGAGCACCAGAAATGCTATGGAAATGGTTTGCAATTTCAATCATGCTTTAAAGTATAATGGTTTATCACTTGAGTCACTTGAGCATGATCAAAGGTATGAATGACAAACATGTTCCTAACATTGGTGCTCACTTAAACGTTGATTTGGAAGAGAACCCCATTTAAAGGATGTAAAGGGAACCTGTGATTCCAGAGTCTGATTTGAGGTACACAATATACTTATATATATATAAATACAGTGCTTTGTCTGAAATCCCGGTTGTTTCATCATGGTTTTCCCGCCTAAAATTTCCACTGGATTTACCCCTATGAGGAGCCTCAAAATGTGAGCTACGACGTTCTACCATTGGCGGCACGGACGTATCGCCTGACGTGTTTCGGAAATCCATGGGTCTTGAAGGGTCAATGGGATGGGGATGATGCAAGGTGAGGAAACCTCTGGAAATCCATTTGTTATGTCATGCCTAGCGCTTGCCATATTCATGTTTCAATGTATGGAGGCTTCCGCCAAAATGGAGGTACCCCTAAATCATCCATTTTAGTAGGATTTTCCACCATAAACTATCCATTCTTGGGGATCCTCATTTATGGAAACCCCCGTGATTGATCCGCGGCGGATCCACGTGATGGTATCCGATCCAGCTTTTTTGGGTTGGAGATTGCTTGGTATATCTTGGCTGTTCCAGCTGGAGGATATGTGCACCTATAGATCATTTTTTTGATGACTTAGAATAACTTAGAATCATGGATTAGTCCTTAATCCTTAAAGTTTAATGAACAGTGTTGTCCTCCAGAATCTCTTGCACGACTCACCACCTCCACATTCCACGCATTTCCGCGCGCAAATTCCGGTGATGCTGCATGGGTCAAAGCTGTGAAGCACCAGCAGGCAGCCAATTTCTTCCACCTCAAGACCATGGATCCCAGCACAAAGAAAAAGCTGCCGTGCTCAAAAACTTGTGAAATCATAGACCCAACTACCAAATAAGGATAAGCTTAGGATAACTCAGTTCCCTGCATAACCAGCCCCAAAAAACTGCCCCAGATCTCTCCCAAATCCGTCGATGGCCGGGCCGCCCCAAGAGCGACATGTCGCGGGACGCCAAGAAACAGGCGCCCTTGCCGTACGAGGATTGGTGGCAGACGGTGGGCCGCCGAACGCTCCGACGTCGGAGAGAAGTGGTCTTCCAAACGGGCAGAGCGAGCCTTGGCCGAGGATTTTCCAGGTGCTTTATGGTGCTTTAAACCCGTCGGAAGTATAGGAAATGGGGATTTTACATATTAAACCATCCACAAACACGGTGGTTGAACTTGGTTTAAACACAACGGGAGCAGGAAGTCTACGGAGTCTACCATTAAAAATTGCCAGTGTCAAAGATGGGATTTGACCAAACATATACGGACCAAACAGCGGTAGATGGGATGGGATTGACTTTGAGGTCGCTTTGGCCCAAGCTAGACTCAAACAGCAATAACCTGAATGCAAATTGACACAGCGAGGGTCAGTTCGGATGTAAGTCTTAAACATTGGCCTGACATTGTACCCCTATGGATCCAAGTACCTTCTTAGGAAGTGTTTGGGGTATAATTTGGAGGGTTAAGTACCTTCTCAGACAGTGTTTGGATCCATAGGGTACTATTAGCATCGATCTGTGGCTTCTTGACCCATTTTAAGGCACTCGCTATCACTGGTGAGATCACCAGGATTGGAACTGAAGCTTTCGGCCCCGCAACATGTGCCATGGTCAAAACATTGTTCCCATAAAACAGATGGTCATGCCCTCACAAATAGAGGTTCATATATAGATATATATATATATATAATATACATACACGTAATATAATAATATATATATAGATACACCCATTTTCACAGGAATCCCATTCGCGATGCTGGGATGACCAGGGGCTGCACCCATGTTTTGACCATGGCAGATATGGCACCAGGCCCATCAATCTTCCGCCACACCCAGCACGTTTGGAGCTGATTCGTGACGTGGCTCCCTTTTCCGAAGACTTCAGCGGCACCAGCACAGCACAGCTGTTAACACATACGGCGCCTGCGGGGTTCTTTGGAGCCAAGATGCTTGGTGGAGAAGTCAGATCTTTCCGATATCCTGGAAGATTGAGGAGTCAACTGACCAATACAAGTATCAAAAGATCAAGGGCAACAATAAAACTCACTTCCACGTGATTTTCAGTGAGTGAGTTGTTTTTGGATTTTGTTTGATCTGTTTGTGAAATGCGAGCAAATGATATATCCAATTTCGCAGTGGGATAGACGAACATTAGTCAGAACATTTTTCCAATGGTACTAATGGTACTGTGTATGTTCTGATTGTATCAATTTATATCAGTGTCTTTAATATGTGTCGTGGTTGGACTGACCTGGCAACCAGGTTCTGAATTACATCGTCATTCAGCAAATCTATCTACCCTCTGGTAAACTAACATAGCAATGGAAAATCACCATGTTCAATGGGAAAATCCACTATAAATAGCCATTTTCAATAGCTACGTTAAATTACCAGAGGGTAGGTTGCATGGCTTTGTATGTCCTTTCATCTGAGCAATCTTTTTAAGCGTTTCTGGGTGGCGAAGTCCCACTGGAAATCACAGCCAGGACCGGAGTTCAGGGCCGTCACATACAAAAATCATCGTTGCCGCGGTCTTTTTCTGGGGAGTGGCTTGGATATCTTGGATCTGGAAAGATCTGGAACTTCAAACTGAATGTCTTCACTACATTTTTATCTTCCCTTGGGGCCTCTGTTTCATGGCTGCATGGAACTGCAACATCGCAAAAGGTCTGGTCGAAGAAAGTCGAAGAAACACAATGACTTGGAAGTGATTTTTGTGATCCCACCTGTTTCAGGTGCTGTCAAGTGATCAATGACCAAGCACCCATCGAGTTCTTTGATTCTTTGGCCGTGCACCTTGGACTTGTTTGGTTGTGAAAATTGCGGAGGGATGCGGAGGGTATACCCCGACATAGTATCTAAATGTATCTAATAGGGATCATGTTCTATGAAACTTGTACCTCCCCAATCAAGCAGGGGGTTATCAATCCAGGGTTGACATTATAGATTCGTCGGCAGCGCCATGTGTCATAACCAGAGTGCTCCAAAATCCTGATGTTGCATATCAAGATGAGTAGTCTGTAGAGTGGAGGGTCTTAAAATCCAATTCATATAGACAGTACCTGTTTGGATTCGGACTTGGAAACTCTATCCCCTATGCCAAATAAATGCTTACCAGTTTGGCTTCCTGAAAATTGGCTGCACTGCCAGCGGGAAATCCTGCACCATATCCATCCATATCCATCCTGGGAGGTACCGGAGCTGTCCTCTGTTCCAGCGATGTTCTCCCGGCTTCATCCAAAAGTTGATGTCGGTCGGGGGAAAGAGCGCATGCCATGGGCTCCTTGGATTTCAGCAGCGCTAGCAGCACGGCAGCTGAGATGGGGGATCTTTGGGGATCATTTTTGGACCGAAAAAATCCGGGTTCCAACCAGCCTAGCTGTGGAGATTTGGTTGGTGCGGCATGATGCGGAAAAATTGGAGGTACAAGTGACAACTGCCAACTGCCCAAATTATGAGAGGGGATCAGATGGGATGAGTATGGATGAGTATGTTTCATATGTATTCATATGTCTCCTGAACCTGTAAGATATTGTAAGATGTTCACAAGGATAGTATATGTAAGATTATCTAAGTTGCTACGTTCCTCACATTCATGTGATTTTTGTTCATTGTCGCGTGTTTCCCACCTCTGTTTTTTTTTCCATATGGGATCCGGATGTTCTCCGGTCCCAGGAAGATCTTCGAGTGTGGCTCGACCATCTACCCGGAAGGGCAGAGAGGCAGCTGCATGTGGCTCAGCTTGCGATGGCCGCAAAGTGGGTCAGTGCTACGAGAAGAAGAGAAAAACAGACATGTTGATACTGACATCTTCGAACTATTAGGGGGTGTATATAAATAATATAAATAGTTGGCAAGTAATACTGTAACTAACAAGCAGTTTTTTCATGAACCACCAGTCTCATGAGCTGTGGATATTTGGAGCGGTCCATGAGTAGCAGGGTTTACGTTCCAACAGAAAAATCACAATGGTTATAATAATGTTTTATAACCAGAAGGCTACAGCTGTTTTTTTGGGCTTTTGATTGCCCATTGGAACCACTTTTGAGCCGAAGTGGAAGGGGTTCTTTTTTGCGAGAACGACTCCACACATCCCATGACCACTTGGTGGCTCATCCCACTTAGTAAGTGGGTTATAACCCCAGTTATAAATGGGATAAGTAGGGTTAATCCACTTATAATTGGGGCTATAACCCACTTACGATTCGTGGGATGAGCCACCAAGCAGGTACCTCATCGTGCGGGGGACGATTGCCTTAGTCCCAGCTTCCAAGCTCCTGGGACCAGGTGCCAATGGCTGCCATGGAGCCGGGCCGGCTACGTCCAGTAATCCCAGTGGTTGTTTGGTTGTTGCTACTGCAAGTCCTTCCATTGCTTTTACAGCCTATTTACAAGCGGAACATGCAGATACAGATTATATATATATATATTATAATATATATATATAATATCATTATATAACTGGTTGGTGCTTTGGAACATGCATTTTATTTTTCCATATATTGGGAATTTCATCATCCCAACTGACGAACTCACTCCATCATTTTTCAGAGGTGTAGGTATACCAACCACCAACCAGATAACCAGGTTTTCGGTTCTGGCAGATGCCAAGACTTCTGGACCGGTATCAGATCGACATCCCACCAGGTGACTGCATTGGTGTTGCGCAAGGCTTGGGTGTCGTGGCAGAACGCCAAGAGACGGCCATCGCAGACGCCGGTCCCATCTGGTCCAGCTGGTCCTGGCCTGGCGGAGGGTGTCACTGATGGAAACGCCATAGGAACCCCCGAAAGAATTCGGGGTAAAGCCAATGGTTTCCTGTATGTTTTTTTTTCCAACCGAACCATTGAAACAGGGGGGTTGTTCTCAAAAGGATTCCAAGAACATGACAACTTGGTATATATATATATACGCATGCATATATATATATACATGCATATATATATATATATATATATATAGATATGCATATATAATATACACATGCATTATATATATATATATATATTTATGGGATTGGTACCCTGAAGCTTCAGGGTTTTTACGTGGTGTGTTTCTTTTTTTTGAGATGCAGAATCAGCAGATTGGGTCCATTCAACTGCTTCAGAGCCATAAATTTGGGTCTGTTGATGGTCCTCGGTCCATGTATTTCTAAGCTGCATTGTAGAGGCCCTTGGCATTTGCAACATCCATGGCGACAGCATCAGGGTTTGTGCACTGTTCAGGGTCAGCGCTCCGAGGAAACCTCCGTGCATGTCCTGGAGATCACTCTGTCGGCTCTTACAACCATTTTCACGGAGAAAGAGGATGCTCAATCAGTTCAGGGGAAAGGAAGATGTCCCCAGATGACCAAGGTAAATTGGGATGTCAATTGGATGATGTCAGCCAGATTTTGTAACATGGGCATATGATGGCATATGGGTCATACTTGAAACAAAGATTAAAAGCCAACATCGGGGTGTGCCAACAAAACCCCTGTCACATCAAAGTTGCTGAATAGAGTTGATGGTTTTTGGTAAGAAAAGATCGGGGAGCATCAGGCACCATCTCTTCTGTATTCGCATAACGGGTTGACATCCTGTGATATCCCATAACAGTTGCCATGATGCCTCCTTTCCATCCTGGGCCCCGGGGGTCCAATGCTAGGAATTTCACTCTTCGACCTGTTTTGGTGGAGAGTCCTGGGGTATCCTGGCAATGACGTCCTGGACATTTAAGGGTGGGTGGTTGTCAAAGGAAAAGACCTGGATAGACATGAATAGTGATTTTGAAATATGTTGAAAAACTTGCACCTAAAAAAAGAGCTCTCAATTTTAATAATATGTCAGTTGATATTTTAGTAGAGAAACCAAAGGTCTGGGGGTCCAAATTACGAGAGAAACAAAACACAACGGATTCCATGACATTCCATGCCCGGCTGTGGTTTTGCAGTATAATGTTCGGATTGGTAACCGAGCAAATACAACACCACTTCATAGGTCCAGTATATGCTTGGATGAAACCACTGAGCATTTATTACAGTAGAGGCCTACTACGACTTAAATTTCATTGCCTAAAAACCATCTATCCACCTATCCATCCATAGAATTCCATGTATACATTTAATATATCTGCATATATCATATATTATCATATATTCAACGCTTCCATATCTGATGTCATCTCACCTTAAGAAACTTTTCTCCATCGAGCGATCAGCACTTTGCCGCCTCGCCTTTGAAAAAAGCCATAAGATCCATGGTGCTGCTATATATGGTGTGCCATGGATCCCATCAACAAAAAAACCCAATGTTGTTAGCATATGTTAGTATATATGCTAACATAAATATCCCATGTATACCATATATATATATACATATATATATATATCCCATCAATATACCATCAATATAGCAGCACCAGCCGGAGCCGTCATGGCTTTTAGGTAACTACTACATCCACGAGCGTCGCTTGTTCGAGTTGGAGGCGCGTCGCCTGCGGGCGGAAAAGGCCGCGAAGACGCGGCGGATGAAACGCGAGGCCACGGACACCACGAAGGCGGGGGCGATGACACCATGATGACACGATGGAAATACGGGGATTTCATGGGATTTCACATGTTTTACCCTCTGGTTATGTCAAAATAGCTATTGAAAATGGCCATTTATAGTGAGTTTTCCCATGAAAAATGGTGAATTTTCCATAGCTACGTTAAATTACCAGAGGGCAACATGATTTAATAGAATTTAACATGATTTGAAACATGGAAGAAATGGGGATATGATGATCAACTAATAGTATATATTACTGGAATAATCATATATGTGGATATATGTGGTATAGTATGGCTTATTTTATAATGGTTTTCGACGGCATGGGAAGGATTGGGACAAACAAGAGTGTCTTTCATCAGTGTCATTTTTTTTCTTGAATTGCACCAGAAAGAATCAAGAAATGATGAGAGTTAGATCATATCCATGAAAGCTCGGGACAAATCAAGAAATGACACAAGATGTACCCTCTGGTAAATTAACATAGCAATTGAAAATGGCCATTTATAGTGGATTTTCCCATTAAAAATTGTGATTTTCCATTGCTATGTTAGTTCACCAGAGGGTACATCATTCTGTATTTATATGAAGTTCATGAAGCAGTAGAGGATATTGGGCTTCAGTGATGGTGTTGGGATCATTGGGATCTCCAGCAAAATCAGGATTGTTTTTTGACATGTTAACCATAGTGATGACACATGAAGATGTGAGATTTTATGATTATGATATGATGATCATGGCTGGGACTGGAATTCCAAAACTAAAACATCAAGAAGAAAAAAATGTTGACATTTTGTTGACCTTATCCTCTATATCACCAATCAGAAAGATGATATGAATTTCAGGCCAAAAGGGGATGTGGTAATCAACAAACAAATGGGGATGGACAATAAGAGATGGCATTGAACGAAGAGAAGTTGGGTTGAACCACAGAGTTTTCAGGGATTTGGACGTTTGGAATTACTGTATACCGACCAATCTGATTTCCATACATATTGAGGGGCTTCTATTTGTTGGCCAACGTGGAAACGTTTCAGATTCTCCACGAATCAAAATGGTTAGCTACACAAGTTCATATCGTGGTATTTTTTCTGGCTTATCTCCAGAAGTCTGTCCTGAGGCGACAAAGACTTTGAAGAGACCTACCGTGTGTCTCGTCAGTTGTATGCAAATGCTCACAGAATGCTCGCTATGACTGTTTCATGCAAGTTGGGTTTGAGGATATGACAGTTGTCAAGTTGTTTCTAATAGCCAGAATACTGATTGCGTGTGATTGTGGGTGTGACAAACATCTAGTAAACATATTGACGACATCGCAAGCACTGAATGTACGGAGGGTTCAGGCAAGCAGCCACTGATCGAATACCATCGTTCGTTGAAAGGAATCCCAACCCCCACGGCCAGTTATGGCCACCAGTTTTCAGTCAGTTGAGGCCACCATTTTGTGGAATGATCACCTCGTTTCTTTTTCTCAGTGGTTTCTAGGGCTTCAACGGCCCGTTGTTGAGGCAATTGAAAAAGCATCACGCTGAAGAATCGGATCCCGTGCCAGTCAACCTGCTGCATTTGGGCAGCCAATGGATTTTTTGAATCAAAAGGCTGCCCAAAAGGATGTCAGAAAAAGGGGGGAAGCCCAGTCGTTGGTTTCTTTAATGCCACCAGGAAGGGCTGTTCGAGAACATATCATACGTCGTATCATTTCTAGAGTGAATAACTAGGTCTATGACTCGGTTCCTGTTCTTTTCATTGGCTCCTGTTTGTCTTTTGGTTCCAAATCCGAACCATTTCATCAGCATGAACTACTTAGACAGATTGAATCATCTACTGTAAGTGATCGTTCCTAGTTGTTATTGGCAATGGATCGTACTACAATCCCCAGCTCATCATACAATATATTATATCATATTATATAATTGATGTAATTTGTCGAGTTTGTTTGTATCATTTCAGTAATTTTCAATCGTACTTTTACACCGCCACATTGTTGGTCCTATAGTTTTGATATTTTACGAGGATGTATGTATCATTGTACCGTCCAGTTCGGCCTTGGCAAGTCACCTTTTGGGGCGGTTGTTCAGCATTTAACTATTGAAAATGGCCATTTATAGTTGATTTACCCATTAAAAATGGTGATTTTCCATAGTTATGTTAGTTTACCAGAGGGTAAGTACCAAAAGGAATTCCAAAAGGTGATGTTGATCCTATAGCGATCCCAAGGTTTCCGGTTCGAAGTGACCAACCAAGGAGCTCCGGCCTCCAGCCAATCCGCCGCATATTAGCTGCCTACAGCATCCCAGGTGTGACCCAGGTGTAGGAAACATGGGAAAGTTTGTGTGTAGGAAAGCCCACTTCTTTGATTTATAGCAACCTCCCAAAATTTGGAACAATAAATTTCTACTAAAGTAGAATAAACATGAATAAACTATAAATACGTTTCCACCTTTTTTTGGGGGGGGTTACTAGAATTTGTAGGTCACCGCCCCAAACACTTCACCGTAAAACCTTGTCGACTTTTGGAGGTAGCTGGTACCAGCTATGGTGGTAACTGGTACCAGTGAGGATTGAGGGCCGGCAGAGGGGAACCTTGGAAGGGTTGACCCTCTATTAATACCCTCTGCTTATTTAATATAGCCATGGAACATGGTTGATTTTCCCATTAAAACCTCCATTTATGGTTGGGATTTTCCATATGGCTATGTTAAATAACCAGATGGTAGAGCAAACCGACAGGAAGTGCACAGTAGATATTGTTGGAGACTTTATGATACTTTTATACTTTTTGTTGGGCTCAACAATTTGACCTCATGCCTTACTGAACTTAATTTACATCCAGGATAGAAGATCATTGTTGTTTGACTTGACTTGACTTCCATCGACCTTTTGATGACTCATCTTTTGGTTGCTTTCCTTTCATCCTGCATTTGGATGGGGAAAACCAGAATTTTCCTTCATTTTTTTTCTTAAATCTAGCCATTTTTTCATGTCAGAGTGCTACTTGGGGCCGCAGTTCCACTGTTCTAAGTGTGTTCTAACTGTGATGTACAACATGAATCAACATGATATACCCTCTGGTAATTTAACAGTTTGCTATTGAAAATGGCCATAGAAATAGTGGATTTTCCCATGAAAAATTGTGATTTTCCAGTTCGCTATGTTAGTCATTACCAGAGGGTAACCATAGTTGTAAGGATTATCTGTCAACTTATGGGGGATTAAATCCTATAGTTCCCATCACAAAATCACCCCTGGCCTGGAGGCAATGGCGGCAACAAGTGCAGAAGTTGCAGCGGGAGTTGATCGATGGTGACTTCAGTGAATTCGGTCGTGCTCGACGTGAAGCCTTTCTGTGTCTCGGGCCCATGTTCTGCTGAAAAGGGGCCCAAAAACAATGATTTTTGCCGCAAAGTGGCTTCATATGTTGGCAAAAAAAATGAGCTTTTTTCGGTTGCCGATTTTCTGACTAAGCCACATGGCCCATCCACGCAAAACAATCAGCTGCAACGAAACTTCTTGGCTTGGTTCCCTTGGATTTGAGTTTTTCAAAAGTGTTGTGGGAAAATCAGTTAGAATGGCCGGAGAATGTGATTCCCCTGGTCGATTTGGAG
>Ga0126342_10015486_pt1 | contig 13368 bp, 10 predicted proteins | sample Cyp1metagenome_FD_92528 | JGI IMG/M metagenome (GOLD analysis project Ga0126342, IMG submission 92528) | Coral microbial communities from Lord Howe Island, Old Settlement Bay, Australia - Cyphastrea 1 metagenome | ecosystem: Host-associated > Invertebrates > Cnidaria > Coral ...
ATATATATATTTTTATATATATATATATATATGTATTTTTATAAATATATAAATATATATATATATATATATCCCGCCCTTCGCCTCCGAAGACGATGTCCGGATCTTTGATGATGGCAATCACATCGACTCCAACCCCAAGGAAGGTGTGTAGCGCCTCTTTCCTGAGGTGAAAAAATCAACAGCGGCGGTGCCAGCGGCGGTTTGGCTCAGGCTCCGCGACAAAGTTCATGGTCTATATATGTTCAAATGTGCCAGTAATGGCCATCTAATCATTGTTGAAGCACCATGGATCACCATATTCCTAATATAATATATAAATATCCTATCATAGAAGTCAGTGGCTGAGCCATGCTAAGCCTATGAGTCATTGAGCTGTCATGACTATTGCTGCATGGCTCTGATCCAGGATGGTCCTGTCGTGGCCGGAGATCTACCAGCTGTCAACCAATGGGGAAATCGGAACATCTACCCTCTGGTTATTTAACATAGCCATGGTATAGATGGCCCATAGAAATAGATGATTTTCCCAGCTCTAAACCTCCATTTATAATGGATTTTCCAGGGCTATGTTAAATAAGCAGTTGGTATGAGGCATAGGAATGGGCCCTGTTGAATTACTGATATGAAGTCTTCCAAGATCCGCGAGGCATCAAACGCATCAATAATCCAACTGGTTCACCTCAAGATAGAAATATGTGGAGCCATAAAAAGATCTGGAAAATGTTGCAACAGTGTGTCCAGTGAATCTAACATGATGGAACTGAGCCACAGCTTCAGGAATGGGAACCTGAAAAGCCATCGTCGTTGTCATGTGGGCATGCAACCCCAGATCGCCCTATGGTGATGCATGACCCCCATCATGGGAGCATATGTAGCTCGGACATCTTGCTTGGCGACCGGCACAGCGGTGCAGTGCGCGGCTGCCAATGTTCGGTTCAAGCCAGAGGCCGTGATAGGTCCCCTGTTCGCCTCACTGGTCTCTTGTCAGTGAAGCGCCTATTCTGTGCCTCTCTCCATGTCACATCATCCGGGCAATGCAGCCTCAGACCTGAAAATGACATAAAAACCTTCGACTTTGGTGTCGAAGCAGGAGGAGTCCTGATAAAAAGGCTTGGAAAAAGTTGAGCTAAACTATTCATTGCACTCTGAACAGCTCGCATCAAAATGACCACGGTGGGGCGTTGGAAAAGAAACTGAGGCGCTTGCATTGTACAACCCTACGTCCCTCCCACCTGAAACGGAAACTGGCATTCCTGGTCAATTGTTAGAGCAAAAACGAATTCTAAGTCACTAAGGACTCTCACAGATCCCGCTTGTCTCTCAGCAGCGCAGACCCATTGAATGATGGCGATCAAGAAAATGCCAGGAACAGGAAATGACCATGAAGGCATTTGACCCGCCAATTCAGAGGCAGGTTTTCCTCATATGGTATCCAGGGCCAACCAGCCTCTTCATCCGAAGAGATGTCATGGTTGCTCGCATCCTTTGGCTGGTCAGCCACTGTAAAAAAGAACTGCCGAAGCTGTCTCAATCTTGTGGCCTGTGTCTCCATAATCCCTCTCAGTCCAGTCAATTGCAATCTGACGCACTGATCACGCTGATAGTTGGTGTGCGTCGCCAGCTTGTCAGCCATATCATTCCAGTCCGCAACCCAATCTTCAAAGCTATCCTCCGTCAATGAGGAGTCCAGATGTGATGGTATCCATTTGACAATGGTATCAGCTCCATCTCGGTCATCCAGTGCCTCAAGCACTTGGCTCCAGAGATCAAAGTTCTCCACTGCATCCGGGACCATGTGGTAGCGGAGCAAGTAGTGAGCAATGCGCACCGTAGATTGGATGTCAGACCAGATGTAGAGAGACACTTCAGAATGCGCTCCCCAACGTACGGCATTAAGCAGTGCTGTAAGTTCAGCTCTGTCGATAGATTGAGTGATCCCTGGTAAAAACCCTTTTGATACTATTTGCCCCTCGGTGGCACAAACTACCGCCCAAGCCGCAAGTTGCAATTCCTTAAAAGTTTCAACACATCAATGAAAAGGTGTTGCAATCCTTGCTTGGGTGGTTCAAAATAAAAGTTCTGTGTTTCATCAAGCAACTCATAGAGCATCTGTCGCCAGTGCACCAGAGGTTCCAGCTTGGAGACCAGAAGGTGGTTGAGCACGCAGCGTGGTTGCTCCACATTGTCTGGAAACCAGCCAGGAATTGACTGCCGAATGTGCTGGTAACGTGGGCAAATGAGCCAATGCTCCCTGTCATCCTCGAGGCGACAGATGTGACATATGGCAAATTTCTCCATGTCATACTTGGCATGTTCGGCGTTGCTGATGAATGCGCCTGAGTGCAATGCTGGGAGTCTGGCTTTGTCAAGTGGCGACATCTGAGCAGTATCCAGTAAAGTCAGCGATCTCTCAATGCCATGTAGTCCTTGCATAGTTTGGTGCTTGATCTGACAGGCCACAAATTGCAACCATGCATCTTGCAAGACCGTAGTGAGTGTCTTGTTGTCCATGTTCATCAAGTCCCATTTGTGACCCTCGTGATCGCAAACTATTGGCGGTTCCTCCAATGACCATCCAATTCCAGAAAGACATTGAAGTAATTTGGAAAAAGGTCCTGGAAAGAATTTGCCAGAAAAAGTATGCGCCCAAACTTTCCACGTTGGAAGAAGATCAGGAAATTTCCTCAGCATCCTTCTCCAAGTGGAGATGCAGTGGTTGAGTTGATAGAAGCCAGGGTCATTCGCCATATCATCTGAGAGAATTAAGCGTAGCATTGGGTTTGATCCAGCACCGCCAGCTCCAATTGCCTTGACTGCTGCACGCCTGAGAGCCAGGGCATATGTGTCAGCAATGCTGCAGTTGTTGGCACCATGCAGTGCCTGTGGCCAAAAAACCTTGGGGAGACCGGGAGAACATTGTATTTCTGAAGTTGTGGAGCTCGCGAACATCGAAGTCGCTCCCACTTGGTCTTCAGTTTTTCACCTCTAGCTCTGGGAACTCGGTTTCTTCTTGCTGCCCCAAAAGTTATTGGACCACCTAGTTCACTCGCATCAAAAAGGCAGGGAAATTGCAGTTGCATCAATCGTTGTCGTTCAGGTGAGGATAGCGCCCACACATAAGTCTTCTCTGTGTCCGTAGAGAGTCCAAAAAGTTGACAAATAGTCCGCAATGCAAAATACGCATGTGCTACGTGCAGTGCTTCTCTTGCAGCTAGTGTCAAATTGTCCACAAACGAGTAGGCCGAAACTTTCGGACAGAAAACTCTCATGTATGTGTGGTAACTCCAGTCCACTACGAGCATTGCTATGATGGAAAGCGGATCCCCTTCCGGAAATCCTGAGGAAGATGCAATTTCCAAACCAAGGTCTCCATGAACATCAAATCTGCGAGTGACTCCTCCCAGAAATTTCTGCTGCGCATTGAGCAGGGGTTCTGGCATCCCCAGCCTCTCAGCAACCTTGAAAACTTGCCTTCTTCCGATGTGGTTGAAAGCTTTCTTCAAGTCTGTGGACAAGCCTGAATAGTTTTGGTTCTGCTGCATCATCAACTCGATCTGAGCTTGAAGATTGAGCCACACTTGTGCCGCCTCCCTTGCCGGAAGAAAACCAAGGGCTTCCGGCGGCATCACTTTGGACAATTGATGGACCATCTGTTTGGTCCTGAGCCGGGCCCAGTTTCGGTACAAAGCGGACAGCAAGGTGATAGGTCGGAACTGACCTTCAGAATGTGTGAAGCACATCATGGGTATCATCCACTGCGATAAGGCGTAAGTCCAGTGCCATCTGAACCAAGGCGATGGTGCCACAGGTGGATTCTTGGGTTTGACAAAGTCCATGACCCATTTGGATGCCCGCAAAGTCCAAGTCCAGGGCATTTCCAATTCTTCTGTGCCACCTCCGCCAGAACCATGAGCAGATGACCCTGTCGAAGTCCATCGTGAAAGGTCCATGAAAGTCCATCAGATTGCTGCTGCTTCTGGCCCAGCAACAAAATCCAATGGTCATAGATCTCGCAAATGACAAAGATTTGGCCGTTGGAGCGTTGATAGTTTTCCGTCCAAGACTGCTGAACCTCGACTGGAAGTTGTCTTTGCAGGATTGATACCGTTCTGAATGGATAGATGATCCATGGTGCAGGCATGTGTGATTGCTGTGCTTTGTGAGTGACAAGTGCCTTCATGAAAGTCCAAATGATTCGGTCTCCAAGTCCCTGTGATGCATGATGGAATCCACCTCCCAGGACCTCACTCAAGGGGTTGAAAGGCTTGACCTGTGCACTTTGGCGTAGTTGGATCTGGTACAGGATGTTGGGCTGGAGCATTCAGTCCAATGGGATCCGCTGGCCTTGATGTGGCACAATGGCAAAGTGTCCCCATCCACACAGCGCTTTCTCTGCCATGGCCAAGTCCCTGGCAGTGGTTGGTCTGTTGAGTGTGATGGCCATGATTTGATCCTCCCCGTCCACCTGAACATGGACGTCTCTTAGAAGGTACATACATGGTGTGACCCATTTGCGCATTGAATGCTGCACCAGGTACTGCTTGAAGATGTGAATGCACTTGGATGGGTCAATGCCAGTCCATCCCCAAGAAAATTGCTGGAGGCCAGCCAAAATGTGAGACTGGACCCAGAGCACCTGAAGTGGTGCAGCGATTTGCCCCAAGAGGCTCAGCGCTGATCCCATTGGCATCGGGAACTGAAAGTCTGGTGGAACGGTGCAAAGCAGGGCTCCTTCTGCTGGATGAAGATGCCTGTGACAGCCAGTGCACGCAGACAGAAGTCCAAATCCACGAGCACCGCCACTTCTGAGTCTGGCATCACTGAAAGCACCTCGGCAACCACAAGGGCAAGATCTGTTGACATGTCCCCAACTGTGGAGCATTGTTGGGGCTTGATCATCTGGTTGAAGAATTCTTTGATCATTGCCATAGGTTGGATTCAAATAGATGGCAAGCTCACTTTCATCCCATTCCAGTTGTTGTTCTTCTTCAGGATGCCAGATAGCGTCAAGAGGCATGACGTCCTTCAATTTGATGTACTCCTTGGAGATGGGCCAGGAAGGGATGTTGATCACTGGAAAGTTCTCCGACAACATGTGGCACCAGAATCTGCATCGCCTGACTGGCTCAAAGACTTGCTTGGCAATGGTCATGCGTGCATCTTGAGCATGGCGGTCAAGTTGTTCTTGTGTGCTGGGGAAGTTGATGACGTTGGCTACACACTCCAGTACCGCAAGATTCCTTGGAGAGTGTGGCTTCGATGATCATCCAATCCAAGCATGTCGCCTTGCCTGGAATATCCCTGGCATGAAAATCCACCTGTGATTTGCAGGTGACAACTCTGTTTCAGCCTATGCAGCCTTTTCAGAATTTCATCATTTTCCAAATCGCCCTGAATGATGTCACCATCAAAATTTGCCTTCAAAGCCAGGCAAGCCAAGTGATTTCTTTCCACAAATGCCTTCGTTTCTAAACCGAGCACTTGGGAACCTATCGTGAAACCTCCCATTCCGCTGCAAAGGTCAATGATTTGGATCTTGCTGACATCCCCTTTTGAGTGATGTTTCAAAGCTTCGGTGATGCCTGCAAACACACATGTCTGTGAAACCTCCGCACTCTTTTCAAGGTCATAAAACGTGTAAATGCCCTCCTCAAGGGTCGGGGCATTCTTCACCAAGAACTGCTGATCTGGCGACAGTCCTCTGCAGCACAGAACTCCATGCTGATGTCCTTCGATGGATGCCACGATGTTGAATCTGCTGCCCGGGGCAGTGGCACGGATGTGGATATCCATGGGGTTTGAGGGAACGGTGTCTCCACTATCAGTTGCAAACAGGTTCACCGCTGGAAGGTGTGGAGCCAAAACCTATGAGAGCATATGCAAAAACACCGCCCCAGCGCCATATCCAAATAAATCGTACCAGAATTTTAGGGGTTTTAATTCTGCGCTGCCCCTATGGTGGGGATAGGATAGGGTTTAAGTCTCTACCAAATAGGTACAGTAGACAGATAGAGCATTGGAGTTACCCTCAGAATTAGTTTCCTGGCTGGTGGTTTCAACCCCCCTGAAAAATGTTAATTAGTCAGATTAAATCATCATTCCCAACTATTGGGGAAAATAAAAAATGTTCCAAACCACCAACCAGATAATTAACCACTATTGATTAACAACCATTAACCATCATCAACCATCATTAACCATGGTTTCATCACCCAGGTATTAGCCATCATTAACCACCAACCAGTTTCAATGGTAGTTTCAATGATTCTGCAATGGTTCTGCACATCCATCTTGCTGCTGAAGGCTAGTTTCCAAGGAATTCCAGACATGTTCATCATTGGCCTCTCGGTTGTAAGTTTGTCTATGAATCCGTTGTAACCATATCATATACACATATCACATATAGATACATATAGCATATTACACGACAAATATGAGTAATACTTGTAATAAAATAACTTAGGCAACCACTTTGTAGGGGCTCCCATTCAATAACTTCCCATGGCACTGTGACAGTCCTGAACTCATCTTGGCTAATGACGTCATCGTTGTCCGTGTCCAATTCCTTCAAGACTTGGAACACCCTCAGGCGGCGAATCGTCTGATGTCAACCCGGAGTGAAATCATGGATTGTTGATATTTTTTGGGCATCCGTTGATGCATCAACATTCATCGACCAGGGTTCGTTGGGGCTTACTTTGTTGCCAGACAAAGCATACCAAGCCCCTTAGTTAATGGTTGCGGCCCAAAAATTCAACGCCTCAGTTATGGGCTCACGATGGCTCACGATTCTGGTATTTTGTCTTGCTCCGTTTGATGTTCACACTTGACCCTACTCAAACGAGGGCATGTTGACCTCACCATGGCTGGTGATCGACTCTGCGGGAAAGGCCATCTGCATCCGGGTGGCCTTTCTCGGATAATACCTGGCTGTGAACACCGCCAGAACCCCAGAGTCGGTGCCGGAAGATGTTTATGTTAACAATGCCCGCGAAGCCACACATGACATCCATGGATGACACTCTAGTTACGCTAGCAGATGGTGTCAACATCTTTCAACCCATGCTAAAAGAACATCAGTCCAACACATATAGATGTTCGTATATCACTGCGAACCGTTCAGACTATATACTTATATATGTTCAACTTCACTGTGAAATTTGATAGTCTTCTGATGTCTTCTGATCTTCTGTGTGCCTTTCTTCTCTGCTTCCATGGCTGATACATCTGATACCCTTTTTATCTTGAAACTTCTTTTCGAAACATCGGGACATGTCGGGTCATTGATGGTCATTGATGGTCATTGGGATGCCGTACCGCACCCCAGGAGTACCATCCTTCCTATCCCACGTCGAAAAATCCATTCCAACTGAGCCAAAGTGATGACTGGAGAGCGGACCGTGAACGCCCAATCTAAACATCTCCAGATGCCACGTTGGCAACTGACACAAAAAGCTATTGAACATGGCCATAGAAATAGTTGATTTACCCATTAGCAATGGTGATTTTCCATAGTTCTGTGGTTTCCCAGAGGGTATCTTGTTTGGGTGACCAGTATGAGTGCTGTCGTGGTTGGGTTCATAAATATATGGAGGATAACCATGGATACAACCCAATAGCTATCGCTTACATGATATACCCACTTACGAAGTGGAACTGCACCCCCAGCTGCAGTTCATGAGTTTGTCTACCCCTATATCCACCGGTTACTCAGTGATTCATCAGTATCTCTAATGATCAAAAGAACCACATTTGCCTCATTTGCGGCATATACTACCCCTTTTCCAAATGCCACGTGTCATGTCAAGTGGATTAATTATCCCATAATTATACCCAAGCAATATCCCACTAAAATCCCAATCTTCAATGGCTATGAATCATGTTCTATCACCATGTGTGTTGCTGAAATCACATGAAATCACCATTCTTCTTGCTTCAATATCCGATTAAATTGCTTTAATCACATGAAATCACCATTTTTTGGGGAACAAAAATTTTCAAAAATGATCACCATTTCTTGGTTATATAAACCACCATGATATCACCATCGCCACTCAGGAGGCGTCGGAAGGCTCCGAAGGCCGCCAGGTCACCGTTCTGTTGGTTGATCTGTTGCAGGGTCGCCACTGAACTGACGACATGCACCAGCACAGCCACGATCATGTTCATGACCTGGGAACGGAAAAAAACAAATAAAAAGACACCTGGGTAGACTATGGTAGACTACTAAGGGTAAATTTAAGGGGTCAATATGATAAATTCTAGAGATTTAGGTGTTCTATCATGTTTCCATATGTTTCCATCATATTGTATGGTAAAACAAAAACTTTCTGTTAGGGCTGTTGCCTACTTTTGGCACGGTCGCTCAAGAAGAGTTCCATAAAGTTCCTTAAAGTTCCCTTTGACCCAAAACGCACATGTTTCTGTTTGTTACCTTCACCTGTTTTTACACCCTTGGGCCCCTGGGAGTGAGTTTAAGATAGTTTAAGGGGGTCGTTATGCTGATCCATCCTCACTCGCTGGACTCAAAACCGATCAGACACACTCAAAACCAGAAAAGTGACTATCTCCATCCGTGTGATTACCGTATGTTGCAACAAAGTTGCTGTTCTATTTGTTCTGTTTAGACAGGGATGATTGACTCCTGATGACTTGAAAGCAGTCGTCGTTCTGTGTAGACATGGTTCCCTATTCCCAAAATCAAGCGAAATGACCTTTGCATCTGATATCTCGCACCCTTCTTCAAAATCTTCAAACGCTCAGGTGCCTCAATTTTGATCATAAACAAACAAACAACAAACCAAGAGAGTGAAGTTCTTTATTTCTGTGTTTCAAATACCCTACATCTTCAGACGGGATTTGGGGCTCGAAGGTAATCCAAGGCGCAGTGAAAGGTCCCAAGAAGATGAAAATCATGAGACAAATGCCCACATCTATGCCTGAACATGCCATGCGGCCCGCAAGTTTGGTCTAAGCAATGCCCGGCACATAGACTTTGCACATCGGGCTAAATTGGGCCATTTTGGGGATGATTTCCCATAAGGAACATCATTTGTGGTGAGATTGCAGTGAGGGCACCACAATTTGCCCCGGCATATTTTTCTGATGCTTTCCTATCTCCTTCGAGTGTCACTTTCTGCATGGCAAAACGTCACCGTGCCAACGAAATCACCCATATGCTGGTACACTGGCACATGACAATGGCACTATGGCGCAGGGCAAATGGCCACCCATCCCATTCAAAATCAAAACTGTCCAACATCTGGTAATCTAAAATAGCTGTGGAACCTCACCTTGTTCAATAGATAAGACATCAAATCATTAAACTAACATAAACTAACTAAATGGGCCATGTATGGCCATGTTCAATAGCCATGTTGAATCACCAGAGGGTATATGATCCTGTTCCATGACCAATTTTCCAGCCATAGTCCCGTCAGCATCCGGGAACCTTCGTCAAAAATGCCACTGGCCATGTCCGGCAACTGCTCCCCAAGACAGCCATGGAAGAAGAGCGCGAACCTCGAAGGTGGATGGTAGTTTCAATGGGGGGGGGTCCTCTGGTTTCACATGGCTACATGGACAATGGCCCATTCAGTTTGATGATTTGGGGATGGGTCAAAACCTTGTACCCCTGGTGAACATCAAAATAGCTGGTAAATGGATGTTCATCCCACTAAAAATGGTATTAATAGGTATTGATCCATAGCCATTTAACTACTACTGACTTTTACATAGCATTTTTTCCATAGCAAACTCTTAAATCGTCGGAGGGTAGTCAAAAAAACGATCGGTGCACCCAGCTGAATCCATGCATTCAGCTCCCCAAATATCAGCAAGGAACCATTGGCAAATCTTCAGGAGTTAAATCACCAATTTCCACCATTTTTTCACCCTTGTCAATCATTTGCCTGTCCTACCTGGGTTGAAATTCTACCTTTTTGAGCCTGCGTGGGAGTATCTCCTAGCATCTATACTTCGGTGGTTTCCTGCTGCTAGAGGGCTGGTCTTCCAAGAGTTTCCTCCTGCAGAACAACCTCGACATGAATCCAGAAACCAGAAACCACCCCTAATTCTTCGAAAATTGGCACTTGGCATATAATGAACCATTATCAAACAAATACGCGTACAGTCGAACATCAGGGCTTTTAACCCACACCATACTGTACATAAACTCTCCTGGGAGCTTACCGCCACAGTTTTTACAAGACAGTTTGTGTTAAGTATATAGTTAAAATCAAAAACTGTTTTTTTTATAGTAATTCATAGTGATTATACTTATGTGTTGATTGCCGCAAAATTAAATGAATAATGTTTATATTATATAGTAGTTACTATATATTTATCTGGTTGGTGGTATACCTACCCCTCTGAAAATATGAAAGTCAATTGGGATTATGAAATTCCCCATATATGGAAAGTTATAAAATTCATGTCCCAAACCACCAACCAGTTATGCTGTCAACAAAAAAAGGGTAAACACCAAGAACCACAACTGGACTAAGCATCGAACATGCCATGAGTCAGACTCGGGAAGTAGAAATCGCCAGCTGGAGTATCCCTGAGGTTTCAAGGTGCGACGTGGCAGGCTCCAAGCCAGAAACCACCCTTAAAATAGTGATGTAACCATGAAAAGTGATGGTTTAACCATGAAAACCAAGGATGCTGCCATAGATGTTAACCATCGAAAAAAGTGTTTTACCTATGACACATAGTGACTTCACTGGTAAACATTGTGATTTAACCATGACAATTCGTGGTGATTTCGTGGGAAAAAATCACGGGAAGATCTGGAAATGTCAATCAACTCCGGGCCGCCCAATTTCATCATGCGAAAATCCGAGGCCTCACCCGGTGACAAACTGTCAGATTCTACCCTCTGGTAAACTAACAAAAAACTATGGAAAGATCGACCATGTTTAATGGGAAAATCCACTATTTCTATGGTCATTTTCAATAGCTATGTAACAAATTACCAGAGGGTATGATTTTTTTCGAGTCTTGGAGTCTTGGAAGATCATGGAAACCAACAGAAATTGGGATATTGGTACTGTGTATTATATGGGGTAATGATGGTACTTGACCATCAGCAATAGACATTATGATAGGGAGGGAATTAATCAAAACGACCATAATCAGTATGATGGGCATGATACCTCTGGTTATTTAACGTAGCGAACTGGGAAATCAGCCTTTTCAATAGGTAAATCATGATAAATCATCTATACATGAACAATCTTCCATCTATGTTACATAACGTACGGGACAACAATCAGAAATTGGCGGTGTTAATGAGATATCAATGGGGATATCATGGGATGTAAGTGGCCAACTTGAAATGTCATTTGGATTTGTGTCTAAAAATTGGGTGTATACCACCAAAAATTGCAATTGTCATATAGGGATAGTGATGATTAACCAGTGGATGAAATGGGATGGATACCCTATGGATACAGACTCCATATTGGCTTGCATTGGTGTTCACCACTAAAACAGTGTGTGGAAGGTGATCGTGTTTCCAGTGGTAGTAGTTTTCAATTAATGGGCCTTCCCTCTTTCTCTCTCTCCATCGCCATCCCGAAGGTTCAGCCGAAGGCTAAGGGCGAGGTGGCCCAGACAAAAGGAGCCAGTTTTTGTTTATCCCGATTCTTCGGGACATCAATTCGTACGATGCCTTTTACCTATTACCTAGGTTTTTTCGGCCCATGAATCGTCATGAATCTCACTCTCGCCACAAGGTACCACCTTGGGTACGTCTTGCTTTCCTGTCATCTTCCATATAGGACCTATAGGATCTTGAGCCTGAAGGAATCCCATACCCCGAATCCATATTTATGGTCCCAAATGTCCCAGTGATGTGGAGATTCCATTGGAATTACGGACAAAAAAAACATGGTTTCGTGACCGGGGCAAGTCCTCGCACCTCAAGAGCTGGGTGAATGCTAAAGAAAAGACGTAGACCAAGGTGACCTCAAGGTGGGTTTTTTCGGCACGGCACGGCTGTCATGGACGAATCGGCTGGTAATGAAAAACATGTTGCCACATTTGAATCCAACACCTGATTGGCTATTCGATATCAAAAATAATGGCCATGGGGCCCATGGGGTCAACTTTTGAGTTATAAAATAGGCTATAACCGTATAACCTATCAATATTGAGGGATCAACCGATGATTGAAACCACCAACCGGCAGCCGGGTATGACCTACAATGCGCCGGAAACTGCTATTCAGCTGATCATTGATAGTGCCGTATGATTCTTCAGAATAGTATGGAAACTGATTGTTGGTACACAATGGTACCTATGACGTCTCACTTTTTCCCATCTCTATCCAATACTGGGAACTATGGTACCCTCTGGTTGTTTAACAGAGCGAACTGGAAAATCACAATTTTATAGCTAGGTAAATCATCATGTTTGTCATGTATTTATATGGGAAAATATGGGAAGTATGGTAAGGATTCAGTAATGAAGTGAAACCACCGAACCAAGAGTTTAAGTTCCACGCTGCCCCGAGCAGTCGCGACAGCAAAAATTTAATCAAATAGACAAATAGAGTGGTTTTGATCCCTCAAGTTTTGATAACAATTATATAACTATAACTATTATCTAACATGACCCCAATGAATTCTCCATGGTTTCCTGTTTACACCCTGCTACTTCATCTCAGGTGCTTGAAACGCCTCAGGTATTGGAGATTTTTGCTGCCATGGGTTGTATTCCCATGAATATCCCGGTAAATCCCTATGATTCATTCTTGTTTCACAGTTGTACAAATCATGATTTTTGATGGTAAAGTCATTGTTGTTGTTGATGGTGAAATTGCACATTTTAATTAAAAAAAAACATTTTAGATCACTATTTTCATGGTTAAATCGCTATTTTTCATGGTTAAATCACTATTTTTCATGGTAAAATCGCCATGTTTCATGCTTAAATCCGGTAACATCACCACGGTTGATTCGACAATGTCGCCAAGTCACCAGCAGAGAGAGGGCACAAATCACCGAGCGAGAGGCCACACCCATGCCCTGAAATAGGATCCTCAGGAATGTTTGATTGGGTTCCAAGTTGAGTCAAACACCAAGACTGCTGTGTTTTAGAGAGAGTGACATTTTATAAATATATATATATATATATATATACATAAATATATACTTATACATACGTTCATATGTATATATATATATATATAGACATATATATATATAGACATATATATATATAGATATATATATGCATATACATTGTAAATGGTAGAGAACTCTCTGTTGGAACTGCAGTGGTCTGATCAGGCTTTGAATGTAGGAAACTGTATGAAACCCTGTCCAATGAATGTCCCCTTCACCCAGCCAAATGGGAGCG
>Ga0126342_10015487_pt1 | contig 13368 bp, 18 predicted proteins | sample Cyp1metagenome_FD_92528 | JGI IMG/M metagenome (GOLD analysis project Ga0126342, IMG submission 92528) | Coral microbial communities from Lord Howe Island, Old Settlement Bay, Australia - Cyphastrea 1 metagenome | ecosystem: Host-associated > Invertebrates > Cnidaria > Coral ...
AAGATATGCCAGATAGAATGCCAAATAGAATGTCAGAAGATATGTCAGATAGAATGCCAGAAGACTTGCCAGTAAGAAAATGTATAAATGTCATGGTGGGGATCACACGAAGTAAAGTAATTTGCGTATCATAAAAACCAAAGTGAAATTGGAGTTATATTTGCACCAACTTAGCGATTTCGTTTGGGGGCCTCATATTGTAGGTAAATCCCCATGAAATTCACATGGGTTTTTTGGGAAACTTTGGAAATCGCCAGGCGATTTCTGTGGCGAATTTCGTGGAACGTTTGCTGCGGGGCTCGCGCGCCATTGATGCGGAGGCTGTGACATCAGTCTGGGTAAACTATAACGACCTCAGTGCAACCGAACCCTGGAATCATGATTAGTAAGGGAAAATATCCCAAGATTACCCTCTGGTAAACGTTTACATGGCAATGTTCAATAGCTATGTTAAATTACCAGAGGGTATCCCAATAGTTATAGCCGTATTGAACGAAGGCTACGGAGGCGGCCCAGTTTTGCCGAGGCGCACTACAAGCCCTTCCAGCCGAGACAGCAAAACCAACTGCCGGGCTCACGTTTCACACAAGTTCCAATAACTAGGGCAATCTTAGATGCCATTTACTGCAAGACAGCATCCGCCTGAGCAGCTGAGTATAACATGAATGGATCAGACCAGATCCGAAAGATCCCACGTCCATACGTAATCCAGGGGGACATGCCCCCATTCCAACTTGGATCAGATGAGGATTCACCCCCATGGAACCCACGGCGCTAGCATCCCAGATGAGCTAGTCCCATGGGCGTTACGATGCTACAGGTCATAGCCGAAGGACAGTCCGAATGCCACCGCCCATTTCTTTTTCAGATGTCTTTCCCATCCTTTATGGACCCGAAAAAATCACTGGTGATCAGATACCCTAAGAAAGTGGTCTGCTGGGTCTTGAAAAACAAGATATCCTCTGGTAAACTAACATAGCTATGGAAAATGGTGATTTATAGTTATGTTAGTTTACCAGAGGGTATCCAAAATGCAGATGCCATATCACAAAGTGATAGACCCAACCCCACCAATATCGAAGAATCGGGTGAAGACCTTGAATATGTCCTAAATATTGCCCTGGCCACGACAGCCAAACCTGGTCAAACAGTTTTTTTCCCCAAAGTTTTCCAGAGGAGATGCCAACTGGTAAAAACTAAGAAATGTCCCATTATGTGCCTCACGAAGACCAAGCCGGGTCAATATGAGCCATCGTGCGAAATCTTGACAGTGTGTTACACAAAGAAAAATAACCCAACTGCGCTGCAGAGCCTCAAGTTCAGGATTAGAAAATTAAGCCACCACACCATCCAACGACAGATGGTGTTGCAGTTTCTGGGCAAATATCTTATCTCCTCATTTTGGCTGTAAAACACCCTAAAGTCGCAGGGAATTCCCCAAAATCAAGGCATTTTTTTCAAGCGCATCGGGCCCTTCTCGACCACCTTTGCCGTGGAGGCACTTTGCATCGTGAGCGGGCAGAAGGTTTGGAGCATTCGAGTGGATGTGGCCTGGCTGATGGGCTTTGGTGCTTTGCGAAGCGGAAAATCAGCATTTGCTCATACCACTGGAACCTAGAACCCACAAATTTGTAGGTTTTAAATGGAAACATCGTGTCTTGGCTGCCCCAATATGAAAACATCGTGTTTTTCTGAAAACATCGTGTTTTTCTGAAAACATCGTGTTTTCCCAATATGGCTGATTTGGAGAGTTTTATGATTTTTTTGTTCATCTCAATATGATCTGATATCCCTCCATGCCCTGTGCAAGGTCCTTGCTCGCCCCATCATCCAGGAAAATCTTGCTCCAATATCAATCCTATTTCTATCAGAATTCTATCAGAATCCCCATGAAATCTCTTTCGCTCAGGTCCGAGCAATGGATGTTCACCCGGCATTTTGTTGTACTTGGGATGACGGCGTGGCCACACCGGGTGTACCAAATGGTTTTTGCACACGAAAAAGCAGAACAACTACATTAACCACATGATGGAGAAGGACAATGGATTCCCTTCCTGTTTTTTTTGTCTATCATACTACCATTTAGTTCTTTAGTGACTATGGGTGATTTTTAGTGCTATAGCTGGAGTTAACTGGGTTAAGTATGGTTAAGTTAGCTTTTGATGGGTTCATTGGGGCTGTAGTGTAGCTGAAGGATTACTATATTGTCCAGGAAAAAAGGCTTCTTTTGGAGGGCATGTAAAGATTGGCCATAGGTCAATTCAGACTTTGTTTTATTATGTTTTGTTGGTATTTGGATGCGTTGGAATGTCATATCCCGCTAAATCTCAACATGTTTGTAGAGTATCCAATGAGATTGGAAACAGCTTAGCTGGCATGCTAAGGCATGTGCATCAATTGTCAGCCCCAACTGTCAAGAGGCATAAAATATGATGCAGGCATGTGTATTCATGTGGGTATGGGTCGAAATGATTGTCCAGAATGGATGGAATTCGAACATTTCTAATTCCACGGAATCCTGCGAGTTGGGTGACCCAATTGGTCCATACCCATGTATACCCATGGATTATCAGCGCCCTTCAATTTGGATAATATTTGGGTGAGAGTGAAAGGCACCTTTTTTTCCTGCATAAACCATCCAAGATTTTTTGGGAGGGAGTATCATATATATATATATATGTATGTGTATATATATATTTACATATACACAGATAGATACATATATGTATATATACGTATATATATTTATATATATATACATGTATACATATATATATATATATATATATACATATATATACACATATACACATATATATATATATACATACATATTATATATATATGCATATAGATAGACATAGACGTATATATATATGTATTTACATTTAATTTTACCCTCCAAATCCTTCTTGGATGCTGGTGGACAAGCACGCTGGCATACACAGCCATAGTTTTCTGGAAACATAAAACAATATAAATTTACTTCCATGCAAGCACTGTATGATTGCAGATTGATGATGATGAATGTTGACTAATGAACATTGCAAAACATGGCTGGCAAAAATAATCGTTAATCTGCAATCATTAATAATATGGAACCATAAAACCTTGTTTCATTGCCTGCCATACATGGTTTAAATGCTGGTTGGTGGTTTGGAACATGTTTTTTTCAATATATTGGGAATAATCATCATCCCAACTGAACCACCAACCAGAATGTGTCTGTCTGTTTTCCAGACAGGTGGCCTCACGTATTTTTTTTGGACGACGCCAGGATGATGGCAATCTCTCGGACGTTTGCGCCATCGCTGCCCTGTGCGCCCTGCTGCACTTTCGCAAGGCCCGAAGTCTGGGAAGTCTGGCTGGCGGATGGATCAAAATCATGGCGGATCTTGGAACAAAACATGGCTTGAGCATCCCACTTAGTAAGTGTTTTATAACCCTGCTTAGTAAGTCCCCTAAGTGGATTATCCCACTTATAGATACTTATGACCCTTGTTACTAACCACTTACTTTGGAGCAGACAAAGATGAACCAACCCAGTCACCAGTCACTTTCAACATATACATATTCATTACATTATATATATATATATATATTTATTATATTATATAATATATATATATATATATAATATATAATCCCCAACTGACTTTGGTGAATTTTGCCGGGAATGGGCCGAGCACCAAAGATATCGCAAACTGTGGAACCGCACTGCCAGCAACACAGGCTGACGTCGAGGTCAAGGGCGATTCTGCCGAGGCCTTTGCAGTTGAAGAGTTCCTCGAAAGCAGCTGCTGATGGTGCTGTATTTTTTAATAATAGCACATATGCTCCATGTATGGAATATTTACCAACATTTGCCCTAAAAATCACCCAAATGTAGGTAAATATGCCATACATGCAAGAAAATGTGGGAGTTGACCACTAGACATGGGCCTGTCTTTTGATGGTTGTTGATGTTTCTTGATGCTCGATAGCTACACCCCAAAGGATGGGTCGAAATAACCACCAACATGATGGATCTGCGAGGAAGATGACAAGTTGGTATACAGCTAGGCTACATAAGTGTGGTTGAGGATGGATATATCATGGATATATTCTGATATATCTAGAGTTAGATAGGTGGACAATGGTTTTATCAACGATCACACAGAACTGGGGTGCCCTTCCAGTGCTGTCACGACGAGCTAAAGGACTGGTAGATGTGGTCGGTGCAATAGATCCAATCCTAAACCGCAGGTGGTTTGGAGGGGTTGAATAATGGGGGATGCGATTTATGTGGTATTTATGTAGTGATGTTTCGAAATAGTCAGTGTGTTGAATGCGTTTGTCAATCCCAGTCTTAAATCAATTCCAAGGATACCGTCAGAAACATCGCATATTAGGGCTGTTAGATCTGCAGACCTGACAAACTGAGGCGCGCACCAGTGCCCTTGAGCGTGCATCATTTGCCTGTTCCGGTCTTGGGCCCGAGTGTTTGATGGGCGGTGCCGGTTGGGGACACGGAGGAGGAGAAGTTATGATGGGTTTCACCTGCCAAAACGGGGAGGGATTCATCAAAATTGTGGATTTAGCATGGTTCAACCAATACAATGAATGGCCATTTCAGCCACTGAAACGGAAAGAGAAGCAACTGACATGGAGACAAGACTCAGACCCCAGGAAACTTGGACAGTCAACCACCTAACCTGGCCAAAAAAAATGGTCAGAGGACCCCCAGTGTTCTTGAATGTTAAACTGAGAAATTCTTCCCTAGAGCAATTCAGTCGAAAATCCAATTTCCATTCCCAGATTTTATTTGGTGAGAGCTCCAATGGCATCAAATGGCTACAAGTCATTCCGGACCAGCGACTGCACAAGGACATGGTGTATGCATGTGTATGCTATGTACATGTGATATGTGCTTGCATTTGGTGCCACAAGAATTACCCCTTCAATCCCACCCATGTAGGCTTAGGTCTCATGCACCCGCACGATGGGCGGTATTCGAAATGTATGCGAAATGTTTAGGTGAATTATAACAACCGAACGACACGATGTAACTGTAATAATGTGTAGTAAGGTGAAACACCCCAAATTTGTTCTATTTTATTTATTAGATTCCTGACTTAGATTGAATTAGCATGAATTAGCACAATCAAGCCTACAAATCGTCAGTAAGTTATAAACCTACGTATAAATTAGTTATGTAGGCTTAGTCCATTAAATATATATATATATATATATACATATCATTTATTTATACGCATATATATATAATTAAGTACATATCTCATGTACTCAAAAGTTGCAAGCATCATTATTTCAATGTAAAAGGATGTGACAATTGCACGATCATATGAACAGTTGCCACCAAGATTGCTGCCAGAAAGTCTGGCACAACTTGCAGAAAGTCTGGCGGCGTTTCTGGATCCAAAAAACATCGGCAAGTCTGGGAAGTAGCCAATTTGCTTGAGACGTTGCTACGTTGCTTTGCTTGACAACCTATAAGTGAATCCATGGAAATGTGAATATTGATGCACAAGCTCTGGGAATCTCTGGTGCAATTGCATGCCTTCCTGCTCCTGGAACTCTTCTTCCTGAGGATCAAAGTTGCGTCACAAGCCATCATTGCAAAAGTGTAATGTTCATTCACAAATTGCTTGTAGGTGAGTTTGACGACATGAACATTTGGATTTGATGCTGTTCTGGATTGCTCAAAGTTGGGTTTCTAAGGTGAAATGACCTGAAAACCATCTGAAAACCATCTGAAAACCATCTGGATGAATTATGTTAGAATGGCTTCAGATATGGCGAAATTGAATTGTGTTTCCACCTATACTATTGTAGCTATATCATGTTGTTCAATATTTGGATGAATCACAAAAAAGGAAAGGTGATATACCGGACATTTAAAGATATGTAATTAAGGTATAATATTGTGATTCCTCCTAAAATCTCGAAAGTGACCTTTCATATCCTTTCATATGATGTGTGATATGGAGATGGCTCAAGACATGAAATTACCATATGACTTGGGGAATCACCATAAACCAGTTATGACTCATAACAATTTACATATTTACCAGTAATAAGTCAGTAAGGCACCCTATTTTGGAATGATAAGCCCGTAGAAATCACCATTTATAACCATAATTGGCATTCCGGGGCCTTAATGATATGTATAATTATATATATATACACTAAACGAAACAGAATGATATATATATATCGGAACATCATCATATATGAATTATATGTGAGCTGTATGATCTATGCATTATATACGATCTATATGATATACGAATTATATACAATCTATATGATATATGATATATATATATATATATATATATGATATGTATATATATATAATTCTAATTGGTGGCTTCAAAGGCCTCAACTCAAAGGTATCTCCGATGGACCCCCAGGTCACCTTCGCGCTCTTTGGCGGGAAAGAAACGGAAGCAGTGCCTGGGCGGAGTGGTGCTGTTTGTTTAAAAACTAATGGGAGAAGAGTGGGAAAATCATGGGAAAATCATGGGAAAACTACAGTGGAATAATAGTGAGATGATACTGGGATATTGGTTCATAAAGCAATTGTAATTCAATGTGTGTAAGTTTTTGGTGGGATAATCATGGAATTTGATGTTCATGCCATTAACGCACTAGGATCCACCAATAGATGCAATCGAAACCCAAAAAAACTCTCCGGTGTCATCAAATGTGGCGGTTTCATGGAGATCCTTAAACTAATGGTGGTTTATAGCTGGGAAAATCATGGAAGTACTGCTGGGAAATTCATCGCTGGGCCACGTGTTTTTCGGCCTTGGTTGGACGTTGATCCGCATTGTGGCGTGCCATTGAACTACCATGGGCCAATCTACCAGAACTGGGGAATGTATATAGCGAGTACCCTCGGGTTATTTAATAAATAGTTTTGCCATGGAAAACACCATTGATTGATGATAAGCATGATTTACCACCTTTTGCAGATTAAATACTATGAAACATATGAAACCAAACAGCAGGCTTTACCACTCGACACTTGTTAAGAAAGATGATTGCCAACCAGTATTTGTTTTGCATTGATGATCTCATGACACAGATAGCATGCGATAACACATGTAATCATAATGTAGACAAACATTTTTGAATATTAGAATATTTACATGAATTTTACATATATATATATATATATCATTCATTTATATCATTTATATATATATGTTTAATTACATTATGTCCATTTTGTCACAGAATCCGTGCATTTCAAGATCTCTTGTTTGCTGCCGAGGCCTGGGTTCTGGATCCCAACCGATTGGAGGAGGCCGCGCTGGGGCAGCGGATCACGGACGAGTCGTGTCACGAACGAAGGATGGAGCGATGGATGGATCAATGCCGTCAACTCGAAAATGTCTATATATTTGTCATTAAATGTCCCCATTGAACATCACCCAACCACTAGGTATATGGTCTACAATGGCTACTATAAGGTGATGTCCAATATTCCCAAAATGGGACAGTTACCAACCCCTGTATATTAGTCTATATGACCCATAGGATCCATGGTGCTGGTATATATGCTAACATGACTGGGGTATATTGATGGGATCGATGGCACACCATATATGGCAGCACCATGGATCCTATGGGTGATGTTTTGTGCCGACTTGCATTCATTGGATTGATACATGGCAAAACATGGTAAAGATATAAATTCATGCTAGTTATTCAGTATTGAAAGATTCGGTGGTCAATATTGATACATATGATTCATAACGTTGTGTATCCAGGCATTGTCATTGCAGCTTCCAGCGATGGTATTTTTCTCACGCTCACCTTGAGGCGGCGATGAGTGGTTCATTGTGCATTGCAGCGCCTCGGTTTTTTTTCCATCTGGCCCAGGGCAGGAGGTCTATGGAAATCCCATTGAAAACATGGATGTACATCACTTCATTTATGGCGTGTTTAACGTGTTTACTGGGAACATGATGATATTAACACAAAAAAAATAACCACCAAATGTTGAGCAATGTTGAGCACATTATTTTCAGAAAAAAAAATGGACTGAGATTCTGAATGATACTTTAGTATACTTTAGTTGGGATTTTGAAGGATGTTTTCGTTTATTGGAGATGATATGGGTTTGCTATCTATGCCACTAAAAGTCAAAATTTGGCGAGCATGGTGCCAATAAATGTAGCGTATTTTCTACACCCTCATGTCTACTATTCTAGGTGTTTCTTGACCTATGGAAAATATCAAAGCCTGAGACATGTTTCGAACATAAGATTGTCATAGAAGCTCAAGTTACAACAGCATCCTACCGACCATTCCCGAAACGTACCAGACTAGGCCACGACCACCAGGTGGATCCTCCAGGGAAGCTAAAGTAGATATAGCCTATATAGCCATGACCCACGGAGAAACACCAACATGATCTGCATTTATGGTCTTCCTGTGGATTTACTGGAGGGTTTTTCTCCGTCCGAATCCAAATTTTTTTCGGCCGTTTCAAGAAACTACAGTAGCTCAAGGCGTGTTCATTTCGTCTGTTGGTCCTATCATGTCCTAATAGCATTTCTTTGACATTTGCATACATTTGGTGTAGCCTGTAGAAATCATACAAAATCTATAGAAGATCATAGAAAATCTATAGAAAATCATACAAAATCTATAGAAAATCTCTATGTCCATCTGTGGCCTATGGCCTTATGGCCTCCCAAGGTGAATCAGCACGGAGAGCTCTGCGGGGTGTCGGGTGCACTCAATGCACCCGGTACCATGGGATAGCCCCATCCAGTCGTCAACGACCATGACGGATCGTATTGAAACAAGCTTGGGTGACGACTGGGGATCACCTATCTGAAAATTTGGTTGGTGGTTTGGAACATGAATGATTTTTCCATAGATTGGGAATACTAATCCCAACTGACTTTCATATGTTTCAGAAGGGTTGAAACCACCAACCAGTGATCCATTTTTTCAGGAACCCTCACATATTCCATGTATAAGAGGCCGCATCCCACTTGCTACATTTACACTACACAGTATCCGTAAATCATTCGTCGAACAGATTCCGAGTTCTCCCAAAAATGGCAAATGAGCTTGCAGGATCCTCAGCCATATCCGGATTCATGGCATGCAACCACCAAGCATATGGGTATTATGTATATTTACATGTACACATGTACAAATTTATGTGTATACACATATATATGTAAAAATTAGCAGCAAGAGAGTTATTGAATCAGTACGAGCCAATAGATGCTTGATCGTACTACTTTCACGATTCGGTTGTGTCTCAGTGGACTGTCAGATCCATATCGAATCAACTGTCCAACGCATCCTCGTGAAGCTGGATGCAGCGTCAAGACATCCTTTTCCTTTCTGAAACCGATCATGATTTCATATTACCTCCATAGTACTGTAAGGGAAGCTCCACCCCAAGAATCTGACTTTGAGGTTGGTGTATTGCATCTAAAACATATATCTTTACGGTGGCAGGAAACACATTTTCAGAGTTGCCACAGCTTTGATCGAACGATTTCCAGGGTCATCTCAAAATGGGGGATAGCCACGGCTACAGTTTTGGGGGGTTCAATTTCCCTAAGGATCCATGGTGCTGGAATATTTACCAACCAGTTGGGATTATTTGGAAAATTACTTTAGGGGTCAATGTAGGTAAATATTCCAGCACCATGGATCCTCTGGGTTTGATACAATCCCAGCTGTTGGTCGTCCCGTAGATCCCCTGACTAGATGTTTCCAATCGGAGAACCCCGAGAAATCCTGATGCAAGTCCAGGCAGAAAAACTCTCGGGTTTTATCAAAATGGATCCAAAGCACCAAATAATTCAATCCATCTAACCACCGGTAAATCCCAGGGTTTTTGTTTAATATGTGTTTTTCCTACAACCACCAAATAAAACATCTCATAAATCCTCACCCCCTGCCGTGGACGCCGAGGCACAAGCCGGGCGGTTTGCCCGTGGACTTGGCCATGCTGCAGAGCTGCATGGACTTAGCCAAGAGCAAAGCCAAGGAGCGGGGCAGCGCCAGGGCAGTCGTTTAGTGCTTAGTAATCCACTGTCATTAACTAAGGGGCTATAGCATGTTATAGCTAGTTGAGTGGCTAGGTAGTTCAGTGGTTGGCTAATATATCATGGTTTATAACTAGTCAAAACTAATCGTAACATATCGTAACTAACTTATCAGAAATACGTATAAAACACAAGACTCATTAGTGGTTCTAACTTGAGATCCCTATGTTTAAGCATGTTATTTACGTATATAATTGTATAGATATATACATGTTCATTTGAAACCAAGAAAAATAGGCGTCTATCATCATCAATAACCATTGGCAAATCGGTTCTAAATGTTTTTTTGGACGGTTTTTTACATGTGGAATATGATGACTACTTGGAGGATCATCCCATTCTTCGTGGATTTCCCTCTGGTAAACGTACAAAAAACCATGGAACATCACCATGTAATTTAATGGGTAAATCGACTATAAAATGGCTATGTGTTTTTTTGGTTTTTAAGTTTTTGGTATGTTTACCAGAAGGTATCCAATTTATACATAGGTTACAAAATGTTTGTTATAACCCCAGTTACCAAGCACTTGTAACTCCGATGATCCTCTGCAGCGGTTCCCGTTCCAAAAGTGGATTCGGGGGTCGGAGCTCAGGAGATCACGGGTCGGATCAATTCCGAGCTGGAGGTCCCGCGGTGAGTTGGGCCAGTTGGGCGTTGGGAGCGCTGGAAGTTGTGGTCTGGAGAGTCTGGAGATGGAAGAAATCTGTGTAGAAAATTGCTCTGACTTCAGCCCTCGACTGTATAATGTAATTGAATGTAATTGATTCATCAAGCAGGTTCTAGATGGCATTTGATGTTATGTTAGTACAATTAAGAATAATATGTATATGTACATGGCCTTTGCAAAAAAAGCTTCGGTATGTGCGCCGGTTTGTTGCCAAATCCATCCAATCTGCCTGGACTTCGGATAGCAGCCTCAACGTCAATCACGGACTAATACAGCCCTGGCTTGTTTAATTGCGGTTGTGCCATTTTTGTAGCATATATTATCACTAAATAAGGGGGAGGTACCTCCTTATTTATCTTATTTGATCCAAAGGTTTATTACTCCGGGGCTGACTCTGACATTCTTTGGTGATTTTCAATCCTGGAAAGACCGACTGATTTTTTTTCAGGACATTCGCATCACCAGTCAGCGTGGTTTGTCCGCCATGGAAACACCCCTTGGTGGTAGACTTGGGAGCCCAATAGCTCAATCAATAGGTATTTTTGGTAGTTTTGGTATGGGCTCAGACTTGGATAGACCATGTTCAAAGCCCTTGTTGGTTGATGATGAGGGACTCGGGGCCCCAAGACTTTCCAGTGTATTGGGGATGATCATTTTCCACTATATGGGAAATCCTGTTTTCCAGCCAGTAGAATGAAAGGACAGAGGGTTTTGGACACTGCTCGGATATTCTAGTACACGTTAGAGTATGATTTGTCGCCGGATTTATTGATTCATCAATCTAGGGCCTATTATGTTTATTATTATTATTATCATTATTATTATTAATTATTGATAATCTAACCATTGTTTCTAGTACACCTTGTATTATCCTAATAACACAAAATAGGGGACCACCTTCGATGATCTAATGGACAGGCCGCGAACTAACTGGTTCAGAACTGGGCTCCAGGGTGACCTGCAGACAGATTTTTTTCGTAGAAACCTGGGAGCCAGATGGTCTTTTTGGGATCATGACACCAGGTAGGCTATACCCTCTGGTAATTTAACATAACTATGGAAAGATCCACCATTTTCAATGGGAAAATCCACTATTTCTATGGCCATTTTCAATAGCTATGTTAGTTTACCAGAGGGTAGGCTATAGATTCCTGTGGTTTTACTGTTCTTTATGAGTTCTTCCAGTTTACAATTTGAGCAACACTGTGGATGGGCCAGCGAAATCCTGCACCAGTTGATGGTAAACATCCAATTATTTATAGGGTTTCAACCATCCCAAATTGGTGGTTTATGGGATTTCGCTGGCCCATCCACAGTATGTCCAATGTCCAAGTCCGCAATCTCCATGGCATAGCTGTCCTTTTCCTTTCCGGCCGGTTGATAGCATCTAGTTCCAAGCAATATTACTGTCAACGATTTTAAGAACGTGGTGATAAACATGTATAGAAAAAAACAAACGCGTCCATCAATGATGAATGTTCTCCCTTCACTATTCCTGCAAGTAGTGATGATACATGGTGATTCTCATGATTTGTCATTTCCTAACTCAGCTGATCATATATCATCAATTGATGTTATGAAAACTGCTGATATTCCCAGGGTATTCCCCTCTTCTCCTATCTTTTCCCCATCCCCGGCTGATCTCACGTCGGCATCCAGGCGGACCTGGCTCAGCGACAGCAAGCCAAAAGAAACGTGCACCAGCAGTTTAGTGAGGAGATTGGCCGAAGAATGTCTGATTTGGATAGGATCTAGTGGATTAAAATAAAGGAAGCCCATATGGTGACGACTGGAAAGTATATTGGGTGATTAGAATAAAAATGGGTTGAATTATAAGTTATATGTCTTCTTTTTATGGTCAATCATATTCGACTTTGGAAAGTATAGTAGCATCGCTTCAAATTAACAGCTGTTTAGATCTGTTTGGAGGAATTTGACAGGATCATGTGAATTCCGGATGGTAACTTTGCCCGGATTTAGAGATTTCACGAGCAACAAGAGCAGTTTCACCGGCAAGTTTTGTGGCATTCTCACCAGATATTACCATGTCAGATGGGGGGTTAACCAAGATAATCAGGAGCGTATCACCAGCAGGAATGGTAGTCATTGACCAAATATGATGATGAATCGATTTGGAGGTAGCTGATTTTCAAACAGTAGTCTAGAACTAGCAATGTATACGACTAAGTGTTAGATATGTCTTCCGTGGATGATCTGGGGGTGCTTGGATATGGAGCTGGGTCTGCTGAAAATCGGGTTTTTTAACCCCCAAAAACATGGCCATTCGAATGGGGATTTTATGAGATGATCAACCGAAGGATTTAGGGGTACACTAATTTTAGACAAATCCTACTATTTTAGTACCCTGGATGAATAAAACATGTTTTGTGTGTTTGTGTGTGTGGGGGGGGAATAAAACTACTCCCCACATAGTGATTTACTCCCGAATGATTTCATCATCGTTTCATCATATTTTCAATGGGAAGTTCAGGATCCTAAAATGGAGGTACTGTACCATATAAGGCCATATTTTGTGGGGATATTCCCTTACATAGGCCTTATATAGGCCTTATATATGGTAGGTACCTCCAATTTAGGTTCCTGAAATG
>Ga0126342_10015488_pt1 | contig 13367 bp, 20 predicted proteins | sample Cyp1metagenome_FD_92528 | JGI IMG/M metagenome (GOLD analysis project Ga0126342, IMG submission 92528) | Coral microbial communities from Lord Howe Island, Old Settlement Bay, Australia - Cyphastrea 1 metagenome | ecosystem: Host-associated > Invertebrates > Cnidaria > Coral ...
ACACATGGATACACATGGATACACATGGATACACATGGATACACATGGATACACATGGATACACATGGATACACATGGATACACATGGATACACATGGATACACATGGATACACATGGATACATACATACATACAGACAGACAGACAGACATACATACATACATACAGCCAGCCAGCCAGCCAGACAGACAGACAGACAGACAGACACACACACACATACACACACATACACACACACATACACACACACATACACACACATACACACACACATACACACACATACACACACACACATACACATACATACACATACAGACACATACAGACACATACAGACACATACAGACACATACATACACATACATACACATACACACACATACATACACATACATACACATACACATACATACACATACATACACATACATACACACGTACGTACGTACGTCCGTCCATGCATGCATGCATGCATGCCTACAGACAGACATACAGACATACAAACATACAGACATACAGACATACAGACATGGAGACATACAGACATACAGACATACAGACATACAGACATACAGACATACAGACATACCGACATACATACAGACATACAGACATACAGACATACAGACATACAGACATACAGACATACAGGCATACAGACATACAGACATACAGACATACAGACAGACAGACAGACATACATACACACATACACACATACATACATACATACATACATACATACATACATTAGATACATTGCATACATTACATACGTTACATGCATTACATACATTACATACATTACATACATTACATACATTACATACATTACATACATTACATACATTACATACATTACATTACATTCCGTTACATTCCGTTACATTCCATTCCATTACATTACATTACACTACATTACATTACATTACGTTACATTACATTACGTTACATTACATTCATATATACATATTATACACTACATACTATATATTTAAGCATATGTATATATATATAGATACACATAGCTCGTCTCAGTCTCAGTGTTTCACTTGCGGGCGTGGAAAACAGCACAGCTGGGACTTCTTCGCTGCCGTCTCCACCAGTGAAAAAGTGCACGTTCCAGACCTGGAATACAAAGTATCATTTGAGGCTGGCGGTAAAGGCTCTACAAGTTGTTGGACTGGCCAAACGATTTCTACAACTCAAATTGTTAGTTAAAAGTCTACTATGTATTCAATTCTACAAGTAAAACAAAGTAAAACTTAAAACATCAACTGATCCATGCTGCGTCCAGCCATCTCCAGAATCGGAGGAGAAGCAACTCTTGGAGCTGCAGCTGGAAAAAGCTCGTCCGAGACCTGGGTATGGTCGCAGTGGGAGATCATGCTATGCTTCAGAAATTGTCTCTCAACACATCGCTGCAAAAGGGGTATCACATGTTATATGGTCAGTGTGTATCTAAAATATAGTACACACAGAATAAGCCGATTTCCACCAAAAGCGGGTTCATGCTGACGGATCTGAAACTCAGCGTCTATCTTGAGGCAAACAGTTGGAGTTGCTGACTCGCTACAGTGAGGATTTGGAGGCGCCTTGAAAGCAACTGCGGACCCCGCGGCCACTTTTGCAAGGATCCCATGCCAAAAAGCCAATGGCAGGACGAACGCGATGCGGCCAATGCAAAGTTTAAGGCGGGTTTGGCATCTTCTGGGTGTCTTTAGGTGGCTTTGGGTGTTTTTCCCCCATGGCGGCTAGCGATAGCGTTAACTCTAATTCCCCAATAGCGATAGCTTGGGGTTGTTAACTCTAAAGCCGGATGGGCGCCGTCGGGTTCCCGGCTGCCGGCCTGGGCGGTGTCTCAGTGGTGTTCTCGGTGGTGTCTCGGTGGTGTCTCCGTGGTGTCTCCGTGGTGTCTCGGTGGTGTCGGTTGTCTCTCGGTGGTGTCTCAGTGGTGTCTCAGTGGTGTCTCGGTGTTGTCTCGGTGGTGCCTTGGTGGTGTCTGAGATGTCTCTTGGTGGTGTGCCGCTGGTGTCTTGGCGATGTCTTGATGGTGTGTCTGTGATGTCTTGGTAGTCTCTCGGTGGCGTCTGAAAGGTGTCTATATTGCGTTGTGCTCTTTTGATGGTGTCTCATTGGTGCCTTCATGGTGTCCAGGTGGTGCCTCGGTGGTGTCTCAGCCGCTTCCATGCTGATACAAGGTGTTCACGGTGTTTTGGTCGTATCTTGGAGGCATCGTGTTGGTGGTGTCGGGGCGGTTGCGTTGGTGGTCCTTGGTTGTGTGTCTGTGGTGTTTCCCTGCGCGTCACCAAAATCTAATCTCGAGTATGTTTTCGTGATTAGTCGCACATGTCGCACCATGCACCAGGTAGTCTTCAGTGGTTGCATGCTGTTGTCATGGTGACCATCATGACCGCTGAAGATGACTGATAATAAGGAGGATGATGGTGGTGATGATGATGATGACGACAACGACAACGACGACGACGACGACGACGACGGCGAGGACGACGAAGATGATAGTGATAATGATAGTGATAATGATAATGATAATGACAATGGTGGTGATGGTGATGGTGGTGGTGATGATGATGATTTTGATAAAGATGATGATGATGACCATGATGATGATGTTGATGATGATGATGATGGTGATGATGGTGATGATGGTAATCATTGTGCATATGGTGATGGTGATGGTGATGATGGTGATGATGATGATGATGATGATGATGATGATGGAGTCGGTGGTTTTGATGATGATGATGATGATGGTGATGGTGATGATATGGTGATGATTCGGTGATGATGATGATGATGATTATGATGATGATCATGATGATGATATTGATGGCGATGACGATGACGACCTTGCGTGTGCAGGTTTGGGTTGAAGCGGGGGCAGGGATGGATGTTGACGTATGCTAGGAAGTAACGTACTTAATTACCTTGATGCCGCGAATACCGCCCACTTGCAGGTTTGAGCTTCAGAAAGTCGCAAAAACAACATCCAATTTACAGACGCAAATTTCAAAATGCTGCGCATGCCATGCGGTTTACCAGTGATAGTTGCAAAATATTGCAAAGACTACGCGATGCATTAAAATTTGCCCCAGTATTCCGCGTTTTTGGTTTTCTAATGCTTAAATGTGCAAGCGTTCTACCGTGTACAATTTTTTTGCTTCAGAGCGCCGTGAAACCACAACACGGTTTTCAGATATGGTTCTAAATCTTGCAAATACCCTGCAATTGCAGATGTCAGCTTCGCACTGCTGCAAAATACTGTCGGATGGCAAAGCTCCGTGCAATGAACTGATGTTGCATCATACCAGGCAGTGTGCAGGTGCCAGGTGCAAAATGCTGCAAATGCTACGCGGCTTAGGATTGTACACAGATGCTTTCACACAGAGGTGCTTCCACAAAGACATGTTTTTACACAGGCATTTGCACATACACATGCGTTTGCCCAGAGATGGTTTTACACAAACACCTTCACGCACAGGTGTTTTACACAGGGGTGCTTTTACAAAAAAAAAAAATACACACACACACACGTGCGGGTACTTCTAAACACGGATGCCTTCACACTGCGATGCTGTTGAGGAATGCTTTTACACGCACGTGCTTTTACACAGGGCTTCTTTTGACACAAAGTAGCCTTTACACACAGAAACTTTTACAGTAAATACTATTATGCAGAGATATTTTTTCACACAGAAATATACATTTGTACAAGAATGTTTTTTAACACACAGGTACTTTACAAAGAGGTATTTTTATTGTATTTTTTAATTTTTGCACTAGGACGCATCTAGGCAGAGGTACTTTTACATGGGTGAGGCTAGAAATTGAAACACGATTTGGGGGAGGTTAGAGATGCTTTTACATACAAGTGCTTCTACACAGGGAGGGCCTTCACACACAGATGGTTTTGCGCAGAGAGATGATTTTACAAAGGGATGCTTCTACTTGCAGGTGCTCTTGTACAGAGACACTTTCAACACAGAGATGCATTTACACACGGGTGCTTTAAGATACAAATACTTCTTACACAGAGATGATTTTGCTAAGAGAAACTTTTAGTTGCAGGGGGGTTTACACACAGTTGCCTTTACACAGAGATGCTTTTTACACAGGTGCTTTGACACGCTCACAGTGCTTTTATGGACACATTCTTTTACGCAGAGATTACTCTGCACGCATTGCGTGCAAGCACTTTTACACAGAGACATTTTGACACACAATGGCAGGCGCGTTTACATGCAAATACTTTTACACGGCAATGTTTATTTTGCACATGTTTTCTTTTTACGTATATACACGCGTGCTCTGTCACAGGGATGCTTTCAATCACACATGCTTTTGCACAGAGATGTTTTTACACAGAGACGCCTTTATTGCACAGGGATGCTTTCACGCACAGAAATGTTTTTTTACACACATACTTTTACAGAGAGATGATTTTACGTGAGCAATTTTACGCACAGATGCCAAAACAAGCAGAAGTGCTTTTACAAAGGAATGTATTAGCACGAGGAGTTTTTACCTATGGGCATTTTTGCACACTACTGAATGATTTCCGACGGTGGACATGCATATGGCACAAAAGAATTCAGCAAACATATGCAAAATCACACTTTCACCACAGCTTTTGACGTTCGAGACGCATATCGTGGGACGGGTTGGCCCAGCGCAAGCCCACATTGCAATTTGACCTCAATGTATGATGATCGACATTTCGCGCAAGAGGGTTGCGTCTCGTGGACATCAATACATGCTGCCCTGGTGCTCTAAGAGAAGTTTTAGAAAAAATCAAGATTGTAGTTGCATTTAAGAAATTGATCTCCGCTTGTGTCTTTAGATCTGCCCCTTGTCATCTGCGTATATCCACTTCTCGGTGTTTTTAGACAATCATCTCCACCTGCACATATATATATATAATTATATATATATATATATCTATCTATCTTCCGCAATACACCTGCATACAGCACATATATATATATCATATTCATTTGGTAGCTGTGTTGAAGAAGATTCTGTGAACCTGCATCTATGCATCTGGTCCTAAGCACCTGTCAGTAAGATTGATGCCTGCATCTACCCTTGTATTATGTATATAAGTTTCATTTTGTGCATGTACGAAAGAACATCACTTTGTAGATGCATGAAAGTGAAGATGTTGAAGAAGAAGAAGAAGAAGGAAAATAAGAAGAAAACAAAGAAAAATAATGATGATGATGATGATGATGCTGGTGCTGGTGATGATGATGGTGGTGGTGATGATGATGGTGATGGTGATGATGGTGATGGTGATGATGGTGATGATGGTGATGATGATGATGATGATGATTGTGTTTTGATGATGGTGGATGTTTCTTAACTGGCGGTGTTGTGATGATGGTGATGGGAAAAATGATTATGACAAAACATGCTGGCAGCTGTGTTTTGGGAAAAACCCTTTGCAGGTCATTTCGGGAAATGGTGGCGTGTGTCCTCATGGTGCCTGTCCTTTGGTTGTACCAAGACGGCTCACCTGTCAATACCAAATTGGCGTCAACGGAGATGCGAAACTTTGCTATTGGGGTTGTATATTGGGTTAATTCGGTGTTCGCGCGTGCATCTGGGTATGAGTCTGAATTGGAGAACCAGGGATTTGTCTCATTTTCAGGATTGAACCATGAATTTGTTGGGTGTTCATGTCAAGTTGTCGCTTCTTTTGCATCCAAAAACTTGGGTTGACACATGCCGAGGCCAAGCAGAAGGAGTGGAAGTCGCAGACCAAGGACTGCAAGATATGTGGGTTCAACTAGACCAAAGTGAAAGGTGATCAATCAAAATGATACAGCCACTGGGTCCAGCCAAAATCAGCTTTGGACGCAAGATCAACCATCAGCCGAATCAGCAAACCGAACCTTTTTGCGGATTTCCCCTCAAACGCACCTTGTATGTGGCAATCTATCCAACGGTGCATTCAAAGGAGCTGGGAAAAGTCTGAAAACCTTGCAATGTCTCTTGCACGCCTGTTGAACAGGAGCTGCGACAGTTGCTGATGCGCATGCAAAAGTCGTTGGGTGAAACGCCTGACTCTATGGGGACGGTGGAGGCGATGATTGGAGGGGTGCTGCAGCAACCAACAGAATGGTAGATTTTCGGTGTGAAAAGATCCAGATTTGGGGCTAACTTGAGCAAATCCGAAATCAAACATGGCCAGAAACCAGCCAACTGACAGTCTGATTGGTTTCAGATTCAGGAAGAATGGGATGGACATCCATCGGGCAGGAGTTTGACATCATGGATTGCTTAGACTGGAGCTGACATTGGCCAACATGAATCTGGCTGCTGGTTTCAAACATGTTCAAATTTCCATCCATCTAAAAATGGAGAAACGTGAAGATGATCCCAATCGATTTTGGTATTTTCAAGCGGTTGAAACCATCAAGAAATCATCCCTTTTCATCCATTTTCAGGGGTACTTCGCAAAGGTTCAATCTTTCAATTTTTCAAAGCGGTTGGTTCAACCACATTCAACCACCAGTTCTGTGGAGGCCCAATCCGGGCCACCCAAGTCTCCCCTGATCTTCCAGAACTTTATGGATGCAACTGCCTGGGTGCTTGGTAATGAGGGAATCATCCAAAGATGGCCATCAGGGTTGGTGAATTTGGCTCGATCGTTGGGATGTTTCAGAGCCAATTTGCAGGAAAACATGGTGTTTTTGCCATCAAAGTTTGGATTTTCCTGTAGAGCCGTCAAGCCAGTCTGATGATAAAACCGTCCACCCAAGTTCAAGAATTGGTTAAATGGATTTACAGTTGATTTCCCATTCACTTACATTCATTTACCATGTTTGCCATGACTGGCTATGTGAAGAATCTCCACATCGTCATGTCGCAAATGTGCGTCAGCAAGGTCTTGGAAGACGGTCTCATCCCTGTAAGCAACATGACACTGAAGGCAGCTGGATGGATTTGGTCAGTTTGGCAACCTGAAAATCTTCGGGCCCGGGTCCACAATCCGAAATGTTTGAACAGAGCATCTTGCCAGTCTTGAATGGCAATAGAATGGGAGGTCAATTCCCCATTTTTCAGACATACTAGTACCCACTTGAACTAAGTAAACCTGGTAGGTTAAAGGGCTTATTAGTCGTTCATAAAACCATGACATCTTTGCAGGGCATCCAATCTTGATGGATTCCAGGATTCCTTCCAGACACTGCAGTAGTGTTGTGGAGATCTTGAATCGCTTGGAGCTTTTGGTTCAGCCCCTGTCTCCAGATGTGCTGAACGGTCAAGACAGACTCTGTATACCCATATTGCAGGACGGTCATCAATCCATTAATAGGAGTTCGCACACCCATTACAATGAATTCCACATGGTGGTTGGATGGGCATAAACCATATATACCATGTTTTCGACCATGGCAGACGTTGCAGTGTCCATTTTTGATCCCCAGATGTTGAAAAACGCCAGGATTTGCAGGAAGAATGCGTGGTGTTGGAGTCTCAGACGACAGGTTGTTGGAAGTTGCGGGACACTCCACTGGGATCAAAATATCATGGAGTCATTAGAGGCTTGGGGGATCTTGGGTTTTCGCATCTTTTCACGCACCAGGATGCTTTCCCATAGGACATTTAGATTGGCCGAGCAATCTCGATCTCGGGCCTCAGGCGTGGCTTATCCACAGCTGGTGGCCTTGCACAAGTGAGAGGTCGGGTGCGAGTGGCACGTGCCAAAGAGCGCAAGGATGCCAAGTGATGCAACGCTCGCAAGCGACAAGTGACCGAACACTGGGGATTGCGGTAAGCCCTAGCATTTTGATGGGATTTAACGATGATTTAACAGGATTTAACCATTTAACATGGGGATAGTGGGAATATGGTGGCTGCCCATGATCTGGTGGTTTCACTGTCCTCGCTGGGATGATGCTCCCCAACTGAGCATGGCTAATCTGGATTTAATGCATAGGTTGATACAGTTTATTATATTATATTATATTAGTACTAATCAGCAAAAAAAGATGCAGTGTACCTAAGATTGGCTGTGTCCACCTATGCACCTACGTTGTTTTCCCTTCATGACGACTGATTCGAAGAGTTCGGCAGACTGTGACTTGGATGCTGGATTCATGTCAACAGGGACTGCCCGGATGTTTGGCCGGCATTTGCCGTGTTTAATCGTTGTTGATTGCCATCCCTGGCCACCAAAATTGTACTCCATCAAACAGGTTCCAAACATAGCCTTCAAAGGCTTCTGCCTTGTGAATGCAATGGGTGTTTTCTGGTCCAAAGCCTGCGTTCTGGGCGGAGGCTGGGTACAACTGGCCAATTCGCTAAAGAAGTCCTCTCTAACGTGTCGCTTTCGCGGTATTGTGTCTTGTCGAGTAACCGTCGCCATGTCTGACCCACTTCCGACACTTCTTCGAGCTAGCTCAGTGAGGACCTAAGACTGGGTTGTCCCGAGCGGTTTCTGCAATAGCAAGCTTATATTTGCGCTGTTTGCACCTGCTTTGCAAGAAGATATGGGGGTGTTTTGCTTCAAGAGAGTGCGCGCACAGATTTTGGCCACGCATCAGCCAGACAAAATTTGGGTGATTTTGGCGACTTTTCTCTCATTTAAGTCACCAGATGCTGTAAATTGCCCTTGAAATCCTTCAAATCCCCACCAACTTCGTGGTTCGTGGCTCAAGAAGCAGCAGCTTGTTGCACTTAGCTTTCAAGTTGCCGACATTCTCAACCTTGACAATGAAGGCAGGCTTCGGCAAGTCTTTGACACCCGGAGGCTAAACACTGCTCCGCCTTTGGAGTATGTACTTGGTTTGAAACTGAATCGGATGACGCTGCCTGGGGAATGGATTCGGGTTTGTCCATAAATCGGTCAAGCAAGTTCATGGCCAATGTTAATGGGTGTGAGCAAAGCATGGAATTTCGTGCAAGGCCAGCCTCTTCCTCTTGCTGGCACAGGTTGGAATGGACGGCAGCTACAACCTTGCTGAAACATGATGGGCAGTACTGGGCTTGTTGCCCAAAAGAATAGACAAGAGCCAAAACCAGTCATTTATCATGGTGACAAACGTACCAGTCACCGACTCAAAACCATTCAGTGACCCAGTTTTTTGGTTTGTGATTTCACCCATCCGATAGTCCCAGAATTGGATCATCATTTTCTTGTTGGGAGGTCACCGAAACGGAGGGGGTTATCCCATGACATGCCATTGTCACCCACAATCTCCACATGCACGTTTAAAAATAATGTTTGAAACATATCATGAAGATACGACAATATATTTGAATATATTTGTTATGTACTGTATACTGTATATATAATCATATATATATATTATAATCATATATATATACACAATAATATATATATATATATACACATAATAATATATATATATATATATATACATATCTGCATGGTATACCATGGTAGCTATATGACCCTCTGGATCACTCCGGTTTTTTCAAACCAGCAGTCCACTGGCCATGGAAAATTTTGGATCTCCCAGCAGGCCACAGGCCTCACCTTCCACACGGAGGATGCCACGCGGCCGACCACCAAGGCAAAGCTGGAACCAATCACTTTGAAATGGGAGCATCATGGGGATATTCATTGTGGGTATATATATATGGTATACAGAGTTTTATTATATATGAATATACATTATATTTAATATGATATATATATTCATATATATATATGTACACTCATTTGAATGGGGAGATGACCAAGATTTTCTTGCGGTTCTGTGCAGACATGGAGGGTTACACCCAATTGATGGTCATTTCACATTGGAGACATATGATGATTCACCGGTGGAGACGGAAAGTTTGCCCTTTGCAAGCAGCAAACAATTAGATAAAATTCAGCAAAATGTAGTATGCACCAAAAGTGCAATTTGAATTAGGAAATGATGATAGCACCATGAGATTTTCGGGTTCCAAAATTTGAGCCCAGTAGCAGAGCCTAGAATCTACATAAGAAAATTGAATAGAACTGTTTCATGTTTCTTCTCAACTGTTGTATCATGTTTTATCTCGCCCAAATCTGCCAGAACTGAACCATCGAGGTGGTGAAGCTACTGCAAGGAATGCAGGAGCAGTTGGAATCCGAGGCAAGGGATGCAGGATGGCAGGGGATTGTCACCAGAAATGGGGGAAGTTCATCACCATGAAATCGGCAGTTAAATGACATTTGGACCAAGAGAAATTGGAACTTTCAATGGCAGAAACATGACTTTAACCAACAGAACAAGGACTGACCAACCCCAGCGGAAGTTCAGCCAACAAACAGGGGGATATTTCACGAAGGAAAATAGGGATACACACAACAAACATTCGGTACCTAACTATGGGATAGAAGGGATGATATAGACTGACTATCATTCCGGTGATGGCGGGTGTAATTATGAGCAATGAGCCATTGAGGATATGACCTGCTTCGGGGAGATAGCCACCTACTGCTGGGAATCTACAACGCCAACAATAAATAAGGGAGACAAAAACAATAAAACAGGTAGGCAAGCAGCTACTGCCAAGGGTGAATGAGGTGTTGTTGCACATTCTTGCCACCTCCTCTGAATCACCTCAGCAACTGACCCAAATGGCACTGTTTGAAACGTGTTGATACCCCAACTCCCCACGGATTATCATCATTTTTCCACATATTTTCAAAAAAAGGCAACCGAAAAGATGTGGTGATTCAACCTTTGACATTGAGAGGCCAAAGCGGATGAAGAGACTTATGAAGCTTGGCCTGAAGAATGGGCACGGAGGGTGACTTGCAGGTGCTTTGTTATTCAATGTTGACGATTGCCACTTGGGATGCATTCCTGCGAACCTTTAGCGGATGGTTTAATAAGACACCAAGTACAAAGAAAGATCAACCTTGTAGGTCCACAAAGAACCAAAAATAGGCCCATAGCCCATAGCCATATTATCCTAAGCCCTTCCAGCCGCCGTTGGGTCTCAGGACAAGTTCAAGTGCTGGTGCCATGACAACACCGTGGCCAAGGAAAAGGCTGCTGGAGTCTGAGCCAAGGGAACAGCTTGGTCATGAAAGGGGTATAAAATGGCTTAAAGTGGTATACATCCGCTGGTTAGTCATGTTGAGCATCAATTTCAGGTTGCCGTTTTGTGGGGAAAAATCCATCCAGCATGTAGCTCTACGGGCCACAAATGATTGCCAATCCCACAACACTTGTGTATGTCTGCGTGAGTGTCTTGTCCCGTGCTTTGCATTGTCCAAAAAGAACATTGAACCATGAAGAAGATGAAGAAGAAGATGAAGAAGAAGATGAAGAAGAAGATGAAGAAGAAGATGAAGAAGAAGATGAGGAACATGAGTATCATCAAGACTATGCTAGGACGATATCAATAACATTGCCGATCACCCTGCGGTACACTAACATAGCTGTGGAGATCCATGTTTTCCCTGGGAAATGATCTACAAATGGCGCTTCTTCCATGGAAACGTTCCAGTACCAGAGGGTCAAATCCCACAAATTCATACTAATTTGATGCTTAAATCAACTTACAATCCCGTGAATTACAACATTTTCATACATTTTCCCCATATTTTGCCGCAACCTCCATAGTCACTGGTCTCGTTGGATCCGTTCCGTGAATACGCTTGGCGCGGAAAATCGTGGAGTCGTCGCCAAGGTGAAGGAAGCGAAGTTGGCCACCACAGAGTTGCAGGACACGACATCCAAAGATATTCCCCAGATTTGGTATTAATGGATAGAATGGATAGTAATATTTGATAATGATTATAGGATGGCAATAATCTTTGGTATCAATTATTTGTCCAGATTAATTATCCAATAATGTTAATGATAGGGTAAAATAAGACTGTATATGATAATGATACTAACTTAATAACAATAGTAATAATAACAGTAAACATCCCAAAGATGATGATGATAGCAATAGTAATCCCACCGGTAATTCCTCATTAGCATCTGTTAATAGTGATACTAAAACATCTTCGATGATTATCATCACTATTAACATCCCAATGATTATGATAATACTGGTAATATTAATCGCAATAAACAATGATGATACTGTAGTAGTGATATTAGTGGTGATACTGTTAAGCGGAATATAATGTAGCACTTGGGATACTACAAGGCTAGGGTAAAGGAATGTAAACTTGTTCATAATGATGCAATGATACAATGACGACGATGATGACGACGACGATGATGACGATGATGACGATGACGATGACGATGATGATGATGATGATGATGATAGTAGAGTTGTTCCAAAAATGCTGGATTTCCACAGGCCAATTTAGTCTGGTCCGGATTTTTCGGGGAAGGTCGCCAGAATTTTGCAGGATCGAGTGGAGATTCTCCTGTCCAAGAGCCAGCGATTGAAGGTTAGATCGCCCTCGGAGCACACGTGGTGTCACTTATTGGCCATTGTTGGGCTGTGGGGTTTGATTGGTCTTTAGTGAGGAACTTGGGGTGCAGTTGAACTTCGTAAGCTGGTGAATTTACCAAAGCTATAGGACCATAGGGCTTATATCGCAACTTATAGTGATTATTATCATTAATTTTAAGCTCAGCTGCACCAAAAAGAGCTTGCAGAGGTTGTCCTAATATGTTTTAATTGCGCCCGGAACCAACTAATCGAGCCTCCAGCGTCTCAAATCTTACCAGGTGTCGGTAGGCATTTGAAAATACCTGGCGATCGGCAGTTTTTGAACTCCAACTGATACCAGTCATGGCCATTCTGGGGTCAGGCCGAAGTGGAGAAGACCGAGGATGAAGTGGCCAAGAATCAGGTGCCATGTGGCCATGGAGGATTTCTAATATGGACTCCATCCGAATAGTTCTCTATTATATCACCCTGTAACATTGCAGAACTATCACACACACACATATATATATGTATGTATGTATATATATATATGTATACACACATATACATACATATATGTATATCATCATGTTGTTCTTTTCCATGAAAGCCATTGTAAGTGGTTGAGTTTTCATGATTCTCCAGGTGCAACTTTCGAAGTGGCCCAACCCTTCATACGTGAAACAACCTCAAGTGGATTGACGACACAGTTCAATACGATTCTTCGAAAATTTGCTGGTTGGGTACAAAAAGTCACACAGCTTGCAGGTCCTTAGGTCCTTTGCCACATCCACATCCACATCCACATCATCATGATCATCATGGTCATCACGGTCATCATGTTCATCATGCTCATCATGCCCATTATGAATCATCATGAATCATCATGAATCATCATGAATCATCATGAATCATCATGAATCATCATGAATCATCATGAATCATCATGAATCATCATGAATCATCATGAATCATCATGAATCATCATG
>Ga0126342_10015489_pt1 | contig 13366 bp, 18 predicted proteins | sample Cyp1metagenome_FD_92528 | JGI IMG/M metagenome (GOLD analysis project Ga0126342, IMG submission 92528) | Coral microbial communities from Lord Howe Island, Old Settlement Bay, Australia - Cyphastrea 1 metagenome | ecosystem: Host-associated > Invertebrates > Cnidaria > Coral ...
TAAAAGCGTCTGTGTGTAAAAGCGTCTGTGTGTAAAAGAGCCTGTGTGTAAAAAGCGTGTCTCCATACTAACAACAGAAGACTCTGCTCCTCTACGCTCTCGGGCCATCCGTCGTCTAGTTGTTGTTGTTGCTGCTGCTGCTGCTGCAACACAGCTTATATATTTTCGCATTTTTGTGGACCCCTAAAAATCGTCAAATAGGTGGTGTTTTCGCATTTTTCTGACACTCTAGAAGCAAAAAACACTGTAAATACTAATGTTTTTTGCGCTTCGGAAGCCCCAAACCACGGTATTTACGATGTTTTATTGCTTCTGGTAGCAAAAGTCACGCCATTTATATACAATGTTTTTTTGGCCAGTGCCTAGCAAAAACACTGGTATCTACGCAGTTTTCACCCTGTTGCAAGATGTAGTTTCTACATGCAAAAATGACAAACACACGGTATTTTATGATGTTTTTGCTTCCAGGGCGCAGCAAAAAATCGTCAAAACATTGCTCAAAAACGGCCAAAAATCAACCTCCAAAAGCATCTTATAATTTTAGCATCTTTTTTCCCGCCCGGACCCCCAAAAACGTGAAAACACCCCAGCAGAGAGAAGGATTTGGGTGATGGGGCGCGACCCCCGGGTAGCTAAAGCTATGGCGCATTGGTACGCAAAGGGCTGCCGCCCCTGTGTGAAGTGTAGAGTGTAAAGATGTGTAAAATGCAGAGTGTCGAGCGTAAAGTGTCAAGTATGGAGTGTGGAGTATAAAGTGTAAAGTGTGGAGTGTAAAGTGTCACGTGTAAAAACTGAAAACGACCTGGCCAGCACGGCTGCAAAACACACTAAAAACCAGACACGGCAGCCCAAAAAACATGGCTCCTGGACAGGGAAACACATGCCAGTGAAGGACCGACGGAGAAGCCACGAAGAAGCATTCAAAAACTGCGTAACGTGTCGTCTGAAACCTTCCAAAAGAGCTAGGTCGTGCTAGGTCCAAAACAGCTACGACGCGGCCAGCAAGACTGGAAAACACGCCAGAAACCAGACACGACAGCCCAAAACATGGCCCCCAGATGTCCAGCACGGCTGCAAAACACAAGCAGACACGGCAGACCAAAACATGGCTCCCGGACATGGAAACACAACTTCAGTGAAGGACGGAACTGCGAACTGCTTAACGTGTCGCCGGAAACCCTGGCAAAAAAGCTAAAAACGATGTTGCCAATACGGCTGCAAAACACGGCAAAAACCAAACACGGCAGCCCAAAACTTGGCTCCCGGACAGGGAAACACCATGCCAGTGAAGGGCGGAGAAGCCACAAAGAAGCATTGAAAAACTACGTGGCCAGCACGGCTACAAAACACGCCATCTCTGCAACCCTGACGTTGCGCCGCGTCTGACTTCAGGTGGATATCTAGATAAAGTTGAAGTTATTACCCCAATCAACATATTGTTCATAGGGGGTAGCGAATTTTGATCCCTTATGAAGATAAAGCTGATGTTATTACCACAATCAGCAGATTGTTCATAGGGGGTGGCGAATTTTGATCCCTTATGAAGATAAAGTTGATGTTATTACCCCAAGCAACATATTGTTCATAGGGGGTGGCGAATTTTGATCCCTCATGAAGATAGGGGGTGGCGAATTTTGATCCCTCATGGAGATGTAGTTGATGTCGTTACCCCAATCAAAATACTGCTCAGAGGGGGTGGCGAATTTTAGCCCCTCATGAAGATAAAGTTGATGTTATTACCCCCGTCAGCATATTGTTCCCAGGGGGTGGCGAATTTTAGTGCGATGATGATCATGATGTGATGATGTGATGATGATGATGATGATGATGGTGATGGTGATGGTGATGGTGATGGTGATGGTGATGATGATGATGATGATCATGATGATCATGACGATTGTAAGTGTGGAGCAACGTCCGAGTTGGGGCCAACACGCCGAAAAAAAGACACGGTAGCCCATAGCCCAAAACATGGCTCCTGGACGTGGCCAGCACGGCTGCAAAACACACCAAAAACCAGACACGGCAGCCCAAAAAACATGGCTCCTGGACAGGGAAACACCAACGGAGAAGCCACAAAGAAGCATTCAAAATCTGCCTAACGTGTCGTCTGAAGCCTTCCAAAAGAGCTAAGTCAGCTAAGTCCAAAAGAGCTAAAAACGACGTGGCCAGCAAGAGTGGAAAACAAGCCAAAACACGCCAAAAACTAGACACGACAGCCTAAAAAACATGGCTCCCGGACAGGGGAACATCATGCCATGGACCGAGAAGCCACAAAGAAGCATTGAAAAACTGCCTAATGTATACGTGTCCAACACGGCTGCAAACACACCAAAAACCAGACACGGCAGCCCAAAACATAGCTCCCGGACAGGGAAACATCATGCCAGTGAAGGACGGAAAAGTCACAAAGAAGCACCGAAAAACTGCTTAACGCGTCGTCTGAAACCTTAAGTGACAAAGAAGCACCGAAAAACTGCCTAACGTGTCACCGGAAACTTTAGCAAAAAAGCTAAAAACGACGTGGCCAACACACACGCCAAAAACCAGACATGGCAGCCATGGCAGCCCAAAACATGGCTCCCGGACAGGGAAGCACCATGCCAGTGAAGGACGGAGAAGCCAAAAAGAAGCGCCGAAAAATTCCCTAACGCGTCTTCTGAATCCTATGAATGAAGGACTTACGCTCAAAAAGTTCAATCTATTCACTTGCGTCGCCTTCTGCAATTTCTCCAAAACAAAGGACTTGGAACGCTCAAACACATTGGCAGTGAAGGACGGATAAGCCTCTAAAGGAAGCCGAAAAATTCCCTAACGCGGCTTCTGAACCCCATAAATGAAGGACGCAGAAGCATCCAAATTGCACCCAAAAAGTGCTTAACGTAACTTCTGAAACCCATAGAAAATGTTGATTTTAGCTACTTTTTCCCCCTGCTGCTGCTGCTGCTGCTGCTCAAAAGACACCTCCCGGATGGAAAAACACAACCGCAGTGAAAGACGGAGAAGCATCAAAGTTGTGCCCAAAAAGTGACTAATGTAACTGGGTACTGGCTGCTGGCTCTTGGCGCTGGCTGCTGGCTTCTGCTGGTGTAGTTCTTGTCGTTGTTGTCCTTGTCGCCGTTGTAGTTTCAGTTTTAGTTGCAGTAGTAGTAGTAGTAGTAGTAGCAGTAGCAGAGGTGGTAGTAGTAGTAGTAGTAGTAGCAGAGGTAGTAGTAGTAGTAGTAGTAGTAGTAGTAGCAGAAGTAGTAGTAGTAGTAGTAGTAGCAGTAGCAGCAGTAGCAGTAGTAGGAGCAGTAGTAGTAGTAGGAGGTAGTAGTAAGTAGTAGTAAGTAGTAGTAAGTAGTAGAAAGTAGTAGTAAGGAGTAGTAAGTAGCAGTAGTAGCAGTAGTCCCATTAGTAGTAGTCGCAGTAGTAGTAGTAGTAGTAGTAGTAGTAGTAGTAGTAGTAGTAGTAGTAGTGGTAGTAGTAGTAGTAGTAGTAGTCGCAGTAGTAGTAGTAGTGGTAGTAGTAGTAGTAGTAGGTTGTAGTAGTAGTAGTAGTAGTAGTCGCAGTAGTAGTAGTAGTGGTAGTAGTAGTAGTAGTAGTACTAGTAGTAGTACTAGTAGTGGGTAGTAGTAGTGGTGGTAGTGGTAGTAGTAGTAGTAGTAGTAGTAGTTGTTGTTGTTGTTGCAGGAGTAGTAGTAGTAGTAGTCGTCGTCGTCGTCGTCGTCGTCTGTCGTAGTCGTCGTAGTAGTCGTCGTAGTAGTCGTCGTAGTAGTCGTCGTAGTAGTAGTAGTAGTCATCGTAGTGGTCGTCGTCGTCGTAGTAGTTGAAGAAGAAGAAGTCGAAGTAGAAGTCGTAGTCGTAGTGGTACTGGTAGTAGTGGCTCTTCTTCCCCTACGCGCTCCCCCTTGCGTCAGCCGGGGTCGGCGGATGTTGGGTTATCTATTAGCGAGCCACTATTTAATGTGGCGTTTTTTTTCTCCAGGGTCAGCTAATCTCTTCGTTGGGACTGGCAATTCCTTCCATAGACCTGTTTGGCATTTGAAATCAGGTATGATGTTGATTCACCCATTTCAGCAATTTGACTGTGCCCGTGAAGTTCCCACCAAAAAGCTTCATTTCCAGAACAGGTTCAGTGTTCCCCTAAATTGCAATCAACGCGATTGGGAATCGGAGGTCAAGGAGTCTGACAAGATGAACAAGGACTCGGCCACAGAGTTGGAAAAGGTTGAAACACAGGCGATACAGGCCTGGACACCGCTTTCAACAATGAAGGGGTGGGGGGGGGTTGAAAATAAAAAACGCCTTGGAAATCCAAATTTGTCATGCAATTTATGAAAATATGTGACGATTTATGAACATGTACTCCATAAACATGTGCTAGAGATGTGCATGTGCTTCATTGAGTTATGGCTCTAAGCAACGTGTTGAAGTACTGGCCGGAGAATGACACGGCTTGCATGAGATGGCTCTATCAGTGTGGAACGCGTGAGACATCGGAAATGGGTCCGTGACAAGGACCACATCAGTTTTGTTTGTCCCAACCTTTGTTTCATGGTTTTTGCATCGAGGCTTCAGACAAAGTCAAGACATTGAATGTAGAGGCTCAGGAAATTGAACAAGAGGCGCGCAGCATGCAAGCACAGCTGTCATTTTCTGTTCAAATCACTTGAGTCCACACTGAGACTCCAAAGGCCAGCTTCCAGCATTTTCCAGCTATGCAGGATTTATGACATTTTATGACAAACTTGCTCCCTCGCAGGTGAAGCAATGTACTCTTGTAGTGGAGGATGCTACAGAGCTGACCTCAGATGACTCAGGGAATTCTGTGTTGGACACCGTTGGTACCCTGAGGCCGTGGTGAAGCAAAATCTGGCAATGGCAGGATTGAAATTGAGGCATGTCACCACATGTCAGGACATTTTTTACGTGAGCAAATCTCCAACAAACATGTCAGTATGTCAGTTTGTTCCGTGTCTATCCCTTGCGTACTAGGAAGACAGATCCATCAAGAAAGTGCCGCATTGCACAGGGGATTGGCAAGCAGCAGCATCCACGAATGTCGAAGCGCCCGGCAACCCAGTAGCTAAGCCACCGACACAAATCTTTCTCTTTGCAGATCTTCGTGACAAAATTAAGCGACTCCTGTATGGCCAAACAGACGAAAAACAATCCCTGCGGGTATGCCTCCTCAACGGATGTGGTCAAACTTCAACGCTCACCTTTGTGGAAGTGTTGGTGAATAAGACACTACATGTATTCTTCCAATCTCCCGCAGTTTTCCGTGCTTTGGCTTTGAGTTGCCCTGAAGCTGATGATTCCATTGGTTCTTTCAGAGGTAAGTGCTACAGGTTTGAGATCCTTGAAGCTGATTCGAGAAGCCGATAGACCAAGGCCCGGCAGCCTTCTGCTGCTTTGGAGCGGGTGACCTTTGCCACACTTTCTGCATTGGAGATCGAAGAGCAGCTTGTCGGCATTTGAGGGTTTCCTAATCAGGGAACCTGGGCTCCAAAAGCCCATGCATCACCTCCAGCAAAGAGTTTCACCATTATAGGGTTTTTGCATTCTCTGATGCGATGGGTGTTGTTTTCTCTCCACAATGCGTTTCGCAAGCCTCCAAAGTGCGGGCTCTGCCACACCGAAACAGTGGCAGCTGCCTGGATCACCGAGATCCTGGACCAACGTGGTGAAGCTTCTGTTAACGGATTTTATCACACGCTTGGAGGCCTGGGGTTGAGGGGTCCCATCAACTGGGGTCCAAGAGATGTGCCCCAAGTTGTCATCCAAAGGAGTGATTTGGATTGGGAAACCAATGGTGAAAGAAGCTTGGGGAGGTTGTTGATCCGTGGTTGGCATTGAGGGTTTTGATGAATTCGTTCATAAACATTGTTGGGCAATGTTGGGCATCATGCTTCTTGCTTGAACATGCACGGCGTATCAAGGTCGTTCGGAACTCCAGGTGTTTTATGGTTGATTTTCCAAACCACTAGGTGCAAAGATGTGCAAAGCAGCATAGGTTCAAACTACATCTCAACTTCAACTGTCCATTTCGTGGCCAGGAGGTGGATGTTTGTACCTCCACAGAACGTGCCGCGCTGGTGCATGAACGCCTGGAAGAGTCCGTCGCTCAGATGTGGGGGGGTAACCATAGACATCTCCACTGAGGTGTCCCTGACCCAAACATCCGGAAATCACCAGTATACCACTAAATAGTAATCCCTCCAAGACCACTTGAAATCCACTAAGTATATCCACATATATCTTTGGACATCCACAATAATAATGTGTAATAGTCAAGCATACTACTAAGAACCCCCCCCTGGAAGCCTGGCTCCTAGGCTGCAGGCGCTGGGTGGATTGGTGGATGAACCAGGCCGAGTCTTGGGCGAAGCTCTGGCTGAGTGGCTCCATGCTTTCGTAGCATCAGCGCCTTGGCACGGATGGGATGGGATGTCTGGGGATCTGGATGGCTACACCAAAAACAATCCTAAAAAAGATAAAACATAGGTACTTTTAGAGGTGGTATTTTTTTGATGTTAAACGCTTGGATATGGGATACGTTTCTTTGGACAATTGGATATAGGTAAAAGTGTCACAGTTTCATTTGGAACAGGGCACAGCAATTCCTGGCCATCAAGGTCAGAACCTGGAAATCCGTGTGCTTCTCAGATCAGCGATCGATTGTGTCGTCATTGTACGCATGTGTACTGGTGATGCCTCGGCTCATGTGCATTGACAACATGGATTCTTGAGGGTCCCCATTGCTCTTGAACTCGTGCCCCAGCCGATTATATTTATTTGACTCGTTTGACTTGGCTTCGGCAGGGCTGTTTTAACGGAGTTGCTGAGGTGGAAGATGATGTGGCAACACTGAAAAAAGCAGAGGTTCAGAAGATCGGTGAGTTCAAGAAGCGGTACCCTAGTACTAAAATGTACTACATATTGGCCTTGTCATTGAATGAAACCACCAAGCTCTGCGCAGACTCTTTTTGCATTCAGCTCTGCAACAACCTCATCAGCTGGGCTCTGTCAGGGCTGCTATCAACAGAAGGTGAAGGAGGTCGAAAGTGCAGAAGAGGACTGCACAAAACAGCAATCTTTCGAACGATACCCAGGAGACAGAATCGCCTTCCCGAAGTTTCCTACTTTCTGGATTTCCATCAGATGCGGTCAGAGAATTCACTCCTGTTGCAGGCCCTTGAGGCACTTACTGATCAGATTTTGGACATCAAGCAGCAGATCCAGACCAGGAGGGTATAGCTGTTTCGATTTGGTGGCAATTCATAGTGGTGTACTCTGCACGAGTATATTTTGCTTCTAGGGGAACAGTACCATTCCTGTGCCCTCCGTTGTCAGTGTATTATTTTTTCCCCGTCATTCTCTTAAAGCACGTTGAGGCTTTGAATCTCTTTGAGTTTATGCAGGCTTAGACGTACGTGCAAACGATTTGACAAACTGCACCTACAGCTGTGACAGGCAGTCGGACAGAGCCAAGGCCAGAGTTTGGGCGGGCCGTTTGGAAGGCGGAACTGTCGCTGCAGTCTGTGTTTTGGATCGGCCAGGCCCGAGGCAGCATCCAATACTCCAACGAAGAGGCCCGCACTGCGGGACTTCAATCTTGCAATCTCCGCCAATTTTGTCGGTGCCGAGGATAGTCATGGATAGTCACTATGCTTGAGACTTTCAAAGATTCGTTCATTATCTCTATATATTGATACGTATGTGTGTCTGTATGTATATATATATTATATCGTATAAATGTATATGATATGATCTATCATGATGTATCTTGATATTCTTCAAGAGCTCAATTTGCCGACGAACTTACGGTATCTGTAGTGAATCCTCCAAGATGTTCTGCAGTTGGATGGCGTGGCCAGCATCCGTGAGTTCGTGTCCTGTGATGAAGATCCTGGGCCCAAAGCCAGCCAGTTCAACATGGAGTTCCGGTAAACCATGGGGATTTCCAAACTATGGGTTTAACATGGTTTAACGTGGTTCAACTTGGTTTAACATGGTTTAACCATGTTTAACTCCAATAAATTACAATCAACTATATACAGTGCAATAAATCAGTGGATCTTGGAGCTCCAGATCCCTGAGAGGTCGCAGATTGTCTCAGGTCTTGGCATGGCATACTCGACATAAAGACATGGATCGACAGATGGCACAGCTGCCGGGCAAGTGCCATGGCTCGCAGATTCGCAGATGGCTAATTTCATGGCAGTTTGATATGGTTCTAGATGTTTTTTTTTTGAATATGGTTTAATATGGTCTAAGAATGGTCTAAGCAGGGTCCAAGAATGGTGATTAATGTGATTAATGGTGATTAATGGTGATTAATGGTGATTAATGGTGATTACTGGAATTGCCATCCATGTCATCAAACCCAATAACCAAATGAGCTATACATACACATATGTATAATCGAAGGAAATTTAGAAGTCAAACTTCCGACAATATCGACAGATGAAAAGCAGAGGTGGGAAGAGTCAGAGAAGAAAAAAAAAGAAGAAAGAATATCAGGGAAGAGAAAGAGTCAGAAGACAGAAGATTCAGATGCGCGAAAAGGTAGGAAAGTCGCGATTCACTGTGTTTTTTCAATGATTTGTGGCTCAGGAGGGTCGAAAAGTAGGCTCGCTAAAGCGGCTGGTGCGAGCCATGTGGTCAGATGAGAGTTTTTCAAAGTTGCACGCCGTTGTGGCGCGAAGCACATTTCCAAGTCAAAATGTAGAAAGCACACCAGGGTCGGACCACTTTTGGAAGTTGTGATGCCGAAAAAGTGCATACCGTTGTGGCGCGAAGCACATTTCAAAGTCAAAAGCGTGAAAAACTAACGGTCTCGGAGCACTTTTGGAAGTTGTGATGTCGAAAAAGTGTACGCCGCTGTGGCACGAAATATGTTTCCAAGTCAAAATGTTAAAAACACCACATGCGCGGACCACTTTTGAAGGTTCAGATGTGGTTTTGCGTGGCAGGCGCAAGGGATTCTGCACCTTGCCAAAAGTGAGGAAAGCGTGAGGGTTTTGTAGCATTTCTAAAAACGATGGCAGGCGTGGGACATTTGCAGAGGATCTGCAAAGATGATTTCGCGTGGCATGCGCAGTACAAGAGACATGTTCATCAGAGATGTTAGGAGGTCTGGGCACTGATTTCCTGAGAGGGGGTTTCATTTTGGAGCATCAGATATTCAGTTTTGGGAAGTGATTTTGCGTAGCAGGTGCAGCACTTCGTGTGACCTGGCATCAATTTTTCGTGGCAGGCGCAATACTTTAGAGACGTAGACCGGAAAAATCGCAAAATGCATTGGTATGAGGCCATCAGCTCTGCACTCAACTTTCCATTTTTGAAGGAAGTCCGCAGAATTGCTTCGTTTTTGCTTTTGTCAACTTCGAAAATTGAGGACGTCTCGCAGAATTGCTTCGTTTTTGCTTTTGTCAACTTCGAAAATAGAGAAAGTCTCGCAGTCTCGCAGAACTGCTTCCTTTTTGACGTTATCAAGTTCAAAAGTTGAGGAAGTCTCGCAGAATTGCTTCGTTTTCAAGCTTGCAGATTGCATATAGACAGATAGATAGATAGATAGATAGACAACTACAACTACAACTGCAACTACGACTACCACCAGACTACTATTATACTACTACTACTGCTACTACTACTACTACTACTGCTACTGCTACTGCTACCGCTACTGCTACTGCTACTATTGCTACTACTACTACTACCACCACCACCACCACTACTACAATAATTACAAATACAAATAAACTATGCTACATTACTCTACACTAATTACAGTACACTACGCTAATTGCATCTAATTACACTGCACTACGCTAATTACACTACGACTACAGCAACAACTACTACAACAGCTACAGCAACAATATCAACTACACCACATTACACTACACTGCACTAATTACACTGCAGCACACCACAACTACAAATACAAATGCGACTACAACTACACTACATTACACAACACTACACTACACTAATTACATTACATTACGCTACAGCTGCAACTGCAGCTGCAACTACAAGTGTAACTACCGCCACATTGCACTACACGACGCTACACTCTAATTGCCCTACACCACACTACAACTACAACTACACTACCTTACGCTACACTACACTAGACTACACTACACTATACCACACTACAGTACACAACGCTGCAGTACACTACAATACACTACACTAATTACACCACACCACAACTACAACTACAACTGCAACTACACTACACTTATTTCACATTACAACTACAACTCCACTACACCACACTACAGCTACAACTACAACTACAACTGCGCTACACCACACTACATCCAGCAATTGTGGTAAGGTGACCACTGCAACCATTGCAACCACTCCAAAAACACAACTTGAACCACCTTTCGGTCCATCAGTGGATTCCCTCTGCCATCTGTGATTCACAGCAACCAACCTCCCCTATAGGTTTCCTATTTTTGAAACTTCCGCCACCGCCTTGCGCGGCAGCACTACTGGTATGGGAAAATCATCGAACTAAGGGAGGATTTTCCAGCACGCCATGTTGGATTACCGGATGGCACTCGTAGATGGAATTGCCATGGTTTATTGTCATTGTCACCATGTGAAGGGTTTTTGCCCCGTCATCTTTTTTGGATATATTAGGACGAATCCACATGGTGGTTGCAAAAGGACATTGGGAACTTGTGAGATTTGAAAAAGATGAGATGTAACGGCACTTAGACATGTCACCATCTCCAGGTGTTTGAAAGGCAAGAACTGACACTGTTTCGTGGCAGGTTTCTTTTGGGTTCGTTCTTAGCTCACTATGGATGCTTCTTGAAAGAGAAGAAGGTGGGATGGCGCTTTTATACAAGACTGGTGCGTTCCTGACACTCAGAACTTCATATGGGTTCATTTGCATATATTTACCCCAATGATTTACTACTACTCGTATCGTTTTTCCCGTTAAAACGGCCATCTTGGGGTCAAACCCAGCTGTGTTATTGCCTGCCTGCAGGACGACGTTTTAGCACAGTGGCAAACGATTTGTGAGCAAGAGGAATTGGTGGAGACCCTTGGCTTCAAGATTTTCTAGTTCCCAAGACATTGAGAGTGAGAGGTTTTCCCCAGGAATTGAATGACATTGTGACTTGAGTTGGCTGGAAATGCCAAGGAACTATCATGTATCCCTTATGACGTTCTCCTCCCCTTGTTACTGTCACCTTGGCACCAGGGCTGATGAACACGAACTTTCAGCAGATCGTCTTCTCTACATGATGGCAGAAAGCTGCAAAGTGCAGGAGAAACGGCTTGAAAAGCTGCAAATTGTTTCCCATTAAAATTGTCAAAATGGGGGTATACCGGTATACCGTTAATATAGCGATACCCCATTTTTGGACGCCAGGACTTGGAGCTGCCTGATGGGAGCGTAGGTCATTTCCCCGTGCAGTTGGCGGCCTCTCTCTTTTGTAGCCGGCGGCCTGTCCCTCTATTGCTGGACCCATTGGGCATTGCAAGGCCGGACACCGTGAGACCTGGCCATGTAAAGAGTACCCGTATTCCAACATCACAACGGATGAACTCCACATTTAAAGATATCTGTTTCCATTTGTTTCAATTTAATTTGTCATCTAAATTCCCATTCAAAAGGGATTTGGAATTGCCTGTTTGATTAGTGGAGGGTATGTTTGGAAAAATTATCAGCACAATGAGGGGTCATCTCAAAACTTTGAACCCCATGGCTTATCTTCATTTTTGCCATTGAATTTGCAATACATTGGGGTATCTGCCATTTTTTGGAACAAAATGGGGTCATTTTGATCCAGGCAGTGGTTGGACAAGCAGCTTCCAGTGATGACAGCCTCAATCTGCTCAGAGATCACATTGACGACGCTTGCATCGAGAGAGACTATCCCATCGAGGTTTGAAGGGTTTTAAATGAGGGCGTGTCTTAAACTGGGGCAACAGCCCAATTTCATGCTTTACAAGATCATTTATCATCATTTTCCGGATTTATCATCATTTTTAGGGTTTATTCCCAAAAGCATCTCCGATGCTTGGGTTTTCGTTTAGTTTACTTTGCCGCGGAGGAGCGATACGGGAGCCACGGCAGAGTGGACAGACGGGAAACCGTGGGAAATAGCTTGGGGAGAGCTCCGTTGGGAGGAGCGAGATGGACGCGACGACAGGGTGGACGGAGGGGAAGCTGTGGGAAATAGCTTGGGGAGAGCTCCGTTGGGAAGGAGCGAGATGGAAGCGACGACAGGGTGGACGGAGGGGAAACCGTGGGAAATAGCTTGGGGAGAGCTCCGTTGTGAGGGAAGGAGCCGTGGGGATAGCTCCGTTGTGAAGGAGCGAGATGGAAGCGACGACAGGGTGGATGGAGGGGGAACCGCAGGGAATAACTTGGGAGAGCTCCGTTGGGAACGACATGGGAAATAGCTTGGGGAGAGCTCCTGGGAGAGCTCCGTTGGGAGGGAAGGGGACGGAAGCAGCGGCAGGGTGGACGGAGGGGAAACCGTGGGAAACAGCTTGGGGAGAGCTCCGTTGGGAAAGAGCGGAGAGCTTGGGAAGGAGCGATACGGAAGCGATATCAGGGTGGACGGAGGGGCAAACCGTGGGAAATAGCTTGGGGAGAGGTCCGTTGGGAAGGAGCGATACGGAAGCGACATCAGGGTGGACGGAGGGGCAAACCGTGGGAAATAGCTTGGGGAGAGGTCCGTTGGGAAGAAGCGAGACGGATGCGTGGACATCGTGGACGGACAGGAAACAACCGTGGGAAATAGCTTGGGGAGTACTCTCTTCCATCAATGCGATTGTCTCAAAAAATTGTGCACCCAAGACTTTTCAAATGGTTTGCAAATGTTGGGCGATGGGACATGCATAGCTTCATTATGCTTCGTTGGTAGGGAGCGACACTAAAAATGCACAGCTGTTGGCACGTTTTTTTTCAGGACAAATTTCACCAATACGATTGTTCCGAAAAACTTTGCACCCAAGACCTGCCAAAGTTTCCAAACCCGGGCCATGGGACATGCATAGCTTCGTTGGCAGGGAGCGAGACTAAAAGAGCAGAGCTGTTGGCGCGGATTTTTCAGGACAAATTCCGTCGATTATCGAAAAACTGGTGCCAAAGACTTCTCAAATGGATTCAAATGGTTTCTAAACGTTGGGCAAAGGGACATGCATGGGAAAAAGTTCTTTGCTGGAGGGGTTTTCATTTTAGACGGCGTTCTGTCCGTCGATGCTAGGTTTCGCTCCCTTCCCAGCGAAGCCACCTAAACGAGAACCCAAGCATAGGATATGCATCAGCGTGAACGGACAGGTGGGGAAATAGCTTGGGAAGAGCTCTGCTGGGAGGGAGTGGCACTGAAAATGCGGA
>Ga0126342_10015490_pt1 | contig 13365 bp, 5 predicted proteins | sample Cyp1metagenome_FD_92528 | JGI IMG/M metagenome (GOLD analysis project Ga0126342, IMG submission 92528) | Coral microbial communities from Lord Howe Island, Old Settlement Bay, Australia - Cyphastrea 1 metagenome | ecosystem: Host-associated > Invertebrates > Cnidaria > Coral ...
AAACCTGCCAGTACAGAGGTAGACCGGCGCTTGCCAATTTTGGGTCGTTCTGTTTGCAATGGGGGATTGGGATAGCCCTGTTCGATCCCACAACATGTTTGTCCCTGACTGGAATTCTGTTGCAAAGGGCACTTCAGTTTCTGTAGTCATCGATGGGACGGTTTTCACTGATGATTTGGTGATGGGAATCTCCTTACCTGATCACAGGCCAGTCAGGATCTTTGGAGAGATCAATGCTCAGGTGCGTGGATGTCGTCGCCTTACAGTGCTTGGAGCCTTGGTTGACTTCACTCCCCCCTATGTGGATCTGCTGTTGACTGATGCCAGTGAAGTGGTTGCACATGGACTTAAGCCGGCATGTGAGGTCTTCCGTTCTGTGGAATTTTGTGCTGGGTTGGGTGCCACCGGGGTCGGTCTGGCTGCTGCGGGGTTTGACCTGGCGTGCAGTGTTGAGTGGCGTGCTCCTCTTGCGTCCTTGCATGAAACTGTGCATCCTACTGTCCCTGTTGTGCTTGGTGACATTGGTGACTTGGCATGTCTCAAGCAAGTGGCTTCGTTGGTGGATCCCCCCTTTTGTTTGGTTGCTGGAATTAGCTGTCAGCCCTACTCAGTTGGGGGTTCACAAGGTGGTAGTCAGGATGAGAGGTCCAACACCCTGCCGTCCACGCTCAGAGCTTGTCACTTGTTCCAATGCCCACTCTTGATTTTGGAGTGTGTACCGCCTGTCCGAACCAATAGGTATGCACGGTCGCTCTTTGCCGCTTTGGAATCTGAGCTTGGATACCACATCACTGAGGTCACACTTCGACTTGAGGACATATGGACTGCCCGTCGGTTCAGGTGGTGGTTGGTTGCGACCCATCCTTCATTGGGTAAGGTGTCGATCCCTGATTGGCCAAAGTTTGCTGGTCTGGTGGTTCGTGATTTGATGCCTGTGATTCCTACTTGGCCAGACGATGTTGTTGAGGAGTTGCAGTTGAAACCCCATGAAGTCAGGCAATTCACACTGGATGGTTCTCACATGCGGAAGTATGTCCTGCAACCTGACCAAAAGCTTCCTACCAGTTTGCACAGTTGGGGAAGCCAAGCTGATCCGTGTCCATGCACCTGTCGTCAAGAGCCTTTCAGTGAAGCCCTGGTTCGAAGTAAAGGCATTTATGCTGTGGTGGTCCAGATCTTGTCTGAGTCAGGTGAACCACAGTACAGACATTTGCATCCGACTGAGCTTGCCCTTTTGAACGGTCTGCCACCTCCCGATGTTTGGAACTCAGCGGACAGACCTGACTTGCGGCTTTGTCTGTGTGGTGTTGGACAACTTGCGTCTCCACTTCAATCTTTGTGGGTAGGGGCATGCATTCGTGCGCAGTTGCTGGAAAGATGTGGTCTTCCTGCGGACTCTGTTTCTCCTGTCTGTCGTCTCCAGCAGTTCAAGCAGAAGCTGTATGACGTTGCCAAGACTCTCTTTCGCAGTGTCCCGCCTGTTGCCCCGACAATTGTGGATCCTGAGGTGCATGAAGTCACGCTGGTGTATGCCGACTGTACTCAGGTCACAGTGCAGGTTTCTGCCGATGCCACTGTTTCTCAGCTGCGTCAAGCGGATGATGCTCTTCAAGGACCGGAGGATGGAAAGTGGATTGATGCTCAGTCTTCGTCTGTCTTGCAAGGTCATGAGACGGTTAGTGGTCGCACCATACAGGTCTGTTCATCCCCGTCCAGTGAGCCGATGTCTGAACCTGATGCTACTGGAATTGATCCCATTCAGCTTGAGCAGGATTTGCCGATTGTCCCTCACCGACCTGTCTTGGATGTGTCTCTCTCCAGCCCTAGCCGTGGACTTGATGTCGTGTCTGATTTTCATGGCTTGAAGCGTCACTGCACGGTTGATGTCCGGCTTCCGGTTGATGCCCTTTCTGGTCTTCTTGCTTTGACCGGTCCTCAGTTGGCTGCACTGGTTCCTCCGATTGTGGTGACCAGAGAACAGTGTGTTGCCATGCGTCAGGCCTCAACTTCGAGCTCCTCTCGCTTGCAGATTCTCCACAACCAGGGAGTTGCCATGGGTGATGATGAACTGACCCTTCATGTGATGTCTTGTGTGCAGTTGTCAGGTCGTTCTGATCTGCGGTTTTTAGATCCCCTGCTTGCTTCTGGGTGGCTCCGTCATGGTACCGTTGATCAGGTACGTGCTTGGATGGATGAATTGCCGCAGGTGACGTGCATTGTCACAGTGGTGCTCCTTGACGACCATTGGATCCCTGTCATGTGGACGTGTGGCCTCTCTGAGGTAAGGGTCACAATGTGGGAGCATGATGATGGAGTGGTTGAACCGTTGTGTCCGTTGCATGGCTTGATCAGTCAAGCGTGGCAGCGTCCTATGTTTGCTCTTGCATGCAACAGGCGTTCCTTTGGACGTGATCACTGCGGTACTGCGGCTGTGTGCTTCCTTGGCCAATTGTTGCTGAACAAGCCCTTGCCTGTCCATGATGAAGATTTGGTGCGTATTCATGCTGAGTTGCGCACAAGCTTTGGTGCTGCCATTGGACTTTTGACTGAAGTGCCAAAGCCTTGGTGCTGGGGGTTGGGTGTCCCTGATGTGACCGGTCTTGTCGCCAACCTGTTGCAATTGCATGGTGTGCCACATGCCCAGTGCAATTCACGTGCCAAGATGATCCTCCAGAGCTTAGGCAAGACTGAAGTCCAAGCTGCTGTCACAGGAGTTGCACCATGGAAGTCATTGAAGCACTTGGCCAACCTGCACCAGCCAGTGATCCAGCTGGTGTTGCCCGATGAACAGGCTCAACATGTTGCAGCCCGCCAGAGCCAAACCAGCATGCCTAAGAAGAATGCAGGTGGCACCAAACGCCTCCCCCCTGCCAGGCCAGCTGAGCTGGACCCATCCAAGTTGGTTATTGATCATGGGGCCTTTTGCATTGATGCTGACGAGCCATTGTCACAGACCCCCTTCTCGACTTTGGGACCTCTGTCTGTTGGAATTGCCTTGGCCACCTACGCGGACGCTGCTCCCTTTCTTGATGATGGACAGGTGTTGTCACATGGTGGACTTGCCCTGCTGATCATTAACCCTCCTGCTGACTTGTCCACATCCTTGCAGTGGTCGTCTCTGAGGTTTGCTGCACTTTGCACTTACAATAACGAACCCATGTTGTTGTCTGGAGTCTTGGTTCAGCTTGGCCGCAAAACTGTGTACCAATTCCGTGCCAAGAATGTGCCGTCCATCATGTCCGTTGATGTTGCATGTGCCCGGGTTACTGTCCACTATGATCAGTGGGAGCAGAGCTGGGAAGACTTTGCCAGCAAGCCAGTGAAGCATGTCCTTGCGTGCATCCCATGCCTTCAAACTTGCAGAACGGAAGGATGCCAATGTCCTGCCTGGCACCCCCAACAGTCGGATCAGCATGATGCCCTGCTGGATGTCTTTCGCAGACAGTTCTTCGGTGACAATGGGCGTCCGACGAAGTGGGACAAAGCTTCTTACTTTGCGGTCCTCATTCGATATGTGAAAAGCCTGGAAACAACAGTTTTGTCTCTGAGTGGCCGCAATGGAGTTTTCATCGAGCCCAAAACTGAAGATGCCATGCAGCCTCACAATGATTTTCAGGTCATTTGGCTTCCGAACCTGGACTTTGCAGCAATCGCTCATAAAGCCAAGTGTGAGGCCCACTGCATCGGCATTGCCAGGTCAGGCCGACGCTTTGGACTTCGCGTCATGGCTCAGCACTTTGCCGAAGTTTTTGCCAGTGTCAAACCAGAAGCAGTTTACTTGGCTCCAGGGTCCCGACTGACCTACCACACGGGCCCTTGGCCGTATGGTTGTGACAGAAAGAGCATTGCCAAAGCTCTGCGTGCTGTTGGGTGGGAATGCAGACCCTTGCAGCCTTTGCAAAGTGTTGTCGGTGGGTTGGTTTGGTCGGTCCAGGCCATTTGTGAACCCCCCAACAATGTCCTGTCAATGCAGCATGGTCAGGTGGTTTTGACCAGGCATGATCCGCGTCAAGCACCTGCTGAGGCCCCTGCACCTGTTGTCGGCCAAGAAGCCACTGTCCGCCTGTGCTCTGTACCTGCTGGCAGTGATGACCCGTGGCTCACCCATGACCCATGGAAGAAGGCCATCGCCACAGTGCCGCCAGTTGTGTCCCCGGCTCCCACAGCCAATGCCTTGCAAGAACTTGAGGCCAGAGTTGAACGCAGCATTCTGGCCAAGCTGCCGGCCCAGTCGGAATGCATGGAAGTGGACGAGCAGGACCAACGTCTTCAGCAGTTGGAGCAGCAGGTCCAGCAATTGGCGGGACGTCATGCCAAGCTTGAAGCCGTCGTTACCGACAACCATGCTCAGCAGTCGGCACAGGTACAGTCCCTGCAACAACAGATGCTGGTCTCCATGGACCTCCAAAGCAAGCAGATGCAGACAATGCTCACGGAGCAAATGTCTCGCATAGAGACGATTTTGTGCAAGAAGAGCCGGACCGAATGAAGGTCCGGGAACCCTGCAAAGTTGCCCGGTTGTGGGGTGTTCCCATGGTTCTTCCGAATGTTCAGGGCGCTTTTCCTGATGATGTTGTTCTTTGGGACTTTTAGGGTTGGCGAAGCTACTGTCCCTGGTCCAGCCGCTGATGCAACTTGGAGCATTGGGATTTGCAATCCTTCCGGATTGCAAGGTAAGTTTCAGTTGGTTAGCAGCATAGATGCCTCGGTCGTCGCCATCAGTGAGACTCACTTGTCCAAAAGGTCCACCAATGCTTTTTCTGGCAGCCTCCGGGCTATGCGTTCCCGTTTTACAAAAGTTGTCACTGGCGCCCCACTCCCGCAGAGGGCCGCCAGTAGCGATGCAGGTAGTTATGCTGGAGTTGCGTTCGCTTCATGCTTTCCTTGCCGCACCTTGGCAGGTCCATGGCCAGTTGATGCGTACGAGACCAGCCGTGTTCAGTGTGCTGCCTTTTTCAGCCCTGCAGGGTGGGTCACAGGTGCTGTTGTGTATGGGTACCCACAAGGCAAGACCCATGTTGACGCCAAGGGGAAAACTGAGTTGCTGTTGGATTTTCTGTTTGACCATTTGCACTCCTTGCCAGGTCCTCGGTTCTTCGCTGGCGATTGGAATTTTGAGCCACGTGAATTGGAAGTAGTTGCCAAACTTCGTGCTGCTGGTTGGGTGGAAGTCCAAGACCTTGTGCTACAGCGTACTGGTGCCCCGATCCAGAAGACATGTAAAGGGGCCACTAGAAAGGATCACCTCTGGTTGTCCCCTGAGTTGGTGCTTGCCTTTGTGGGACTGTCCTTGGATTTTGAAACCTTTGCCGATCACGCTGTCATGGTTGCACGGTTCCGTGGGGATACTTGTCATGCTGAGCGCTTTGTGTGGCCGTGTCCTCAACCTGTGCCCTGGTCCCAAGTCCCTCCGTCTGGATTTGCAGTGGAGTTTTCCTATCCGACTGACCCGTCAACTCAGTATGCAGTGTTGTGGCAACAGCGTGAGCAAAGTGCCCAGGAAGCTTTGCAGGACCAGTGGGTCCCGGCCATGGGTGGTCGAGGTCAACAAACCAAACCCCGCCGTGTGGTTGGCAGGCATGCCCCTATCAAACGAGGGCGCTACCAAGATGTCCAGCCCACCTTTTATGGATTTTCATCGGTGCATGCCCAGCGGTTCAAGCAGTTGCGGCGTCTGCAGAACTACTTGAGGTGGGTTGTGAATCACGAGGCTGGGAAAACCTCGGACACTACTCATGGCATTGCGTTGTGGTCTGCTGTGTTGAAGTCACCTGGGTTTGTCCCTTCCTTTTCCCGTTGGTGGCCTGAACGTTGGTATGTGTGCCCCAATGATCCTTGCAGCATTCCCCAGTTTTGTCCTGCCTCCAGTGTTGCCCATCAGATCTTTGATGCTGTCTTCGCTGAAGTGCGGTTGTTTGAGCGTCGGTTGGTTCACATGCGCGCTGCTCACAGGTCTGCACAGCATGCTGCTGATCGGAACCTGATTTTCAGGGAAGTTTCTCGCCCATCTGCAGAGCCTGTTGAAACGTTGCTTCATCAAGTCAGTGGGGTTGTTGAAGAAGTTGATGCTCAGGAGTCGGCTGTCATCCTTACTGAGTCAGTTGATGTGCGTCCTGGATTTGCCTTGTGGGTCGGGGGATCTCCAAAGGATGTCATACATGCTGAAGCTGATAAGGTGTGGCTTACTGACATCGATGGCATCCAGGCCACTGACAGAGTTGTCCAATCTGAGCCCGTCGGTGACCTGGCGGCTATTTTTGATGCCTTTCATACCCAATGGAAGCAACGCTGGTGCCGTCATGATGCAACTTCCTTCCGTCAATGGGATCAGCTTGTGGGTTTTGCCTCTCGTGTTCTCCGGCCTTCACCCATACCTCACCTCCGGGTTGACGTGGACTTGTTGCGTGCTGAAGTGTCCCGGAAGAAAAAGACTGCAGCGACTGGGCTTGACGGAGTCAGCAGGCAAGACTTGCTCCTTGCCGATGACCAAACGCTGCAAAGTTTGGTCAATGTGTTTTGCCGAGCGGAATCCGATGGCATGTGGCCTTGCCAATTGTTGGCAGGCAAAGTCCACTCTCTCGCCAAATGCGCAGGTGCTTCGGGAGTTGGAGACTATAGGCCCATAACTGTCTTTGGTTTGCCCTATCGTGCTTGGTCCAGCCTCCAGTCGAGACACCTCTTGCAATGGGCTGAAACCTGGGTTGACGAAGGAGTTTATGGTAACAGGAAGGGACGTCAAGCCTCTGACCTTTGGAACTTCTTGCTTCTCCAGATTGAAATGGCATACAGCACTGGCCAACCCATTTGCGGGCTATCGGCTGACTTGGAGAAATGCTTCAACTGTATTCCCAGGTTTCCTGCGTTGTGCCTTGCCGTTCTTGCAGGAACCCCTTCCGAAGTTACAACTGCATGGGCTGGTGGACTTGCCTCCATGAAACGGCACTTTAAGGTCCGTGAGTCGTTCTCCAGTGGCTTTCTGACTTCAACTGGATTGGCCGAAGGGTGTGGACTTAGCGTCTATGGGATGCTGTTGGTTGACCACCTTTTCCACGTCTGGACTTCCTACCAAGGGGTGCCCTGCCGGTCTCTGTCCTATGTTGATGATTGGCATGTGTTCACTTGGGACGTTGACTATGCCGTGCGGCAATCGGACTTGGTTGTGGAATTTGCCTCCATGTTGGATTTGACTGTGGATCGTCGCAAGACTGTTGCTTGGTCCACCGATGCCCAGACACGGAAAGCCCTGAGAGACCGCAATGTTCCTGTGGTTCACCAAGCCCGTGAGCTCGGAGGCCATTTCGGGGTGTCCCGACAGTTCACCAACAAAACGGTGACGCAGAGGCTTGAGGCATTGGAAGACTTCTGGCCGAAACTGCGCAGTTGCAGAGCCAGACATTCTGCAAAAGTGCACATGTTGCGGGCGGTTGCCTGGCCGCGAGGGCTCCATGCCATTGCCAGTGCGCCAATTGGTGATCATGTTTGGACTGAACTTCGCCGTCGTGCCACTAATGCCTTGACTTGCAACAAGCCTGGTGTGAACTCTCACTTGCTCCTTGGTCTGGTTGAGGTGCGTGCTGATCCCCAGTTGGTTGCTTTGCTTTGGACGTGTCGGGCTGCCCGTCTCAGTTGTGACCTTGACTTCTGGACTGCCTCAGTCGCTAGTGTGGCCCATGGGGACATGGACTTACCCCCCAATTCGGTGGCATCAGTGTTGTTGGGTCGTCTCCAGCATGTGGGACTCCATGTTGATCGACTTGGTTTAGTCCATGATGCGTTTGGCTGCTTCTCGGTTCATCAGGGCAATTTTGCTGAGGTTGAAATGAGGCTCACCTGGGCGTGGTATCAAGTGGTTGCTTCGAAGGTTCAACATCGTTCTGAATTTCATCGACTTTGGCAGGTCGATGTACCTGCTACCCGGCGTGCCCTTGCTGCTTTGGCTCCGGACGACCAGGCTCTGCTGCGGTTTGGATTGACTGGTGGACTTTTCACTGAGGCCTACAAAGCCAAATGGGCTGATCAATCAGATGTTTGCAGATGGTGTGGGGGGCGTGATACTCTGCAACACCGCTATTGGGAGTGCATTCAGCATGCAGATCTTCGTGCCTCTCTTGCGGCCGATGCGGCCAATGTTTGGACTTCCCTGCCCCCTGCCCTGTCTTTGCGTGGGTGGGCTCTGTTGCCTCCCACTTGGCAAGCTTGGATTGCCACACTGGCTGGACTCCCCGCTGACGCGGTCCCACCGTCTAGCTCCTTTCGCCGTGGAGTTTGGAATGATGTGTTCACGGATGGTTCCTGTCTTTGGCAAGCACATGTGTCTTATCGTGTTGCTTCTTGGGCCGTTGTGTTGGCTGCTCCCTTTCAGCCGTCATGGACTCCCGAGATGGCTGTCGTCCTCCATGCTTCTGCGTTGTCTGGGGTGTGCCAAACTGCGTTCCGTGCTGAACTTGCTGCTGTTGCGTATGTCTTGCATTGGGCGGCTCGAACCGGCATTGCTGTTCGTGTTTGGTCGGATTGCTCGGGGGTGGTTAACAAGGTGAAGCTGATGTGCAATGGGCGTTTTCGCCTTGGTGTCAATCGGCCCAACAGCGACTTGTGGATTTGGATTGCTGCTTCATTGGATGACATTGGGGTGGATCGGGTTCAAATCCGTAAGGTTGCCGCCCACCGCACTCTGCAAAGTGCCCGGACGGCAGATGAGATGTGGCAATTCTTTCACAATGGTTATGTGGATAAGGCTGCCCGCCTTGCAAATCAAGCGAGGCCGGAACAGTTTTGGAAGCTTTGGGAACAACATGTGCAGGCGACTCAGGCAGCTCAGAAGCTTGTCAATCAGGTTCAAGCTCTTCACGTTGCAATTGGCCGCCGCCATGTTTTGTCGGAAGAGGAAGCAGACCAAGGTACAGAGGTGCCGCAGCGGAGCACCAGACAGTTTGAGATGAATTTTTCTCTTGGACGTTGGTTTGGTCATGCGCTGCCCGATTCATCTCGGTTGTTTGGGACGACCCATGTTTCAAGAGTGGTGAGATGGTTTACAGAACGGATTCGTGACACTACAGCAGATGATTTGCGTTGGGTGTCGTTTGCACAGTTGTATCTGGACTTTCAGATGTGCTGGGGACTGCCAGGTCCATTGCGAGTCCAAAATCAGTGGGTCGACATCAGCATGCGGCCCCATCTCACTACATCTGGTTTTTCGTTCAAACAGCAGGTGAAATGGTTCAGGCAACTCTTGAAATCGGTGTGGAGGGAAGCCTCAGCGCACATCGCAATGGAGCAATGCAGGCCACATTCTTCGATGGTCCAGGCATTTGTTCAATGTGCCTCGCTTCCGTGGGCACCTTTTGCGCTCCATACGGTTGACAACTGGCTTGCTGCTAATCTGGTTCAACCGTGCACACGGAATGCTGCCGCCCTTCTCCGCCTACCTGCTCCCTCGCAATGCCTGGAGATGACAATTTAGAGCTTTGCGATGCAGGTGGATCTAGCAAACAGTGCTACGCTCCAGTTACCGAGCTTGCACGCTGACCGAAAATGTGAAAATGGTGGTTTGGAACATGTTTGTTTCCATAATATATGGGAATGTCATCATCCCAACTGACGTTCATATTGTTCAGAGGGGTAGGTCAACCACCAACCAGGTAGGATTTGGTATGATTGACCATCTATAGTATTGAAAATTGATTACTATACATAGATATGATTACCCTCTGGTTATTTAACATAGCCATGGTATAGATGGCCCATTCATAGATGTTTTTCCCATTAAAACCTCCATTTATAAGGGATTTTCCATGGCTATGTCAAAAAAACATATGATTACTATATTAGATTCTATAAATATATCATTTTAGAGGCAGCTGATCTTCACCGAATTGCCAACGACCTTGGAAAGCTTCATGTCTGACAAGTTCCAGGCGTGGCATCTGGGAGAGTTCTGTCAATTCGGAGATGACCGTCCCATCAAAAACTCGCATTGCTCCAACAATATGATGTCATATGATATTATATTATACCATTGTATGTATATATATATATTAATTTAATTATATATATATATAATTCTATATATAATTTATATAATTATATACATATACATAATTGGATTTTTAATCATATATATATATATTTATATGTAAATGATTCCCACAAGGGCGGGGAATTGGTTATGTTGTCTCTTTTTGTATCCGTTTGAGAACGGAGGTTGAAAGTTGCCCTGGGGTAAACATACATCAAAAGAATACGGAAAGTCCTGGGTTTCAAAGAGAAACTGGTCTATAGTGGATGTTTGTTGATTGTCCGGATCTAAATTGGGTTACAAGACCAGCATGGGCAATGCTAATTCTATTGGCACAAGATCCAATCAAAAACTGGCTGGCTGATTGGTGTTCCCAGTTCATGACCGTCCAACTAACAGCTATGGCCATGGGGTTCTAACTCCTGCAACTAAGGTGAAAAACATGAAAAAACAGCACTTAATGAGTCAGTTTCGAGACACTTATAACTTTGAACAGGGCGATTTTGTTTGTAAGTGGCGAACTCATCACGACTAGAACTGTTACTATGGCACATTTATATTTCACAATTCACCAATTTCACAGATGTACTTCAGGCAATGATTTCAGGATTGCAAGCTTTGCCCCCGACGATTTCTCGCTTAAGGCGCAAGTTTAAGTCCAAGAACTATTCTTGGGATATAGATGATTATAGATGGATATAACATGATATTTCTAAGGACTAGACTAGACTAGACTGTAGTACTATTTCTAAGCATCTCACTTTTTCTTTATAGATGTATACAACATGATACTTCTAAAGTGAATGGTGACTTGACATGACTAGACTATATGGGGTATAGATGGATAGAACATGATATAACACTAGAACTATAGTACTATACTGGTTGGTGGTTTGGATCATTTTTATTTTTCCGTATATTGGGAATAATAATCCCAACTGACTTTCATATTTTTCAGAGGGGTTGAAACCACCAACCAATATAGTATTCATGGGCTTTACAAGCCAACTGACATAATTCGGAGGCACCTTGCAGATGATCCGTGGGTGAAACGGTGAAACTGTCCAAGGCTCCCAGACTTGAAACCAGCGGCTGCCAATCTCAACATTTGACCTTCACAATAACATATGTATATATAATATAATATATTTAATATACTAGAAATATACATCATAATTGGTTTCATATATTCAATATAATATAGTATAATATATGTCATTTGTAATTTATTTTATTGTATAATATATATATGTATATATATATATATATATATCAATATTAATATACATATATATATATACATCAGTATTGGCAATCGACTGAACAACATGAGCTTTAGTTTTAGATTATAGTGTATCTCACATAAATTAGTGTGATCGATTGTTTTGAATAGTTCTAACAGCTGGAAAAATTGCAACCCATGCCATTCCAACAGTCAATGGGAATCGCATCATCTCGTCGTCGACGAGGCCTTCAAAAAGATGACGGAGTCTCTCGAGAAAAAACTCGAGGCTTTGGAGAGAGTGATTTCACCGGAAAAATGAGGAGTTCCACCATGAAAAATGTGGATTTCACCATGAACAATGGGGATTTCAGCATAGCAAAGGGGGATGTCACCAAGAACAGCGGATATCATCTGTTTATTTTGGATATATTGATAGATTTGATTGAATTGATTGCTTTTCTGTTGTAGCTAAACGATTTGGGTTGATGATGAATGACGGTAGATACCGGTGAACATAAACCAACGAACACACAGGCACCACTTTGGAGCTGGCGGGGCATTAACCATGGGTAAAAACCATGGGTCCAAAGATGAGATGGGCGGTTATTCACCTAATTTTTGAGAGTTGTATAAAATTCTTAGACACATGTGGCAGCACTTTGCCTGTGATGAAGCTGTAAACGATTGGAATGCGGGCTCCAGCCGGATTTTTGTTTTTTTTGTCATGCTCCAAGCTCGAGTTGCATCAGAACGCCATCCAATTTTGATTTGACCTCCAGGTTTAAGGGCATATCTTGCTCCAAATTTGGATAAAAGGTTTAAATATGGGTCGTAAACCTGCAAGATATGAGAATGCTGCTTTGTTTGATTCTTTTCGGATGTAGATTTTCCAGAAGGGACACTTTTTCCCATGGAAATCCCCAAACTGTTTGGCTGGTAAATCAATGGTTTCACTGTAGAGTTTCCGAAAAAAACATCCTAACCCCTTCCAGATGATGTCTATGGCGACTGTGGCCTTGAAGGCGTTATATGAAGTTTTGCCCAGGATGAGTCCCAGACAGTCTGTCGATGTCTTCTGGCTCTTCTGCTTTTCGGTTTCAGGAGGAATTTCAGGGCCCTTGGGCGGCGTAAATTGAACGTCTGGTCACAGCGGCCGGGCCGTGGCAAGATCATCCGTTCAGCTTCAAGACCTCTGAGGCTTCGCATCCGCGGAAGGTCCTCCGCGAGGAGCTGGTGATGATGCGGCACGGTGCCGAGGAGCGCAGGGGCTATCGCTCAACTGCAGGTGATGTTCGGCTGGTGATGGGCCCAGCTTGCAGCCATATTACTGCGGAGATGATCTTTTTACTGTCACGCGTCCTGGGTTTCTTGCTGTGATCAGTTCTGATTCTTGGGCAGCGGTTCATTCGGAAAGATCCATGGAAAGTCAGCCAACATGCAGCCAACCATTTTTCTGGGTAAATTATAACGACCTCACTGTTCTCCCTCACTGGAAACCAAGGTTAATAAGGGGAATCATCCCCAAATGGCCTTAATTCAGGTTAGTGTAGTGAAATACTGTATGTTACCCAGAATTATTCCCCAGATAGGTACTTGTTGGAGGCTGCTTTACATGGAATGTCTCGAGAATGGCCGATGACGTCACAGCAACTTGTTGTGTCAACGGTCACCTTTTTGCAGCGTGGAAAGCGTCATTTGAATGACACTGCGGTGAGTATCTTTTGCACACTCAGTATATGTATAGTACGTATTGCAGATTTGTTTCAAAATACTTACATACAGACATACATACATAATTATACATATTCATACATATTCATACGTATTCATACATAATCATACATGCATGCATGCATGCATACATACATACATACATGCATTATAACCAGGGTTGGCCTATTTAACCAGGGGGTTGTGACGTATCCAAATGGGATCTTGAAAACTATATTGAATTCTTCAGAAACCATATTGAGTTCTTCAGGAACTATTTTGGATTTGGGGGCAACTATGAGCTGTGACTGTGACTGAGACTTAACTTATGCATCGGAAGCTGCACATGATATGTGCATGATACTTGGGAATGCTTTCCTACATCTGAATATTGCATACCGCCACATGGCTAGAT
>Ga0126342_10015491_pt1 | contig 13365 bp, 12 predicted proteins | sample Cyp1metagenome_FD_92528 | JGI IMG/M metagenome (GOLD analysis project Ga0126342, IMG submission 92528) | Coral microbial communities from Lord Howe Island, Old Settlement Bay, Australia - Cyphastrea 1 metagenome | ecosystem: Host-associated > Invertebrates > Cnidaria > Coral ...
GAGTTTCTGTCTATTTGCAGGATTCAATAGGTCATAGTCGGCACCCAAGCAGATGTCCCAGAGTAAGACCGTCCAGCCTGTAATCTGTGCAACCTTCTTGCTCAGACGACCGGATCCACTAAAAATCTCAAGGAAAACTTTTTCAGTGAGAGATCGGCCGGGCTTCAACGCTGGCCAAGGACCGTTGTTTCGATTCTTTTGGTGGCGGACTGCAGCTTCATCAAGACCTTGGGCGCCACAGAAGTTGGACCGATGCAGCAGACTTCCATCTTCCTCTCTTCTGGATCTCTGTCAGGGAGCGCATCTTGTGCTGGTCATCCCGACTTGCCCCACCGTGACGAAGCCGGTATGGATGTGCACTTCCCAAACTTTCCAACCCGATGAAATCAGCAATATAAAATGCTATGTTCATAGTCAACATCAATATTGCGGCTTGTGTTTCCCATGACCTGCCTGTTGTATGTCCTATGATATTCCCATTTTTTTCAGCAGTTGTATTGCAACATGTCTATACATGATGGAAAATTGTCCTCTGATCTTCCCAAGCATGCCAAGTAATCCCCATGTTTGACTATGGTAACATTAATATATCACTGATATTCCCATGATATATCCTCTTATACCGCCTATGTTTATGCTCATTTGTCAAAGCTTATATGTTGAGTCTAATATGGCTTAACGATTGTTTATGATTCATATTCCTATTATCTGTCCTCGTGTGGAACCATGCATACTGATAATCATCATCTCTCTTATTTCTATATTCCTATAGTTTCCTACATTGTAACATATACATACCATAAATAGAAAAAAAACACAATTATATATGCATATATACACATGATGTTGTCAAATGTTATAAAGTTGATATGCCAGTATGTTTTCTACCAATCATCCTCGTGTTTGTTGTATATTCCTCTTATATTCCCATTGTACAATTATGGTCCCGTGATATTGTCCTAATACAATAGGAATACATATATAATAAATAGGAATCATTTGGAAAGATCGTCATAGAAACATCATAAATTTGATTTTTGATATTCCATGATTATTGCCATATGAACTAGCCAACATTATCGATAATTCGCCTATGAAAAATATCAATCATCCCCCAAAATAGGAATCATTTGGAACACTCAACATATAGACATATCATGATATGTCAATATATGTCAATAGAACACATCAATTATATAATACAAAATAGGAATCATGAACACTAAACATTACTAAACATCTCATGTTCAGGTCAATGGTTTCGTATTTTTCTCAGTTGATATGCCATGATTTTCCCCAGGATTTGACTCGCCACAAGTTCAATGGGAATTTCAGGATCCGATTGATTGGAGGTACCTACAATTTTTTAGGCCTAAATTTCAGGGAATCTCCCCAGAAAATATGGCCAAAAATATGGCACAGTACAGTACCTCCATCTGTTGGATCCTCAAATTCCAATAGATATAATTCTCCAATAACTATGGTTTACGGTATTTATCACTATAGTTATTGGGGCGAATCTAAACCTCAAGATCTCCCATTGACAAGTCAGGCCCCACATCTCGACGAACCGCCAAGGTACGGCCAACGAAGAGGTCCCAGGCCAGGACATGTGACCATTCCTCCGAGACGAAGCCAGGACCTGGGCTTCGTCTAAGGCGGCTTTTTTAGTGGCCAGGCTCTGGGAAAGGCTGAAAATCTGGTGTTTTTTAAATGGGATTCAAATGGGATTATGATTACAGTAATATCTATTGATATCTATTGATTGGGGAATTAAATGGATTTATAGGGATATAGTTGGGATATGATTGGGACATGATGGGAAAACCATTGTGGTGTTAATTGATTAATTGTGAAGATATGATTGTTTGGTCATGTAGAGCAATGTAAAATATTGTGAACCATTCTTTGATGGAATATGGCTTTGCTACCTGACAAATTTTGGAAATTGAATATGGCGTATGACCGTTGTTGAATATGGCGTATGATCGTTGTCCATATGCCTATTTGGGGTGGTATGTACCGTTTTAGACAGCCATATGGCGAGCGCGTGTATATCTGAATCAAACTTGGGACTTCAAACGGTTGTCTCATTGCACCAGAAGGATCCAGAAGGCGAGAAGTTGGGTTCAGTTTGGCCGGCTGGGAGTTCCTTGAAACTGATTCTGGCCAACTGGAAGTTCTACCCGAAAAAACATCTGAGAAAAGGTTGTGGTCGGGGGTTTGAGGCCTGATATGCCTTTCTACATCGAGTTTTTGTAATCTTTGCAATGCCTTCAAGCCTTACCCCCCTTCTGCGGCTTGCCTGGGGGACCAAGATATCCATGGAAAGGATATTTCGCCAACTGCCAGCTGAACCCCCACCATTCTCACCTACAATAAGGTATCCTGCATCTTTTTCCGCATGGCCGGGTAAGGCCACCCTTCAAAAACGTCTCAAATCCACGGTCCTTCTGAAACGCTTGGATTTGCCTAAAAGGTGAAGCGCTAGATGAATCTGCCAGCACCAGCAGATGCCCGGAAAGAATTGGTCATTTCTTTGCACGAGTGTCGAATACACAACCAGGTGGTACAAGTCAGCAACAATGACCCTGAATTGTTGTGGTCCTTGGGGCAATGCTATCTGCCATCAAGATGAAGCAAGTTGTCGAGCCCAATGGGTATGGATCAAAATGGTATCCCAAGAACTTTGGTGGTTGAAACATGTTGAAACCAAAAATCGACAAACAATGACCCAAAAAAGTCGCGCTTCGCATGCCCTTCAATTCTGACCCGTACCCATATGTACCTTGGGCCTTGTTGCGTAAAAGTTCCCCCCCGCGCCAGGCGTTGGTTCGCTGCATCACAGATAGCGGCCGGAGCCAACAGATCTCTTTTGGTGGTGCATTTTCTGGTGGCCAGTGGCTGCTGCCGCTTAGCCAACATCATGAGATATATGACATGACCCCTTGATCGCGACATATCGCGACATGGCTTGAGTATTGTTCAGATTTTAGGGTTGATAAAAACGGTGCCACACCAAAAAATGTCGGTCAAAACAAAATCGATCCATTATTTATTTGGGTGGTAATTCTCCCAGTTGATTGGGATAATAATGTTGATCAAAATAATTGATGATTGTGTGTTCAAAACCAGTACTGCATCCACCAGCTTTGTGTCCGCCCATGCCACGTGCCGTGCATGTGCCATGAACAGCACGGAACTTGCAGACACTTCGACAGTCAGAAGGATTGCTTTACTCATTATATAATTACTCTAAAAGGTGGAGAGAACAAACACTTAGATGTTCATTCGAGTAGTGACTGGTTCACACAATCTACAGTGAATGGTTGGTGATTGAGGAGGGAGAGGTGGAAGGTCCTCAACTGTTTACCATGCTCCAATCTACCGTCACCTTCATAGACGCGACTGAGGGTACCCTTTGGGGTTGTCTCAAACTTGGTAATCCCAAAATCATCAAAATCCAAGGGTTGTCTGAAAATGCCCCATGGAAATTCATGGAAATTGCCATTGTGGGTATTTCCATTTCGAGACACACCAAAATATCACCATCTGACTGTCAGCTTCACACTTCGTCTGCCATCCGTCAAAGACAGAAGCGACTGGTGCCTCTAGCAGAAAGGAGCTCCGCATGGCGTTGACATCAATAGCGGACTGGAAATGAACATATCTCATCATTGCTCGCCATATTTTGCTTCCAGCTTTTATTGAATTTGGGATGCACCTGACAAAAAAACACTGAATCCTATCTATCTGACTCTATTTGACTCATGATGCCATTTGAATGACAACATACGTCTGGACTTGTTTCTAATATGTGGTGGTTCATGTTTCCTAAAAAACTTCTCTTGCTGGCGTTAACTCTGCCAGTGAACATTTGGTTAGCCTTGGAATTGTTCTATGAAATGACTTATTCAACCCCGCGTTGCTCAAGAGACAGTTGACGCATTCCCCATGGGGAACCAGCCACAGTGGACTCCTTGAGCCTGGGGATCATAATCCCTCACCAATCACCTTCGTCACCTTCGCCACGCCGCCTCGGGCTCATTGGAAAGGAGTTGAGTCGCGTTTTTGCTAAGTACTCAACAAGGATCAACAAGGGCTTGGTTCTCAGGGGTTGACCTTTACTTCATTGGATACTTGACCTGCAACAACTGTTTTTCCACGACAAATCAGAATCAGAAAGGCAAAATTTAGGATGTCAGTCACTCGCAACAATTCAATCTAACTTTGAATATCCCACCATCCGGTCCCCTGAAAAAGAGCGTCCACTGGCATGATTATTTTTTAAAACATGTATATAATATATATATATATATTATGTATAAATAAATCTATCAGGCCCGAATCATCACCTTCACAAATTACATCTCTCATCCGACTCCAAGGAAGTCCTTAGAGGCCTCAAGGAATATCCGTGAATGTCCAAGCATATGAAACATCCCCAAATGATTCCCCCCTGAGTATTGGATCTGTTCATGAATTGGGGTTCCAAACATTGGGGGTAGTTGATCTTATGGTGATGGGATTATAAACCAATTTAACTACGAAATAAACAGCAAAAAACATCAAGTTGTTGCTTAAATCTCCATATTCCCTTACTTTTCATGGTGTGCTTCAATGAAACTTGACCCAAGCTTTTGGGCCGCGCCATCAAGCAAATTACCCTTGACCCATGGCAAAAGACATCAATGGTTTTTCAGAGCCAAGAAAATGCCCTTTCAATCAAGCAAACATCCCATTTGGAGAGTTGACGGAGACAATCGCTCCGGCAGTTAGATGCTGGACTTTGAAGAACTTTGGGACTAAAAGAAATGACCACCTCGCTTGGAGTTGGGACCTTACCCCTTGAAGTAATTTGGATCTCTAAGCGTAAGGACTTGGACCCTGTCCAATCCGCCCCCAAAAAAGCGGGATCAAAGAGTCGAACATTGAACTAAGTGAGATCACATAAAATTCTGAGTTTTGCAGTTTTGTTTCACCCGTCGCACATAAAATATGTCCTAAGCCTTATAGTCCTTCCCTACCAACAATCAGCTTCAGCCTTCAGCTTTTCGATCCGCACTTGGCGATTGGTTGTTTTTCATCTTACGATTAGGTCCGGGGCTGGTCCGGGGCAGCAGCTTCTTCGAAGTCGCGGCAAAAATGCCACCGGCAACCAGGGAAACACATGATGCTTTAGACCAAATGAGCCATGAAAAATACCCTTGTCTCATCTCATTATACTGATTGCTTGGTAAATATGTCATAATATTTCTATTAATCATTAATTATGGGTTATTTCATGCTATTTTTGATTACCAACCAATATTATCTATCTATGAATTATTGGCTATTTCATGTTATTTCATCATCCAGCATTGAAACCAGTTCGTATAATGCCCGAGATTGACCCATCAGGTTTCTTGTGACCATCCGCGAAGGAGCTTGAGAAGGTTGCGAGCATGGAAAAACCTCGGCAACATGGCAATGGAAAATCACCCATGTGTAAATCTCCGTTATCCTCCATTTATGATCATTTATAGATATTTATAGATTCTGTTTAAAGATGTTTATAGGATATTCTCCATTGCCATGTTTGATTACCGACGGCTAAACCCAATGATAAGCTCCAATTTTGGGTGTAAACTTTGTAAACCAAAAATTTCAGGTGGAAATTGGCGTGGCCAATCCTCGCAACCAAAGACATCAGAAAGGTGGCTGCTGCCCCGCTCTGGACCTCACTCATTAACATCTGCCAGCGACCCTGGTGATCGAGGCGACTAGAGGCAGCCAACGACAACACAAACGTGGCAGAGTTGTCATGTGGGGCTTTCCTAACATGGGACATCCCCAATAGCCGGATGGTCTAGAATGGAAAGTCCTATTGAAATGGATGATGTGGGGGTAAGCCCATTTTCAGAAATCTCCATGTGGGTTTTAATACAGGGAGATCATTTGCTGTTCAATGGCTATTCAGAGAAAACTTCTCGAAACATCTCGAAACATCAACCAACATGTGTAATTTGCGTCTCGAAAGCGTCTGCATGGTTAGCCACTCATCCCTTGGGTTTTGCATTGTTTGGTTTCAATAAGGTTCAATCATTGAAAGCAGATGGGAAAGTACGAAAACACCTCACAAATAATACAGAACAGTATGTCCACTTCAGCATTTGAGTTGGAAACCAACAGCACTGTGGATGTCACCCAATGGCTTCGTTCAAGGCTGCTGCGACGCAAAAAGAAAGTCCTATAGATCTGGACCAGCAAAACGGGATCGATTTTTCAGTGCGTCTGAAGCCCTCACTTTACGCGGGCTCCCACCTCCTCTAGCTCATTTTACCCTGTCTGGATGCCCTGCATTTGCTGTAAAAATATCCATGATTTGCCATCTGCTGCGGGATCCCGACGCACATCGACACGGCAAAATGAATTTGCGGCACCTCCTTTAAAATCACCGAAGGCGTTTTTCAGAAATCGTGATGAGACAAAGACCTAGGCATCTCAAGGCTGAGCAGATTGTAACACCCCAAAGCTAGGATTGCACAAATCTTTAGCTCCTATTCTTATGGCGAGGTTCTGGTTCCAAACCACCAGTGATCTCATGGGGGGCCCTGAGTCCTGCTCCAATATATTTGGAACCATTGGAACCAGTCGATTATATAATTATTAGATAATCTATTCCCAATTCATGTCTCTCTCTCTCTCTCTCTACATATATAGAATTATATACTCAACCACAATTGGATATATATATATATACACGTGTATATATATATATGTATATACACATATGCTATGCTCATTTTTTGAATATTTATATACGTATATACTGTACTACATTGCCGTGTATATATATAATATGGATACAATCTGCAGTATATTTTTATATCAATTATTCCATTCCGCCCACGTTGCCGAAGATCCAGGCGGTCTAGGCGGCAGTCAACCCGAAGAGTTTGACCCTGATGTTGGCCGCAATTTCTCCGCCTACGCAACAAAAAGGGCAGTCCATACTCCACATGAGTTCAATGTTTAAATAATTAGCATGTGATGTTAATGAATGACTAATTACTTGTAAAGTGAATGGTTAGCAGGTTGATATAGATGGATGATTAATTCATGATTGATTCTGGTGATGTTAATTAATTTAGTCATGGTTTTCAATCATCGATAATCAATCTATATATATATAATGTATATGAATTAATCCCTTCCCCCTATTACTAAACCCCCCAAAATAATAAAAACTACAGTAGGGTCCATCTCCAATTTCGGAAAATTTGAGGTCGGCCAATTTGACTTTTAATTGATCCCCTTTAGAAAACAATATAAAAATGAAGCTACTATTTGTAGATTTAACCTCCTAATAATAAAAACCAGTTAACCCCGGGTGTTTTTTATTAGGGTCCGTTTGTTAAAATAGAAAAATTCAGTTTTTTAACTATATAAGGTTCTAAATTGAATATTAGGGGAAAGTTTCGAAATCCAATTTTTGGCAATATTTTAATTAGATTTTAAAAGGGAATTTAATTGCTTTTGAAATCGAAAATTTTAGTTTTATACATTACTTCGACTTTGGTTCCCTAATAATAAATACCCCTAAGAATAAAAACTACCTGAGGTGTTTATTTACTGGGGGGTTGTATTACGGAGAAGGGATTAATGTGATGTCCATCGAATGTTTAATGTTCTTGATTACTTCATGTATATTGTATTCTATGGATGTAATTCATGATGTGGTATTGAGGCAGTTTAATGCTTATCATTGCTGCTTATCCATTGCTCATGATCCATGATTGCATGCGTACGGATGTGGATAAAATCCCCTGCTTCGTCATGTGAAAAAATGATGATTTTCCATTAAAGATTTCCATAGATTTCCCATTATCTGAATGGCCATGTTTAAAGATTATCCAAGTGATAAAGGACATATGGTAAATCCAACATCTAACATCTGTAAGTGTTTCCCATTACCAAAAGATAATCCTATTTTTGAACAAAGCCATTGACTCCCCACAGGACCACGTCAGCTCGCACCTTCGGCACCAGAATCCTCCATGCTGCAGCAGGTTGCAGCCTCAGAGCCTGGATCTTATGGTTTTAACATGGTTTTGGGATGGATTTTCAGATGGACATCATGGATGTTTGAGATGGTTTGAGATGGTTTTAACATTGTTTTAACTAAGTCACCAGTTTGGGGATGGATTTGGATGGTTTTTCGGTGGATCCTGGGGTTTTAGGGATGGTTTTAGTTTTTGCAAGGCACAAAATTGGGACTTTAAACCAGATCTCACCAATAGAAATTCTGTTTTTTCAACCAACAGAACGTGGCTTTGAGCCAGAAGACATGGGGATCGAACGGATCGAACCAAAGAAACCATGGGGGGAAACGATTTAACCAGATTTCACAGGAATCACAATAGAATTCTACATATCGGAGGACCCCGAGATCGAGATCTTCCCAAGCCAGGTGATTTTTCCGGTGCAGATTGCCCATATCGGCAGGATGGCCATCCATGGGGCGAGATGGCGATGGCCATTTTTCAGCCAAGCAGAATGGATATAGTTTAATCTATATCAACGATGTCTCAATAGCACATGAATGACATTGGTTGATTAAAATTTCAATCTTTAACAGTTTTTATAGATAGAAATGACTATGACTCTGGATCCACTGGCAGAAAAAACAACCTCCACTGGCCCGATTTCGGCCGCCGCCTTCTCCAGCACGAAGTTGCAGTCGCTCCAGTCGCAGGGACTTCTTCTCCAAGAGCTCCGACATCTTTAAGACGCTTTCGGCCTCGATCGCCGTGGACCCATGCTGTTTTCTGATCCCAGTGAGTAAATTTCTATTGTAGCATACTGTAGCCATATCATTGCCATATCATAATCCAGTTATATGCTTATGGATCAAAACCCATCAATTTCATTCAATTTCCCTAGTTTTCACATCAAAATAGCTGATAAATAACACCGGAGATCCATCCTCCTAAAGAGTGCGACCAGGTCTTGATGCATCCGGTTACATGATGTTACCATCGTATATAGGAGAAACCCAACTGAATTCAGTCCATCACCATGACGATCTTGGAATTTTCCAGGTTTCCTAGTCCCCGCTGGGAAGATGATTCTGACCAATAATCAGCCGCCCCTGTTTGAACCAGCCAGAAGAATGGGATGATACCTATGATACCCAAAAGAGCATCAAGCACATCAACCAACCCGGACACCTCGGACACCACGGACCAGGCTGCCAACCCCATTTGCAAACCATTGCCCACACATCATCAAGCATCCACGTGCGGTTCCCCATGACAAGATTCAAAGGGCTTCTGCTTGGCGTTTAAGGCCTCAAGGGTAGCCACCAAGGGTCGTGTAACAAACCCCTTAATTACAAAGTTGTAAGATGTTGCTTCTACTGGTGCATTCCAGTTAGAAAGGGCATAATAAGCCATACAGAGCTAGGGTATCCCCCAATATAACTGGTCTATATTGGCTTAGAACATGGTTTTTACCAGCAAAATGGATTGGAAGGCCTTGAAAGTAGCAGAGGGACATAGCCTGGTCGCCAAAGATCGTGTTTTTCTGTCCCGGGATCATCATCCACATTCCAAACCGTTGAACAGTAAAACAGCTAGGCTATATGGGGGTTCCATAAATGGGGTATCCCCAAAATGGATGGTTTATAATGGAAAATCCTATTAAAATGGATGATTTGAAGGTACCCCCATTTCAGGAAACTTTCCGTACTTACCCCAGTCATCAGGTTTGATCATCTTTGATCATGCTATTTTTTCACAGCGTTCACCCTGTCCGGACAAAAGGGTCCAGCGGCCGTCAGCGTCAGCTCCTCATCTTCGTAGGCGGACTTGCGAGGGATGGACAGGTAGAAAATCGACTGAAACCTCGGGGGTCCAACTGGGTGCCCACGTTTTTTCGTTCACGTTGGTTTCCAACTCACCAATTGGCTGTTATGAAAATCCCCATGTTCTACCCTCTGGTAAACTAACGTAACTATGGAAAATCACCATTATTAATGGGTAAACTCACTATAAATGCCCATTTTCAATAGCTATGTCAAATTACCAGAGGGTAACCAATTCGGACCGTTATATCAAGGGTTAGAGGGTAAGCACCTAAACTCCTCAATTCTTCCTTCAAAACATCCTATTTGTTTGACTGGCTTGCTTTCAACCGCAATGCGCTCGTCCTTTTGGATCCTTGAAAACAGCCGGAAGAAACAATATGTTGAGATATGTTGAGGCCACCAAGCGGGTATTGATATTGATTACTATTGATTGGTTACCCATGATGACATCCCCATCTTAACTCCCCATCTGTGGTCCACTCCCCCATTTTTTGCTGATCCAAGCCTCTATTTTTGCATACCCTCTGGTAATCAAACGCAATCGAAAATCACTCATTTAGATTAAGAACATTCTCTCAGCGATCAACCCCCATGGCACATGGCTAGTTCGGGGATTTCCCAGCCTGCCATTTTTGATTGTTGGCTTGTTATATCCAATATTACCCTCTGGTAGTTTGTTACATAGCTATGGAAAATCACCATTTTTAATAGGTAAATCAACTATAAGTGGGCCATTTTCAATAGCTATGTTAGATTACCAGAGGGTATCGCACTATATAAAATTATATCCCCAGTTATAGATATGTTCCAATGATTTTCCATTGAGATAGCCATGTTTGATGACACCAGATGGTTTTTTTCCAATTATGTTCCCATCGCCTCAGAATTACATCCCTATAAATCCCCATAAGTCCCTATAATTATCCCATTTTTGTGGTTTATATCCCTATGAATATCCATAAATCATCATAAATTCCTATTTTATCCATGGTAAGTCACCATGAATCCCCTATTTTCTGATGGTTTTTGGTACTATCACCATGTCCAAGGGACTCAATGGGACCACTTTGCCCGTGGCGCGTGTCGGTCGCCAGGTCAGACTTGGAGAGCCCCGAGATTTTCACCGTGGCGGCCTCGACTTGGGAAAATGCGGTGGTTTTTACCGTCGGAAAATCGGGAGTTGCGGTGATTTGACCATGGAAACAATCTTGGGATTTTTGGGGGGATTTTTAGGGGTGATTTAACCAAAGAATCATGATCTTTTCTAGGATTTTTCTGGTAAACGTTTACATAACTATGGAAAATGAGCTTTTTTAATGGGAAAACTCACTATTTCTATGGCCATTTTCAATAGCTATTTTGACATAACCAGAGGGTATAGGGATTTTTGAGGGCTGATTTCACCAAAGAAAAAAAGGATCTTTTTTGGGATTTAACCACGAAAAATCTTGGGATTCATGATAATAATGGTGATTCGACAGGAAGAGGATTTGACCAACAAACATAGGGGATTCATATGCTTATTTGATGCAATAAAGAAGCGTATTATATAAATAGCCCCCAGCCCCAGGATTTTTAGGAGTATATACAGTATATAATATCAGTGGGGAATGGACTATGGCATGACTATGGGAAATGTTACAGGAAATGCTGGTTTTTTATCCCCAATCATAGCGGTAAAGTTTGGGATCAATGTTCGCCACCTCCGGGATCCCATCTCAATGTCATCCCAAATAGGGCCACATCTGTTGTTCCTCAGTAGAATCAATTAGTTCACGTGAAAATGAACTATGTACAAATGATGGCTTTCCAATGCTCGGTCCATATCTACATTAGTTCACTGAAGTGTATATAGTACATTTACATTCGTATACCTGCCCTTTTTCAAGGGCAGAAAAAGACCAGCAATGACGGGAAAAAGTGGGGATTCTACTGGTACAATGGGGATGCTGATGACGGGGAATGCAACAGATTGGTTTGCGGAGAAATCCACCGTGTTTCCCCAGAAAATGATCTACGAAAAAATTGTGGACAATTCTGCGAAACCTCACTGGATTGGTTTGTACAGGAACATCTTAAGTGGTAACCATGGTTTTTCCTGTCACGTATGAGGCCCTCCTGTAAATCGTCCCAAGCAATTCTAGGATTTACATGGATTTACTCTACCCTCTGCGAATTAAAGGTTGCAATGAAAAACCCCCATTTATAAATGAATTCACATTAAAACGTCCATTGTAAAGTAGGGGATTTCCAAGCCAGCCACGTTTTTTTTTACCTCTGGGTACTTAGGATCCACTTAAGCTCAAAACCCCCACCGGATCGAAGCCACAAGAATCGCGAGACCCATCAAGAAGTCCCAACAATGGGGGTCAAGACCTACAACAACTACTCTCCTGTAATTTGACAGGTAGAAAAATATAAAATCCCCAGCATTAAGAGGTAAATCATCTAAAAATGGGTCATCTATACCATAGCAAACCGTTAAATTACCAAAGGGTAAATTTGATTATATCCCATGATATCCCCATTACCATAGCTATGTTGATTTCGTTCAATGACCGCAGAACAAAAACGATCCACTTCACCTCCAGACCGCCAATTTTTAAACGCGCCTCATCCAAACCCTCGGCCTGGCAGCGCCTGTTTCAAGTGAACAGAACTGGGTTACAGCTGTATCAACATGTTTTCTTGGGAGTGTTTAACATCAGGGGGAAGGGATTATGTTCCCATATCAATTGGGGGATATGGCATCACTCGAGTTACAACATCATTCCATCCCATGCTGAATCACCATCGAAAATTGCCATGAAATTGCCCTGTTCAAAATACTTATGATAAAGACACACCCATCTTATCCAATGGTGAATAACCATGAAATCCCACTGAATTGAAATCCATTTTCATCATTACCCATTGCTTAAATCCCCGTTTATGATGGTGAATTATTGTTCATTATAAGGGGGGTAATGATAACTATTAACTATCAATTATTAGTCGAAGGAAGTTTAGAAGTCAAACTTCCGACACTATGGACAGATGAAAAGCAGAGATGGGAAGAGTCAGAAGAAGAAAGAAGATCAAAAAGCGAAAGACTCCGAAGAAAGAAAGTCCAGGTGCGCGAAAAGATAGGAAAGTCGCGAAACACTGTGTTTTTCCAATGGTTTGTGGCTCTGGAGGGTCGAAAAGTAGGCTCGCTAAAGCGGCGGGTGCGGAGCAATCTGGCCAGATGAAAAATGAAAAATTGCACGCCGTTGTGGCGCGAAGCACATTTCCAAGTGAAAATGTACAAAACACCTCAGCTTCGGAACACTTTTGGAAGTTGAGATGTCGAAAAAGTGCACGCCGTTGTGGCGCGAAGCACATTTCGAAGTCAAAATGTTAAAAACACCACAGCAAGGGATTGTGCACCTTGTCAAAAGTGAGCAAAACGTGAGGGTTTTGTAGCATTTCCAAAAACGATGGCAGGCGTGGGACATTTGAAGAGGATCTGCAAAGATGCATTTTCCGTGGCAGGC
>Ga0126342_10015492_pt1 | contig 13365 bp, 15 predicted proteins | sample Cyp1metagenome_FD_92528 | JGI IMG/M metagenome (GOLD analysis project Ga0126342, IMG submission 92528) | Coral microbial communities from Lord Howe Island, Old Settlement Bay, Australia - Cyphastrea 1 metagenome | ecosystem: Host-associated > Invertebrates > Cnidaria > Coral ...
CACAACAATCACAACAATCACAACCACAACCACAACAACGACAACGACAACAACAACAACACCAACAACACCAACAACACCAACTCGACCAACAACAGCAACACCACCAACAGCAACACCACCAACAGCAACACCACCAAAAGCAACACCACCAACAGCAACACCACCAACAGCAACACCACCAGCAGCAACAGCAACAGCAACAGCAACAGCAACAGCAACAACAACAGCAACAACAACAGCAACAACAACAACAACAACAACCACAACCACAACCACAACCAGAACCACAACCACAACCACAACCACAACCACAACCACAACCACAACAACATATATATATATATATATATATCTAAATATACATACACACATATATAATTAGTACATCCCTTATTTGAGACGTACCGACGTTGGATGATGTTGGATAATGTGTACTTCACTCTTCCAACGGGATGGCCAGTTACACATCCTTCAGCCATGGAGCCTCCGACATGCTAGGTAAAATCCTTGGCTGAAGACCTTCGCAGCCAAACTGCAATGGGGACAGACGGACGCAAGTTTGAATGCCATTTAATGGGCTCTTCTCATTCGTAGCTAAGAATTTCAGTTGCAGGTTTGGACTCTTAAGCTTAAGTCATCTTCCAATTATATCGTAATTCCTGGTTGATTCCTCAAGGGACTTACCGGCTACCAAACAGTTTTTGATGTACCATGATGTATATTACCTTGGTACCCGCAAAGTGATGTTTTTTTTGGACCCCGCAACCAGACCAACCGTTGAAAAAAACAGGGAGTTCCACGACATTCTGAGGCCCACGCATTTTGGAGCGTTGCCACGACATCGATGCCTCTGTGAGTGCTGCTGCGCTGCGCTGCGCCTGCGACTTGGCCAAGGCTGAGGTCCTCAAGGAGGCGGGGGTCAACAGCTGGTGGAAGATTTTCTATTGCAAACCTTTTACTAAAATGTATATATGTATACACATGTATATATATATACACATACATGTACACTATATATATATATACATATATATATATGTTGGCGTGTAAAAGTTACTTAGCGCTAGTTTCACTTAGGTAACATGTTTCACATTCATGTACCGCAGCCCTTTTTCAGAGCAGATCGAGCAGGGTAAAAGAGCCCAAATTTCCGCTGCATGGTAGCGGAGCGTCTGCCGAGGTGAATCCAGGTACTAGCTGCGTGGTGCTTCCCCGAGTGGTCGAGGCGCAGAGCTGTTTCAGCTCGCGCCCGGGCCAATTGGGCCCGTGTAGACACCTGAGGTGATGTCTGGACCTGGAAGCCCCACTGGAGGAGCGGCATCTGGTGGTGCATCGGCTGAACTGATCTTTGGACAGATCATGCAAACTATGCAGGCGGGTATGCAACAGATGGCACTAGATGCTCAACAAAGGTATGAACTCCTGGAGCGAAGCTTGCAGGACCAGGCAAGAGTTCTGCGTGCAAGCACAGACGCACAGCTCAAGGCGCTGGAGGCCTTGTCGAAGAGGTCCAGCGTAGTAGACATCAAAGGGGTAGGAAAACCCGATGTCCTGAAGGGCACCCACGAGGAAGCCCGGAAAGCGTGGAAGAGTTGGGCGTACAAGTTTGAGAGCTGGTTTGCATCTCAATACCCAGGAGTTGGACAGGAAGCTTTGGATTGGGCAAAGGGCAAAGGAGACAACACAATCCAGGATTCGGATATCTAACTCAGAGAAAATACGGTTCCAGAAACTCGAACTCGGGACGGCCATCTGCACGTGGCTTTGGTGTCGCTGACGGGCGATATGCCCTACACCGTGGTGTTAAACTCAAGGAAGAAACGTGGCCTGGACGCATGGTGCAGGTTGAGCCACATGTACGAGCCCCACGACCCAAGGAGCAACATGAGGCTTCTTCGCAGGATCTTGGTGCAGCCAAGAGCCACCTTGGACGGTCTTAGAGCCGCCATTGACAAATGGGAAGCTGACCTGGTCGAGTACGTGCAGCGAGGCAACCGAGACTTGGATGACCCGCAGAAGGTTAACCATCCTCCTGAGCATGGTTCCTGAGTCCCTGGAAGACCACTTGGAGATGAACATTGGCCGCCTTGACACCTACGCGTCATCTCCTACACTGAGCAGAAAGCTGCGAAGGCTGACGCCGATAGTGGTGGTGCTGTTCCCATGGAGCTGGACGCATTCAAGGGGAACAACAAAGGCAAAGGAAAAGGCTCAAAAGGCAAAACCAAAGATGATAAGGGCAATCCCGACAAGGACGTGGTTTGCCACTTGTGCAACAAGAAAGGCCATCGCAAGGCCAATTGTTGGCACGCAAAGGCCAATGGAGGCTCTGGTCAACCACCAGGTCAGAAGGGCAGTTCCCAGCCCAACGCCAAGAGTGGCAAAGGAAAGGGGCAACAGAAAGGTAAAAGCCACGGGAAAGGCTCCAAAGGCAAGGCTGGAAGGCGAAGCTGAAGGGGATCAAGCTGCTGAACAGGAGTGGCCGGATGGTGACGAACCTGAACGAGAAGGCAACTTGGGACTCTTGTGCGTGGCCCGAGGGTCGAGTACTGGTTCAGTACCGTCCCAGGGTCGCACAGGGTCACCAATGGACAGGGAGACCGCTGCCAGGATCGTGCGCCCGGAGCACGGCAACCTCTCCTGGTTCTGGTCGAGGCCTTGGGACGACGTGTTCTCGGAGTGCAAGAGAGATCGAAGTAAAGCGGACTCGACCTACCGGTGCACGGTGCCTAACTGCAAGGGATACTCTCCAGCTCATGGCTTGGAAGCACACTGGTGGTCCAAGCTACAGACGATGGGTCACCCTGTGCAAGGGCAATGGGATGCCTCAAAGGTCGAGGCCAAATGAGGCCACTACATCAGGCCAGAGCTGCCTGGTGAGGAGGAGTTCCTCAGGAATCCCGTGCACTGTGGGAAGGACCCCGTTTGGGTGCACTTGCCAAGAGAACCAGACTACTCCAAGCACAAGGACAAGTACGAGCCCGAACAGGAAGGCGAAGAGGAGGAGATGCAAAGCGTCGAAGAGGAGGAAATACAAAGCGTGGAAAGCTCTGAGGAAGAGGAGTCAGCACAAGTAAGTGCTGAAGAAGGAGAGTCAGAGGTCGAGGTTGAAGTCGAGGAGACCAGTGGTGACGAGAGGAAGAGCGTTGTTTCAGCGCCTGTTCCACTCCACGATCCCGGTCACCAATTCCTCGCAGCAACCGAAGTGGAAGAATCATGAAGAATCACCAACATCTCCCGCGAAGGAGGAAGGCTCAGTTGGGAAGTACATTCCTCCACACCGTCGACGGCCAACTGGATCTGGTTCGCACAGTGTGGGTTGGAGCTTCGTCGTCGAAGCCCGCTCCTGAGCCATACAAGGTCAGCAACGCGTCGCGGGCAATTGTCCTTGGAGAACTCTTGTCCAAAAGGGTGGACGAGCTCGACAAGTTGAGGTCGCGCTTGGACGATCCAGGTGAGGATGAGTCGCGAGAGGATCTCCTGAATAGCATCGCTGTGCTTGAACTCGAGATCAATGGGCTGCAGGAAGAGCAAAAGTCCTTCAGGCGGAAGATGCGGCCCGGGTATTCTCCTCGGCAAGAGGCCGACAAGAAGGTCATGGGCAATCGTCTTGCCTACCTGAAGGAGAAGTCAAGAAAGCGAGCAGCGAAAAGACTTGAAGGCCAACGACCAAGGATAGAAGAGAGGCAGACCAACGAACTGGAATGGCACAGGCGGTTCGACCGACCTGGGGGCCAGTCGGAAAGTCCGTGTGTTTCCGTCGGCGACCGGCGCTCTAAAGGATGAAGTTCAAGCAGCGCCCCTGTCGAGAAAAGCCAAGAGCGCTCTACTGGAAGAAGAAGCGGCGTTCTTGGAGTTGCCGCCGGTGAGGCCGCGCACGACGAGCTTGCCGGCGACGGCAACCAAAAATTCACCAGCGAGAAGGAAAGCCAAACACAAAAGAGAGCAACGCAGAGAGCAGCGCCGAAAGGAAAAGCACAAGAAGAGGAAGGGCAAGGGTGAGCCAGAAGGAACTGGACACCCAGCATCCTTCTCAGGGAAGATGTGCAGTGCAACAAGCAGTCACCCGGAGTGGACCAGAGTTGATTTCGTGATCGATTCTGGAGCCAGTGCTACCACCATCCCTAAGGAGTTGGTGGGAAAGGTAACGCTGGGTGGACCCCGTGGCTACAGTAGCTTCAAGCTGGCAAATGGAGCGGTGGTGTTGAATGAGGGCACCCTATCTACCAAAGCATGGCTGATGGGCAATGAAACAATGGAAGTGCGAATGTCCGTGGCAGACATCTCACAGCGGCTGATGTCGGTTGGCCAAATGATCAGCAGTGGCAAAAAGGTTGTGCTGTCGCCCAAAGTCAGCTACCTGGAAACGAAGAGTGGTGGAATCCACAGGATCTTCCAAAAGAATGGGGTGTATGTCCTTCCGGTCTGGCTGGACAGCGCCAAGATGGCTTCTAGGCAACCAATCGGAAAGGTTGTCCACTTTGATGGGCAAGAAGAGGAGCAAGACGATCTTTTCCTTGACTGGATTTTCGGCGATCCCGAAGATGGAGTGCCATCAGATGAACATGGCATGGCAGAGGCTGAGGAAGGCAGAGCGGCCAAACCAATTAAGTCGCCAAGCTTACCTAGTCCCGAAGAAATTGAGGCACACGCGGTGAGTCACACCCTTCAGGCCGTGGTGCTCTCACTGTGTTAGAGGCAGGAAAGAGTTTCGCTCATCGTCGGATCGCAAGGTGTGACGACCCAGAAGAGATTCCGGTGATCAGCATAGATTACGGATTCTTTGGGGCACCAGGTGAGCTCCCATCCGATGCAGTTGGAGGAGCCAAGATGCCTGTTCTAGTGGTAAGAGATCGCAAGAGGAAGGCACTGTTCACGCACCTGGTACAAGGGGTGGAGCACTTCTATCCAGAGCAAGCGTTGTACAGGGATGTAAAGTTCCTGGGATACCCCAGTCTGGTCATCAAGAGTGATCAAGAACCTTCGTTCCAAGCTGTCGCAGACGCCGTGAAGAACGTGTTTGCATCATCAAACGTAAGGGTGCAACTAGAGAATTCTCCTAAGGGAGATCACCATGGGAAATCCAACGGGGAAGCTGAGGCGGCCGTTGAGATTACCCAAGGGTTGTGCAGAACCTACAAAGATGCCTGTGAAATAGGCATGGGAGAAGCCATCGACCCCAAGTCACCACTGTTGGCTTGGTTGATCGAACGCGCGGGCAGCATGTATACCCTGTATGCCCATGATGACACAATGAAGGATGGCCTTACACTTGTCCGCAGACTAAAGGGACGTGATTGGCAAGTGTCACTGCCCCCGTGGGGAGAAGCAGTAGACTACAGAGTGCGCACAAGACACAAGCTAGAAGCACGATGGTCCACTGGTATCTTTTGTGGCATCAGACTCAATACTCCGGAAAAGGTCGTTGCCACTGAGAACGGTATAGTGGTTGTGCAGTCAATCAGACGGAAGCCAAAAGAATTTCGTTGGGACCCTGACTTGTTCAAAAAGGTCAAGGGCACACCATGGGCGCCAGTCCCTGGTCGAGTGGCTCGGCCAGAGAGGCGCAGGAGCTGCCGGAAGTTAAGCAGTTTCAATTGAACCAGAACTGCCAGACGAGCCAGCAAAGGAGGCTGTCTCGGCAGAAAGGAGTGAAGCGCCACGGCGCGTCTACATCAGTCAAGCGGATTTGGACAAGCACGGCTACACGGCATCATGTCCGGCGTGCGACTTGATCCGCGCCGGTGTTTCACGTGAAGGAGTCCACCAAACGGAATTTTGCCGAGCAAGGTTGGTTGGAAAGTTGGAAGAGACTGCAGAAGGTCGAAGGCGCTTGGACGCTGCCAAGCGTAAGGAAGGGCCTAGTAAGGTTCGAAAAGTTGAAAAGCTTGACGAGCGATCTGAGGATCGGAGTACCGTGTCGGTACCAGGTCCTGGGTCCGGATCAAGATCGGCAGAGAAAAGAGACGCTGAAGAACCCAGCAGTCAGGAGGCGGGTCCTCCCAAGAAAGCCCACACTGACACTTCAAAAAGGGCCAGAGTTGAGTCGAAGGGTGAGAGTGTCGCTTCGACACCTGGCCCCAGATCAACCAGAGGTCAGAGTGCTGCTTCAGCACCTGGCCCCGGTCCAAGTGTCCCAGAATCACAGGGCATGGAAGTTTCCGAGGAGTCCACGTCTTCTCGGAAGAGGTCGTTAGAGACAGAGGACGAGATGGTGACAAACTTCCTACTTAGCCTGCGAGTAGGATTTCTGAGCTCTATCGCCGGAGGGATCCGTACCCGGTGTGTGAAGAGAAACTGCAAATATCTCGGGTAAGCAACTCAGCTCGTTCGCGAGTCCCGCTTGGAGGAGCTATCCACCATCAAGGCAATGAAAGTATGGGAAATAATCCCTCGTCCAAAGCATGAAAGGACCGTCACGACCAGATGGGTCGACACCAACAAGAAGGACGGGCGTAATCCAAAGTATCGCAGCAGACTGGTGGCGCGAGAACTCAAGAAGACGTTCCGTAGCGGACTGTCTTCGGATCTGCACACACCGTCATGGCATTAGCGACGACCCGGCGCGTGCCGGGGTTGGACGGCAGGATGCAGGAGTTACCCCGCAATCAGTGCTTATAGTTTTCCTGGACATCAAGAAGGCGCACTTCTGGGCAGACGCACGGAGGCGCATCTTGGTGGAACTGCCGGCCGAAACTGGTGTTGATACGCAGAAGTTCGTAGGACTTCTGAAGAAGTCGCTGTATGGAACCCGGGACGCCCCTGCCAATTGGGAGGCGACCATCCTTCGTGTCATGAATCTCTTAGGTCTTAGGATTCGTGCAAGGACGTTCCAACAGCTGCCTTTATTACCACCCAGTTCGAGGCATCAGAGTGGAGGTCCACGGCGACGACTTCACTGGACTTGGAGCCAAGGATCAGCTGGAGTGGTTTTCCACAGAAGTTGGCAAGCACTGGACGGTGGAAAAGCGTGGTTATTTGGGTCCACCGGGAATGCCTGGGACCAAGCAGAGCATCGACATCCTGAACTGACATGGACTGAGCGAGGCATCGAGCTGGAAGCGGACCCTCGCCATGCTGAACTCATCATCCGCGAAATGGGATGCCAAGGAGCCAAAGTGACCACGGCTCTGGTCAAGGAACGGTTGGAAGAAGTGGAGAGTTCGGAACCTCTTGAACCTTGAGAGGTGCCAAGGTATCGTTCAGTGAGCATGAGGCTTGCCTACCTGGCGCGGGACCGGCCCGATTTGCAGGTCTTGGCCAAGGAGTTGGCGAAAGGGTTGAAAAGTCCTACCGTGGCTCATTGGACAATGCTTAAGCGTGGTGCTCGGTATTTGAAGAACAAACCGAGACTCATCCACTTGTTTCCATCCCAACAGACTGCGTCCCGATTGGACGTTTGGTGTGATGCAGATCATGCTGGATGTTTGAGAACGCGCAAAAGTACGACTGGCTACTGCATCAGAATCGGAGGATCTACAACCAAGACAAGTTGCAAGAGCCAAGCTGTCATAGCATTGAGCAGTGGAGAAGCGGAATACTTTTCCCTCACATCTGCTGCCTGCAATGCTCTCGGTGAACAGTCTGTCCTTCGAGACCGGGGACTATGGTTCCCAATCCACTGTTGGATGGATTCCAACACCGGGTTGTCAATCGGATCGAGACATGGCCTTGGAAAGGCCAAACACATCGATATAGTTTTCCTTTGGGTACAAGACGCAGTTCTCAGCAAACGCATATCCCTGGGCAAACAGCCCACCTTGGACATGCTTGCAGACCTGCTCACCAAACCCTTGGAACAAGCCAGGGTACGTATGTTACTCGAGCGCATGAACTACTTCTTCACAGCTGGGCGACACAGCCTTGCGCTCGATGTCTAGATCTAGGGCGAAGCATGAGAACCTACACCCAACTCGGGTAACAGACCTGGGTCACGTCACCCTCGGGAGGCGTGTTGGCGTGTAAAGGTTACTTAGCGCTAGTTTCACTTAGGTAACATGTTTCACATTCATGTACCGCAGCCCTTGTGGTTGGCTCAGCTGCTCAGCTGGGTTGATTGGAGCAGTGAGCCAAGTTTCGAAGAGAGAATTATGTTTGCTGCCGTGTGCTTTGCCGTGGTTGGCTCAGCTGCGCAGCTGGGTTGATTGGAGCAGTGAGCCAAGTTTCGAAGAGCAGATCGAGCAGGGTAAAAGAACCCAAATTTCCGCTGCAATATATATATATATGTATATTATGTTCATATCGTTATCATCAAGTACGTGCGCCCCAAAGGGAGTGGTTTATCTCTAGTACTTCATGAACAAATTAGTCCACAGCGGGTTTTCCACTTGATCGCGATGTGAGAACTTTACCATCCACACCATCCACCTTTGCAATTGCCAATTCACCCAGTTCACTGGAAAGTTTTGTTTGTCCTGGGATCAGGAGGACTACGACCGCATCACCGACCTTGTTTGGGACCCAGAGGCACTGCGCCGTGACGCAGCCTGCGTCTTTGTGAGCCGCTTTATTCTGCAGGAGGACGGGCAGTGGTATTTGAGATTTGAGACAATAAAAGAAAGTCTTCTGAATCCCTGACTTGGTCTGCCAAACAACTAATTTTATATAATAGGTTTTAATGCAGAAAATGCTGATCACTGCTGGATTTTGGGCGGATCTAATTTTCAGACAAACCCGTACACACCTGTTCGTTCCCATATTTACACCAACTAGATGGTTTCTTGTAGTGTTTCTGCCAGCCCTCTTTCAGAATTTGTCTGAAACTTGGCTGCTTGTTTTGCTTGAAAAAAAATTGATTTCGAGATGCCAGCATTTGATTCCTGGTTGCAGGATATCTTTGACCAGCCAAACGGAACAGCTGACGGCTCAGCTGCCAAAAGGCCAGTGGGGACAATCATGTGCAACTTGAAGGGTGATCAGTACCAGTCGGAAGCTTCCTGAGTTTTCTGAGCTGGACTTTGCATTGCCCAAAAAACATGTTACAAATCTTCATACGATTCCCAGTACTCAGCAATCGCACAGGCATTTGCAGATGCTGCTGGATTTCCTCGTCGAATTTGTCAAGCCCCACTTCGAGTTGACTGAGCGGCTCGTTGCCGCACTCTGGCGCAAGGCCAGCGGATGGAGAGTGAGTGAATGCACTATAAAGTCCGAAACTCTGACAGGCAGACTTTTTTGAAACCAAGATGTTGCAACCAGCAATGCAGGAATACAATGTATATATATATATATATAATGCAGAAAATCGAAAATCTGAAGCCAACAAAGGGGGAATGAGAACACTGGGTAGTCAGAAAAAAACTACATCTGTATATCTATGAACATCTTACACAGACAACGTACATCCATGCATTGATTTTTGTGAACACAATCTTCATACTTTGGACATCTGGTTATCGCAGGGCGGGACCTCTTTTGTTTGGCTTTCCTGATCTTGACAGCGAGGCATCGTGCTTGGAGGATTGGGATGCCATGACCAGCCTTTTGCTTGGTGATGGGGAACTTGCTGCGGATCAACATTTGGCCATAGCCTTCCTGGCAGAGGTGCCACCAGATTGCTGGGAACATCTGGGAACTGTGAGGGTATGAAGGGCTGACATATTTAAGGCATGTCTGTTGCTTCGACTATGCCCGCGTTGCAACCCTCTTTCCAAATATGTTTGAAAGATGATGGAACCAATTTTGAAGAGGCACACTTAACAAACCAAGACCTCTCTCAGTCTCTCAGTGTTTCCAACCACGACTTGCTTCTTTCCGGCAGGCAACTGTTCGCGTGGCCTTTGATGACTGGTTGGCCAACAACACTATGGAAGCTGAGGTTTGCTCCTGAAATGTTTGCAAACTAACTCAACACAGAGACCCTCACTGTGGGTTCCACGGTGGCAGGGGATGCCGGTTTCGAGTTGGCTCGCGCTTTGTTGGACTTCAGTCGCAAAAACCTCGGAGAGACCCTTAAAAATGTCGAGACTTGACTCATGTCTACACAGTTCTCCAGTGGAGAGAAAGTATACTGTATACTGATACATACCGATACCATGTGTAGTCTGACACCTCTGATGCTTTGCAACTGTCCCAGCACGAGAGCACTCTCAGAGATTCAGGCACTGCTGCAGCGCGCGGCTCGTGCCTTGTGCCCTCGATTGCCTACCCTGCTGAGCACCTTCCAGTCTGAGAAGGCCACTGAGATGTTTTGATCCTTTTTGGTATCTCTGTTTGATGCCGAAAGTCAGGAATCGTTGCGAGATGTCAAGAGAGGCAAAAGGTTCTCAAAACAAACAAGTGCAGCGAAGAACAGTAGCCATCAAGCATAGTACCAGACAATCTGAATACACCATGATAGTAGGAAGCCAGTATGATTCTTTGTGATGACTGTTGGGGCTTTTACCTTGCGGAAACTGCAGGCAGCTATGTTGCGTACTGCATCCTTGTGCAACTACTTGTTGAGATTCTGCGCTCAAAGTGCCTTAGCTAGTATATAGCTCTGAAGTTTTGGGTCATGACCACAGTGGCTTGGAGCTTTTCGAGAGTATCATATCATAGGCTGAGGCAGTCTTTATTGGAGATGTGTGAGTCATTGTAAGATAGGCCCCAGCAGGGCATACAGAGACTTCCCAATCCTTTCTCTGCCATGGAGCCTGCTCAATGTAGAAACCATTATTTGCTGGACAGGTGGAAGAATCAAGGCTTTCAGCATTTGCTGACATCTCATTGGAAGCCCTGGAAGCCTTGTAGTTTTGAGGTCCTCCAGGCCCAACTGGTGGATTGCTGGCCGGAAGCGCGGGAGAGCCAGTGGCGCGAGCCTTGCGCAGCCTATTCCTGCGACAGACAGATTTGGAGGCGCTCTGTCTCGGCTTGTGATGTGTGTTGAAAAAAACATTGTTGGGTGATTGTTGGGTGCACCTTTCGAAGTGATGTCGTTCCAGCTTTATCCAGTTTTAGTTGGTCAGGCCCTGGAACACTTGGCCTTGGCTTGGGCTCATCTACTTGAGCTCTGCAGCGGAGCCAGGTGGGCTGTGCCAGTTGCAACTGGAAGTAGTGGGAGAAGATCACTGCAGTGTCGAAAACATCCTGTTTCAGTTGCTACTGTAGTCCCCCAGTGATAGCTTGCGGGCCAGCTCTTTGATGGCAGAGCTCCAGGCCCGTGTTGCACGATTTGGTGAAATCTCTCTACGACACGTTCCTGCAGCTGGCACCGTTGGTCGGGAAACCTTCTCAAGGACTCTTGGGATGCATGGTGCTTGCAGCCTCAGCCACTGCAGTGACGATTAGGTCAGTTTAGGTGTTGGGGTGACGTTTTTTTTACCGATCGCATAGTGTAATCTTGAGCAAGGTCACTCACTATTTTTTGCAAGAACGACAAAGAGTATAAAACCCATGGCATTTCTGGCTGGTCGTAGCCTATGGGTGCTGGCAAACGTTCGTAATCAGTATGGAACAGAATCCCTTGGACAATTCAAGAATGAGGCGGTATGATTTGACAAAGCATGAGACATTTGACTCTCCAAGTCATAGATTTACCAATAGAACCATCATGATTCAGCGCCAGGAGAGATCGAGGCAGAGGTGCAGCTGTTGGGCAGGGAACTTTTCTGTGGCGCCCCAAAACATGCACTGCGATTTGTTATAGTTGTGTCTAGTCACATCTAGTCTCCAATGTGAAACTCCATTTATTTGGCAGGGTTCATTCTGTACACACAAAATCTACCAGATGTGGCCCTCAACTGGCGATGCAACTGGGCTCCTCATCTATCCTCATCTTATCTTAGATTTCTACTTTGATACCGAGTCCAACATTCCCTGCGGGCGAACAATATTCAGAGTAAGGTCAAGCAAGAGAAACAATGCATCAATGCAACATGAAAGCTGAACGTGGGTATGCTGTGAACCCATGAGCCCCTCTACCTTTAACAGAAGCTTCCTGATTGGATCTTATCATATCTTATCATACTTGGCACATCGCTCAGAACGGATCCACCTTTGCGAGGTACCCATGCCAGACACCTTACTGGCCACAGCTCAGCGACTTCGCATCCTTGCGAAGGCTTATGATGTTTCTTTGTGTGATGTGGAAGGCGCGGGGACCGAAAAAGCATCAGATGTTATTTGCCAAGCATCCCTGCGACTCAGTGTTCGAGAAAGTAATGGCTGCCTCAACTTATCCGTCCTGCAACACCCTGGGAGGCTTTGTGTCAACCGCTTTGAGCGTGGTTGATGAGCGTGTCCAAACAGGGACAGTGGAACTAGAGCTGACAGCGCCTTGGCCAAAGCCTAAAAGTGAACACACCCGCACATGCCTCTAAATTCATGCAATTCAAGAGGTGTTGCAGTGTTGCTGGACATGATTTTTTTTCCCGTTTTTCGAGATTCTATGTTTGAAGAACCTGTTGCTGACTCCCTTGGAAGACTTCCATAACTTCTGTACCTCCAAGTCAATTTGACATGAATCAATCTGAATCAATCTGAATCAATCTCCAGAAGATTATCTCCAGAAGATTTTGGGCAGATTGGGAGCTCCTTGAGGTCACTCTGCTGGAACTCCTGGCCCTGATCTCTGTGCGCCACGCCGGCCAGCTGATGCAGCCACCCTTGCCAGCAGTGGCAGCAGATGTTCGGGACGAGCGTCAGCTGCAGCAACTCGGCGTTCCAAAACCTTGGGGCCTTGGATCTACATGGATCTACCCAATCTATCCACTACAACTGTGGATCACGAAACTGGGAAGTGCTCTTTTCAAAAATCATTTAGAAGGACAGGAGGACGGGTGGATTGATCTATTTCGAAAAACTGGGGGGGACAACTGGCAACCACTTCTGTGACATTCGCTCAGATTCTGAGTCTGTGTGACTATTGTGACTACATGCACGCTTACGATTTCTTTTTTAGGACAGGAGTGCTGAAATGTATGGCTGAGGCAGGCGAGCACAGCAGCCGAAGATCTATTGGAACTTGCCACTTGGCGGGGAAGTTGAACCTTGAGCTGGACCTCGTTGTTGATCTCTTGCACTTTTTGCACTTTTTACAAGGGAAGGTTGGTGTTGAGAACCTGATGGTTTTCAAGATTCAGCTCTTAGCCACGCGTTTCATCTGTTGGATGTTTCTCCACAAGTTGATCATTCTTCAATTTTCCAAAACAGACATGATCTGTATCAAAACAGACATGCTCTGTATCTGTGGTGTGGTTGAAACCTTTTCTTTTTTGTGGGTTTGACATGAATGCGGACTTTGAATACCAGCACATGTTCCACATCTAAAGCTGGTGAGGAGTTCACGCTGAGGCAACAGGCTTCCTGACCAAAGATGAGGACCATCGACTGAAGAGCGCTGCCTTTGGGGTTGCCCTGTGCACCTTGAGCGCCTGGTGGAAC
>Ga0126342_10015493_pt1 | contig 13364 bp, 7 predicted proteins | sample Cyp1metagenome_FD_92528 | JGI IMG/M metagenome (GOLD analysis project Ga0126342, IMG submission 92528) | Coral microbial communities from Lord Howe Island, Old Settlement Bay, Australia - Cyphastrea 1 metagenome | ecosystem: Host-associated > Invertebrates > Cnidaria > Coral ...
CCGCTTTAGCGAGCCTACTTTTCGACCCTCCGGAGCCACAAATCATTGGAAAAACATAGTGTTTCGCGACTTTCCTACCTTTTCGGGCACCTGGATCTTCTTTCTTCTGAGACTTTCTCTTTTTGATCTTCTTTCTTCTTCTCTTCTCTTCTCTTCTTCTTCCTCTTCCTCTTCCTCTTCCTCTTCCTCTTCCTCTTCCTCTTCCTCTTCCTCTTCCTCTTCCTCTTCCTCTTCTCTTCTCTTCTCTTCTCTTGTCTTCTTTGACTCTTACCACCTCTGCTTTCCATCACTCCATATGGTCGGAAGTTTGACTTCTAAACTTCCTTCGATAAACGGAGACAATGACAATGAGTTTCCCAACGACAATGGGGGTATTTATGTTAAGTCAAACCCATATACGGTTGCCCTGTTGGAAATGATCAATAGTTTGGCTGATTTCGGTGCCTTATCTTGATACACCTTCTAGTATGTCCTGATAAACTACAGGAAGTTAACCAGAAGAAACAAATGAACACGATTTATATAGCCATCAAAAGAGGGATGTAACTGATGTAACTGATAAATACCATCTGGCTATTTAACATAGCCATGGAAAGATCCACCATGCTATTAAGAACGGTAAACCATCTATTTCTATGGGCCATCTATACCATGGCTATGTTAAACAACCAGAGGGTAAGTGATTACTCCCCAATAACATGAGGTATTTGTAGCCACTCCATTGATGCTGACCAGTGATCCACGAATCCACAGCGACCAGTGATGTCCCACGAGAGTTGCCAGGAACGCTTTTCCGTGGTGACGGGCAACTACTACAGAAATTCAGATGGTGCGAAGCCGAACCAAAAGATGGCGGGGGAAAAAACCGTGTAGCATCACGAAGTTAAAAAGGGAAGCTATGGATCAATAAATATGAGAAAAAATTGGCCCAATCCTGGAACTAAAAGGGTCCGCTAATTCAACAGTCCAGGGTTCATTAATGTTCATTAATTTTCATTGTTTGTTTGGGTTTGACAAGTTTGACATATTCTGAAATGTTTTTTCAATGAAATCTAGACATGGCCTAACTCTGCGTCCTGGATCTTCATGTTTGACCTCGCCAGTGGCGTTCGGTTCGTACACACATGTAGCCACTATCAAGCGGATGGCGAGATTATCTAGAAATCCATGGGATTTGATTGTATCTTCGGTTGCCAGATTAAATGACCCTTTTGTGCGCATGGCCTATAACTTTCACAGATTGAAACTAATTAGTAGATGTTTATTTTCCCCATCCGTATATTTTCTCACTATTGATTCTGCTTTTTTGTGGATGTTATTCCATGACATATCCCCTTACATTTTCCGTACATAGGCCTTCTACATAGCCTAGGTACCTCCAATACATCGGTCGCTGAAATGGCCATTGATGGTGTTGTGTTGTTACCCTTTGGTAAACTAACATAGCTATGGAACATGGGTGATTTATACTTGGTGTACCAAAAAATAACATGGTGATTTTCCATAGCAATCTTAGTTTACCAGGTGGTACCCTTACTTTTCCACAATCTTTGCCATAATCTTAGCATGTGGTAACTAGGAGCACGGACTTTAGATGGCCGTGTTTTTTTTTGATTAATGAGATGTTGTTGGTCATGTTTGATGTGCTCGTGCCATCAGGAATTTGTGTGTTTTTATTTCGTTAACCCTTTATTATTCACAAGCAGTAGAACGAAAACATTCATTTCGCCTACACGAAACTACCATGTTTGGGTTTTCTGGCCAACCTGAAACTAATTCGTCGTCACATGTTTTTAACCGTTTTATTGTCAGAGCAGCGCCTCCAGTTCTTCCAAGAACCTTTTAGGATATGGACTCTGTAAGCTTGAGCGCCAGCACCACATGAGCGCATATTGTGTCACGGAGGGGTGCGTAGCATGACCCATGAGTGCAAAGTTCAAGAGAACATACAGTACCATATAGCAGTATAGCATGACCCATGAGTGCAAAGTTCAAGAGAACATACAGTACCATATAGCAGTATAGCATGACCCATGAGTGCAAAGTTCAAGAGAACGTACAGTACCGTAGCATGACCCATGAGTACAAAGCTCAAGAGAACATAGAGTAGCGTAGCATGACCTATGAAAAAAAGAGTCATGGACGTTATTATCCATGAATACATGCACCTGCCAGCAGCCACAGCGTAGCATGTCCTTCACCTGCAAGTTCACATGAACGTTAATACATGCCCCACCACACCCCACCCCACCCATGAATACATGCACCTGCCGGCAGCCAGAGCGTAGCATGTACTTCATCTGCAAGTTCACATGAACGTTAATACATGCCCACCCCAACCCCACCCCACCATACTCCACCCCACCCCCCCAACGTCAACAAAACACCACGGCCGTCTAAAGGCCGTGGTCCAACTAATTAAGATTGTGACTAATTAACTAATTAATTAACTTCAACGGATTACCCTCGAAGATCTCGAAGTCATCCGCGTAGGCTTTATCTTCGTATACGATGCCACCAGCAGGGCACGGGACCGCAGTCAAGTGGTTGAGCCGTTGATGGGGGCTTGTCACTTAAGGAATTGATTAAGGCGTATCATGTGTATAATGGTAAAATGTGATTTAATTATGATGTAATGTGAATAACAGCTATAAGTTAACTCTGGTTGATGGTATAGGATTTTTCTTGTGGGGTGAGGTTTACGGTGCCATCACTGGGGAGGCACCACCTTGTGGGTGTTCCACGGTGCGATAGACCTCCATGGAGTTCGGGGATGCCATCAATCTCGGCATCGTTGAGCTCCCACTGAAAATATGTTAGAACACTCCGAAATCCTGTTGGTTGGATGTGTGGTTTATTGATGGGTTGTACTTAAAAGTGCTTGAATGGAGAAAAGAAAACATCATACATTCAGAATGAAAACCGCGAGTGATGTGGATATTTCAAAAGGAAAAGGGTAGTATTAGCATTTGGGAGTCGATCCCGATGGCAAACGAAAAGATAAAGTGGAAATCAAGATAACTCGATATGGACACCCATATCAACCAAGAAGGGGTGGCAGATGGTCTTGATGGGTTTTGGGCAGTTCACACACACACACAAAAGAAAGACATACCAGCATAGATCCACGGATTTCTATGGTTCAAATTTTATGTGTCAAACTTAAGTGGTTCACAATATAGTTTTATTATGTTTTATTATGACATATTATGCCTTATACTTGACTTGAGTTTGGATATGTCCAAGCGAATTCGGTGTCAGCTCTTTTTGTCCGGATCAAGAAGGTGATGCAATACCCTCGCGCTGCCCAGGTTCCTTCAATGACCACATTCCAATTTGGGGGCTAGGAATAAAATCATGGTTTCTTCTTTGGGAATCGACGATGTTTGGGATTTGGCGGGATCTATTCCCTTCGTTTTTTTTGCACAAACATGACAAACAGTCTTATTTCTGTGCGTTGTCATCGTTGGGTGTTGTATTGCCATCATTTTTTGTTTCCAATAATGTTTTTTTGTTGCAAAAAAGTTAAAAATTGGACATAGGGGAGCTATCTAATAAAAACTATCCAGAGATTTGTCTGAAAATTCTACCAGGAGTTAATCCATTCGAGGCCGAACCAAATCATGGTTTGGTGGGGAGGGGCCGCTGAGCGGGTCCTCTTCTACTGTGGATGATGAACCTCGAAACTCCAAGCAACTATGACATCAAATTTCCCAAAAGGTTCTTGGATTGGTGCTTGCTCAGTTGAAAATCCATGTAGTTTTGTCTGAAAAATAATCATCATCATTTTCCCCATCAAAACAATCATATATAGATGGGTGATGGGTGGTATAGCCATGTATAGCCTATTTTTAGACAACCCAATGACTGGTACTACTAAGTGCTGGCTGATGGTTGTCCACGGACAGTTCATGTGCTTATGCTGTGCTTTGTCGATCTCTGACCATTGCGTTTTTGCAGCTCAAACCAACAAGACATGGGGGTTTAGCACGCACGTTTGAAAGAGGGCAAACTGTTCAATACATTTCTTCATGAAGAACATGAAATTAAAAGAGGCAAAACACATATAAACACGTTATAGAATATTATTGATTTCACATGTGTTCGAAGATGTTGGAAGAATTTCGGAAGAATTTCGGAGATGGAATTCAGTGGACCTGAGTATTTCCTCCCAACAGAATGGCCCCATCCATCACAAACTTCGTGTTTGCTGGTTTCAAACCCGTCAACATTCCGCATGTTCGATTCAACATTTCAATTCAGATGACTCAAAATCGGTTAACGAATCTTCTCAGGATTTCCGAAAGTTGATGGTTCCATGAAATCAAGATCCAATCCAACCATTTATCACCACCATCTATCACCATTAAATCATACACCGCCATCATACCTCAACACCATTAATCAGCATTAAATCAGCTTTCCTAACCAACCTCAGCCAGCCATTGGCAGCTGTGGGAGACGTGACTTTCGCATGGCATGCCGGAGAGTTGCGTGGCCGAAGGCCAGCCTCGTAAGTTGCCGGAAATTCTTCGGCAAACGATTGGATGATGAGTGTGTCTATAGTTCGATTATGCTAGATGCACGATGATGTAAGACTTTCAAGACAAGATGTCAATTTAAAACATATTAAAACTATTATGAAATATTATAAACCATTTTGTATCAGATGTAACTATACACAATCGTTTACAATACACTTATGTTGGATGTGTTTAATTATAAACGGCTTTATTTGTTTGAATCAACTGCATTTTTTGTGTTTCCAAATGGTTGATGTTGGCCATCCACGTGCCGAGCTGATCTAGTGGTTGTTGATGTGCCGATGTGGGATGAGTTTTGTGAAAGACTACAGATTTTCGTCGAAGAATGAACTAAAGGGTATCTAAGAATCTAAGCTTGGCTATATAGCCATGAGATATGCATGAGATGACATGATTCCAACCATGACATCGACACGTTTTTGGGTGTGGATCAATCACTGGAACATATTTTTTGATTTTCCATTCAGTTGGGAATGTCATCATCCCAACTGACGAACTCATATTTTTCAGAGGGGTAGGTCAACCACCAACTAGTTGGTTTATGGTGATTTGGACTCTCCATGGTGCAACAAAAACATGCCAAGAACTGGTAGCAAAGCTTTCGGAGAAAGACAACAAATTGCTGCAGGTTCTGACTCATAATTTTCAAGTTTACCGTGCTTCTGGATAGTTTAGGAAGTGTCCCAATTCAGGTCTGAAATAATGATAATAATGCAGTTCGCTGTCGATGTTTCCCCGATGTTTCTTCCACAGGATTGGCATTGGTTTAGGTTGACAAGATAGATAGATAAATAGATAGATAGAACGATAGATAGATAGATAGATAAAGCTAGATTAGATAGCTTAGATAGATTAGATAGATAAGATAGATAAGATATTTAAGATAGATAATATAGATAAGATAGATAAGCTAGATCAGCTAGATAAGATACTGTAGATAAGATAGATAAAATAGATAACATGGATAAGACAGATAAGATAGATAAGATATGTAATACAGATAAGATATGTAATACAGATAAGATAGATAAGATAGATAAGATAGATGAGATAAATTAGATAGCTTATATATTAATATATATATATATACATAGATAGATAGATAGATAGATAGGTAGATAGATAGAAAGATAGATGGATAGATAGGTAGATAGATAAGATAGATAAGATAGATATATAGATAGATAGATAGATAGATAGATTTGATTTGATTAGATTAGATTAGATTAGATAGATAGATAGATAGGTATATAGATGGATAGATGAATAGATGGATAGATGGATGGATAGATAGATAGATAGGTATATAGATAGATGGATAGATGAATAGATGGATAGATGCATGGATAGATAGATAGATAGATGGATAGATGAATAGATGGATAGATGGATAGAAAGATAGAAAGAAAGATAGATAGATAGATAGATGTAGAGAGAAAAAACTCCAGTAAAACATTTTCTTTGGACCATGCCAGATGACTGTTGTCAAAAACATGTTGAACCCTGCTTCTCCAATGTTCATATTTTCTCAACTCCCTCCAATGTTGGATGACCCAGTTAGTTTTGTTTGTTGGTTTATTTCTAGGTTTATTTTATCACCTCTAACTATATAATTCGTTTTTTACTCTCAGCACATGCATCCATCCAGTTCTGTTTACCAACTTAGCTTTCACAAATCAGCTATAATTCCTCATTCTTACTGTTCAACATCTACACAACACTAGCCATTTTGTTGGTTAACCATGAAACCCTTCATAGCATGTCCATTTCTTGTTCAAAAATTCACCCTTCTTTGGTCGACCCGCCAGGTACCTTGACGTTGAAGGCGTCTAATATCCGGACGCAGCTCAGGAAGCTGTGCCTGGGACGAGGTCCCCCGAAAGATTCCGAAAAGCTAAGTTGATGCACATGACTTGCTTACTGTGGTTTATGGATATAATAATCTATAATCTTGGGATAATCCTTCCCATTGACTAATATTTTTCAAGATGGTTAAAACCACCAACCAGCTAGGTTTATGGGGATATAAGATAGGATAATAATATATAAGAATCATGTTTGCATAATGGGGATTTTTACCCACATTTGCCATATAATTGAGACGAACAGGTAAATGTTGTAGAACAGGTAGATTTAATGGAACAGAATGGGGAATCAAAAGATAATGGAGAACACAATGCAATGGTGATATATTGGGATTTGACCATCAAGAATTGAACATCATTCAAGTGGCATTTTATGGAAGCTAAGTTTGTTGGTTGTGTTGTTATTTGGTGATATCATCCCATAATGTTCAATCAGATCATGATATCCGAACATGTTGATAATGATACAAGTCCATGTCTCCATTTTGGGTGGTCATGTTGTTACATCTTTTATTTGCCGTTTCTTACAGTAGCCAGGTACCTGTGCCGTTGCAGAATAAATGGACCCCCACCATTGATCCCACCGATGTGCTTTGATGCTTCAACATGCTCAACTAATATATTTGATTGTGAATTGCAAATATGTTCATGATTCATGCTTCAGTCCCAATTTTGGATGCTTAAATCGACTTAAACATCAACATACTTAATATTCCAGCATTATTGGGCATGTGATACCATTGGGTACCATTTTTTCTTGGAACGCAGGTATGCAAACGCACGGGATAAAGCCGAGCTGGCACCACGCACATGCACAGTTCAAGCGTTTTCGAACTTGATCTACTGATGCCAAATTAGGCGGATAGAGGTTTAGCCAGCCAAAATCAGGATTTCATACGGAATTTAGCATAAATGGTATCTTGTCCCCGTTGATTGCCGTTATTTTTTCCGGATTTACTGTAAGTAAATGATTTTTTCATCAATGATCATCAATGTTATAGTGGTTTTATGAGGTTTAAACATGTTTGAACTATCATTATGATACGATTAGATGGTTGGTGATATTTGATGATGATGCAATGCCACACACTTTTCTCATCTATCTCTGTATATATTCGTAGATTATGTCAAAAAAAAACGTTTGATGGCAATATCTCATCAAACAGATAGTACCTCTATCTGGGTAAATTATAACGACCTCACTGTTCTCCCTCACTGGGAATGATGGTTTGTGTCAGGGAAATCATCCCCTGAACTAGCCCAACATTTCAGGTTAGTGAAATGTTTTAATTTGCCCAGCTGTATGTAGGATATATATCTCATAATATATCCTACAAAGATGTCACAGTTTGATAATACCCCTATGTAGGACAGAAATTTGTTCGGTGAATCCTTGGCAGCTCCGAGGTTGCACGAGCGAGGCAACGGCAGCCTCTTAAGGGCCTGGAGGCGTTTTTTCGTCGATGGGTTCGCGGGAGTCGTTTGAGGTTTTCCCGATGGGAATTTGACGAGATTAACATAGGTTAACTATGCTAACTATGGTTTATGGTGTGTATATATATATATACAGTGTATATGTATATACTATAGTTAACAAAGTTTATAAACCAACGCACATACGGGCGGCACCACCATCAATTTTCGAAGCCATGGATTGTTGGACAGATGTTGAAAACATCTAACAGGTTTATTGCCGGGTTTGTCACACTTGCTTCACTGGCAAGTCATTCGTGACGCATGGCTTTGAACATATGGTTTTTGTTGTGAAATTTGATGGTTTACGAATCATGTAGGACCATGAAGTAGATATTAGTAGGGGGAAAGTCTGACAAAAAATATATTGGGTGTATTTCTAAATGTTCAAATGGTGCTATCATTTTTGTATGGTTACTATCCCATAATTTCTTTATGTTCTTGGTGTTTGCCTCGATATATCCCTGTGTCCTGAAAATGTTTCCCAGATTCTACAGTTGTGGTCCTTTACCAGTTATAAGTCAGTAAGTCAACCCATTTATGGAATGATAGCCCTATTTGCACATAGCCATTAAAATAACTGGCGCTCGGGCTTTTAACTGTAGACTTGCCGGAGGAGTGAGCTGGATTCCGACTTCTCCCAATGTGTGAGCTTAGAGGACCCAGCGTCAGTGGGAGGTGCTCTTCGAACACTGGGGGCATAGCTACGGCTGAAGATTGGAGTAGCAATGTGGATCTGAAAATGGGTTGGATAGCTATGTCATGCTCAGTTTTGTGGGAAAGACAATGATTGATACAGGATCGTCATTTCCCCAGTTATAAGCTGGTTTGAAATCCCATCTAAATATAGTTATGATTACCATAAACCCTAGTTATTGTAGTTATAAACCAACTTAGTTATTGTAGTTACCAATAAGTATCATCCACCAACTTGTTATTCGAGTTTTAGGTTCACCAACTGAACGCGATTCCGAACATTTGGGCCCCATCCCGTGTGATGTTCATCAAATTTGGTGTACCCTATTTCTCCGGCAAACCCATCTAGTGGACCATGTTATATACACAAGGATGCATTGATACACGGAAAAGAAAGGAAAAACAATGGCTACAAAGTGGGGCCCCCAAGATAGCTAAGTTGGTTTATAACTACAATAACTAGGGTTTATGGTAGTTTTAACTATAGTTAGATTGGGTTATAAACCAACTTATCACTAGGGGGCCCCACATTGTATTAATATGGTTTGTGGATGATTCTGGGGATATACAATAGGACTCGTTGGTCGGCGTGACTTTTTTCCGTCCTTATATAATGATAATCCTCAATCATGATTATCGTTCAGCGAGGTGTAACCCAACACTTTTGTTTCATTTATACACCTGCACTCTACATTGTATCAAAAGACACTGGGTTGCAGCATTTGAAAACGTGGATATATATATATATATACATATATTGTTTGAACATATGTTTAAAATATACTCAGTGTGTTCATATTTTTAGTAACCACTGCCATCATTGGATTAAACAAGTTAAGCATCCTCAGCATTGTTGCTCGCTTTCACAATTTCTTATGGGGCATCTTTGTCAGAGATAGAAAGTCAGTCATTTTTGAGCGTTGAACTGTTTGGGGGGACAATCATTGTCTAGCTTCCCTTCCGTGAATGATATTCCTGTTGATATCCGGACCAAACTTGGATTTGAAGATGTTTTTCCATGTTTTTCAGTTATTCCAGTGATAAATCCACCATGATGGAACTATGGGCCATTTGTAGAATCCACCCGGCTCTGTTTGATACCCCGGGGGGATCAACCAGTCCCAGCCGTAGGACCTCCAGAAATGTGCTAACAACTTGGGTCTACCAGGGGGTGAGGCCGCCGGGACGAAGCCACGCGATCAACACGAGGGGTGATGACATGGCTTGGGATAGAATGGTTTATAAGCTACTAGTGTGACGGTGGGACCACCTCGCGCTAACATAAGCAGTCATCGTCGTTTTGCCATAGACGTTACCGCGGGCATTCATTTCTGACTTCGATTTCACTATACAATGCAATTCTGATTTACTTTGCCTTTGGATTGTCTTTGCGATTTTTTTGCTGTCATTTGACCCACAGTTTCACATTGCAATACAATTGGTCCTTGCTGTGCTTTGGGTATTGACTTGTCCATCCTATTAAGCTTGCTTGGCCTTTACGGTTCTGCAGTGGCCTCACACTGACTAACTTGCTGGTTTTTGCTTGTTAACGACTGGATTGAATCTGATTGAATTTCTCTGGTTCTGCAACTCCATGCTCCAGTGTGGATGTGCAGCTTTGGCTGGGTTTTTGTAATTTATTTCCTGGTCATCATCTACGTGAATATTCGCTATTACGGAGGCGAAGACGAGGTGATTAAGGCGGGAACGTGCCAAAGCAAGAAGCCTTTAGCATCGACATTCAAAGGGACATCCCAATTTGAACAAAGAACAGCTGCTCTGGATTCGAAAAACCTTGATTTCACACCATTCGAGGGACGAGCGATTCATTCAGCTAATGAAGCAATGACGGATTTGTCGCAATCATTTCCGTGGAGGTGCCCCTGCGGAAGACTAAACAAAAAGGTGCACGTGAATTGCCCCTTGTGCAAAACGCACTGGTCCCGTGGGACCAAGCACGACACGACCCCATACAAATGGGACGCAGAAGACGATTCCACCTGGAATTGGGAGTCATACCCACAGGAGAAGCATCCAAGATCGAGTACAGTACACGGAGTTCCAGTGCTCGAAAGCGCACGAAAGGGAAGCACAACGGGAAAGGCAAGGGTCGAAGTCGAGGGAAAGGAAATGCACAGCAGGCTCAGGTGCAGCAGCAACAAGCATCTCCTTTTATGAACCAAACAGGCATTCCGCCGTGGCCGTCCCCAGAAAGGCGAAGAAGTCCCCAATGGTTAATAAGGGAAATCATCCCCAAATGGCCTTAGTTCAGGGTAGTGAAATATGATAAAAATATGATAATTTACCCATATGTGATCATATGTGTATATATATATATATTATATATATAGTGATATCTCTACAAGTAAACCACGAATCTAGTCACCAACTAGGTGGCCACACCTTCTAAGACCTGCTGATTGACTGGTCACCTTTTTAATGGGCCGACTGGTCCATAGCAAACTGTGAAAAATGACCAGATGGTAACCATCCTGAGAGTATCCAATCTTGATTCACTTCCATTCACGGGTCTGTCCAATTTATGGATCCAATGGTTCTGGCAATTCATATTGCCGATGAAGACCTGTAGCACTTGTAGCACTTGGGGCTCGGGTCAAACCTGGGACTCCGGGCTCAACAGAAATGATGATTTGATCGACGCTAGCAAAATGAAATGGATCGAAATGGCATGAAACTCGGATTGGATCGACAACAATGGAAATGTGCCCATCAAATAATTTCATTTGAAACCGTCCTGAATCCAAGCTTAAAACTACACTTACCGTATATGTCGGTTAATATCTCCACAATGCATTTTTCAGAGTTGCTGGAGTTGTCCAACAGAAACATATGGTATTCGCCTATCCACCGGGGGCTACATCGGGTAACAGCCGCTGAAGCCCTTCATCTTCGCAGCTTCGCAGGCTGCTGCGAAGCTCTTCTTCGAGTCTGCTTCCAGTGGCTCAACTGATGACTGATTCGAAATCTTACTGAGACGATGCCTGAAATTTTAAGAAGCTTAGCAAGTTGTTTTTGTTCCAATCCCTTATGCTCCATGTATGGTGGATTTACCTACATTTGGATGATTTTGAGGCAAACGTTGGTAAATATTCCATACATGGAGCATATGGGAATGTATTTCCTTGGGCCCCTTACAAAAGGGATATTTAGCATTGACATTTTGAACGAACCTATGGTATTCGTTGAAAGTTAATCTTCATACATTCCCAAATGTTTGCTAACCTATGATGTTACTATGCATATATTTTTTTTTGCTTATATGCTATATATATATATATATTCATGTATTCAAAAAATAGTTCTCATGTCCTCTTTTAAATACACAATGTTTTTGGTGTAGATATGTGATATGTATTCCTAATCCAAGTTGCAACTCACTTAGCAAACTTAGCAACCGCTTACCAAGTGATGCAAAGTTCCAATATCCTCCCATGCCGGGAGGGTCAAGCAGGTCGTTGGCGTCAAATTATAACGACCTCACTGCGACGTCACCATAGAATATGCTTAGTATGGTGTATCTATCCCGATATAGTTGTTTTTTTCTAAGAATAGTGAATGATTGGAATTCACCCAGATCATGATATATCCAGCTATGCCTATATACTTGTATTACATTGTATCAATTACTATTCTTATCGTTCCTAAGATTACTTTCCCATTATATATCATATCCATCAAAACTGCGCATTTAAACCAACAAAAATGACGCCATTGTTTGGGATATAATGATATAATGTGGATATAGCTGTGTAATGAAAATATAATGGGGAGATCATGAGGATAACAAAACGCTACATATATACATATGTATCTGTATATACTGTATATACACCATGGGAATAATGGTAGTTGCGGCATTATACAGGTGAACATAATCAAAGATATCTTGTGATATATATATATAATAGATACTGTGATGTTTCCGAGAATATAATGAGGACAATTAACCCATTAAAAGTTGGAAAATGGTGGAACATGATGGTGGTGGTTCTACAGTAATCAAATTGACAAACAAATCATGTGATTTCACACCTTGATCTAATTGTTGATTTAGCGGGAGTCAACGAAGCACAAGAAGTTACTCTTGCGCATATAATGGGGACAGGAATGGCCGACGGAAATGTTGCTGAGGAGGTCGGGGTCATCATGTTTTCTTTTGCTCCCGCGCTTGCAGAGCCACTTCACTACCAGCTGACACTGAAACCTTATTGGGGCGCTTGCTTGTGACGCTTTCCATGCCAGGACGGCTACATCCCGACTACCCAAAGAGAGATCGCAGAGATCCCCCTGACTCCCCCGGTTCACCATCCAGATCCCAACACCGCATTTGCGGTGAGGATCCAGAAGGCAGGGGGGATCTTCGAACAATGTCCAATTTTATTGGGATTTAATGAGTTGGGATGGGATAATTGATGTGTTTGCTCCACCCAAAAACACACAAACAAACGAAACAAAATCCGTGGGCAAAATGAAAAACGAAACGGAATGACCACAGAGCCAACCAGAACTTCAGACAAGACAGCCGCAAAAACTCCGTTTCTTCTGGTGTAGCGTCTGGCGATCGTTGACCCAACATGAACAAGGGAATGAAAGCAAAGCGTCTCAGCATCGACAAATGTGATGCTGCAATGTGATGTAAATATGATGTCCGAAAATCTGACGGAACCTCCATGTCCCCAAAATGCACCAACTTGGGTGATCTACCGTTGTAGGGGTAAACCTGGAGATTGATCGGCAGCAAAAGGTTCAAGCACCAAAGAACAGA
>Ga0126342_10015494_pt1 | contig 13362 bp, 15 predicted proteins | sample Cyp1metagenome_FD_92528 | JGI IMG/M metagenome (GOLD analysis project Ga0126342, IMG submission 92528) | Coral microbial communities from Lord Howe Island, Old Settlement Bay, Australia - Cyphastrea 1 metagenome | ecosystem: Host-associated > Invertebrates > Cnidaria > Coral ...
ATCATCCTCATCATCCTTGTCATCCTGCTCATCCTCATCATCCTCATCATCCTCATCATCCTTGTCATCCTGCTCATCATCATCATCATCCTCATCATCCTCATCATCCTCATCATCCTCATCATCCTTGTCATCCTGCTCCTCATCATCATGATTATTACCATCATTTTTATTATCATTTTTATTATCATTATTATCATTGCTATGATTATTATCATTATTAGTATTATTGAAGTTATTATATATATATAATTCATACTGGTTTCATGATGATGATAATGATGATGATGATGGTGATGATGATGATGATGATGATGATGCTGATGATGATGGTGATGATGCTGATGATGATGATGATGGTGATGATGATGATGATGATGATGATGATGATGGGTGGTTGGTATCCAGTGCCGGGAGATGTTTCCTTTGACCAATTTTTGGGAGGGAGGGATGCCGGAAGTGAAGGCTTTTCCGGGCAGAGAGCACATGGTTTGAGCTGATTGTGCTTCGGTGAGACGCCTTGCAACCAAGGACCCCGGTCACCACATTTTCTGGCACCACAACGACGGCCTGGGGATGGGTGGAGTCAAATCATGTCAAATCATCTGGAAAAAAAAACTGCGATTCCAACGGTTGCTTGGGCTGCTGCACTTGTCTTCATGTGTCTCTTCGTTTGTATCACCCCCCTGACCCAATTCCTGACACGATGGTACCTGTATGGCCAGCATTTTGCAGGTGCAGGTAATGTGTTTGGGCTTCATATGTCCTGGGGGTGCCAAGCTTCGACCAGATGCATCTGAATTGGTATGCCGACATATGCCATGTGCGGGCGCCTGGTGCAATGGCAACGGTAACGCAATGAATGCATGGACGGGTGAAATGAATCCGATTCTTTGATTGGATAGATGACTTCCCTACTTTGTAACTCTGGAGTTTTGGTGTCAGCCTTCAGCTTGCTCCTGAGCTTGAGGTTTCGAGATTTGTTGCCTCAGCAGCTGCGAAAGCTTTCAGTGCCTGGAGGGCTATTCCAAAAAGCCGCGGGCGCAGGAATTCAGCTGCCAAGCTGGTCCGGGCCACCCAGTGAGGTCCAGGGACGAGGGCCCATGAGGCATGGCCCCATGATGGCCCCATGGCTTGGGTTCTTGGAAGCATGGCCAGGTCATTGCCAAAGGATGCCGAGGGAATACACGTTGAATTGATACAGACATGACACAGGAACACGTGTTGAACATGACACGCAACCATACCTGCGACCAGCCAGGATACTGCAGCAGCACAGACCTACTCACCTGTTGCAACGTGGACCTTTGGTATCCAAATGTCTTGGTGCCGTTGCTTGGTGATGCCGGTGCCTTCCACATCCCCAAAGGCACGTGGTTTAGGGGTGTCAACACGAGCGTTGCTGAAACCAGCAATTTGAGGAACCCTTTGGAGACCCGACAGAGTGAAGTGAGCTGATGTTTCTTCCCTGTTTACCATCGTGCCATATCGTGCCAAAATGCAAAACTTTCGGCAGAGCACTTGGAAATAAATGAAGCGCGCCGATGTGTTGTAAGATGAATGAACCATACGCACAATGCAAAAACATGGTATCAACGTCTGTAAGAGGCCGTGTCGGTGATGACATCAGCCAATGCCATGATGATTGTTCAAATGTCCAAGACTGTGATTATTTGCACATGTTCATTTCTCTTCATCAAATTCGTGGTTGCACGGAAGGGTCACCTCAAAATTGTGAATTTTAGTGTTTTACCACAACGAAACTGCTATTTCGTGTGCCCGGACCTCCTTGCAAAATTTTCTCAGTTTCTCTTGTTTTCTTCAAGCACAAAGTGCGCTAAGTTTGTTGAGGACCTTGCCTGTGAGGGTTTTGCGCCACACAGCAGCATGCAAGTACTTCCAAAGTTTTGGAAAGTCTTGTTTGCAGTGTTTGTCTGTGCGCAACTGCCTTGGAATTGGCTTTTTAAACCCATCCCATTGTTAGTCCAAAGCCTGTGTTGCAGCCAAAGGCGAAGACCTGGCAGTGGGCTTTCTTCCCAAGTGCATGACGTATGTGACGGGCAAGAGAGAGAGAGAGAGAGAACGTACAGCAGCGTGGCATGACGTATGCGTGGGAGTGCAAGAGAACGCACAGCAGCGTAGCATGACGTATGTGTGGAAGTGCAAGAGAACGTTATTGGCCCACCCCACCCCCAAAAAAACATCAACACGCGCGTGGCCTCTTACGGGCGTTGACAGACATGGCAGTTTTTCCGATGTTGCCTTCCCGAGGCTTCTGATCTTTGCCTTCACCGGCCTAACCTGTGTGTGGGCTCAGAGCCAGCGGTGTCGCAAGGAGCGTTTGAGCCGGCGCAGGACAGGGTTGGGTCACGCCGAGTATGGAGTCCAATTAGGTGAAAAAACCTATGTTGGACATGTTGGTTTAAGATTGGTTTAAGGCTTCGACTTCAATACATGTAGAATTAGGTTGACTAGTCACATGCGGCCTATTGTATCCTACTATGACCTGTTCTGCATTGCACATATTGTGCCGAATGGATGCCATACCTGCGTTCGAGTCCTAATGACAGCTCAACATAAACACATGCAAGTGCAGGAAGTTCAGCGTGCTCTACTTCACGGTTCTATTTGCTTGGGATGTTTGTGATCAAACTGCGTCCTGGTGGTTTTGGCAATACACAGGGGATGTTGGCGCTTCTTTGGTGCGCTCCTCAGGAGGTTCCCACTTCCATATTGCACTCAGGTGAGCGATGATCTTAAAATGCCTGTTGATTAGGTATTAGAGATATTAAGGGGAGTCATTATTACTACATATTACTACCCTGATCCATCTATATCCATCTACTTTTTTTTTTGGATTATGATCCATCATGGGAAGCCCCAACCAGAACCAGATCATCCAGGTCCAAGTAGTCTGACCCTAAGGTCGTGCAGGGTCTGGCGATGATGTCAGCAATGATGGGCACTGTGATCATCTTGCTGGCCTTCTTCGTCACCCAACAGTAAGATGTGTGATCAGAAGATGCACTGCAAATCATGCCAATTGGGCTACACAGATCTGTAGTTTTATGTGCTACATACATGCATACATGCGCATATATATATATACATTCATATATATATATATATATATTGTGCACATTACGTTATATATATATGTATATATGTATGAAGTTAACGATTATTTGCCAGAAATCGTTACGGTCAGTTGGCACAAAGGCAGGGCTCTTCATGACCACTTCGCAACTCTTGGATCAGCACGCGCCAGAGTTGGCATATTCTGTGGCAGCTGGCTGTGCCGATGTCTGGGGACCCAGTGGTGTGTATCCTTACCGATGGGGGTTATGGGTAAATCCTGGAGTTCATGGACTATTGACTTATGTGGGTATGGATCAATACCTATTAATACCATTTTTAGGGGGATGAACATCCATTTACCAGTTATTTTGATGTTCACTAGGTACCAGGGTTTTGACCCATCCCCATGTGATCTTGGGGGCAGAACACTTTCTGGTTATGTTAGAGAAGTGTCCAGGACCCCCCTTTTTTAACCATGTCATTGGTAAATTTCCTTCCTTGGGGTTCAAACCTTGGGTCCCAGAATGAAAACAGGCAAAATGACTGGACCCTCCCTTATCTGGATGGTCAAACCCAACAGATATGAATTTCGACTAGAATTTCTTTTCCCCCAAGAAATCCTGCCCTTCAGAATGAGGAAAGCCCATGCAATACATGTAGCCTGAGTTGTCATGATGTCACCTTAGTTGTCATGTTGCCTTTTCCCCTTTGTCAGGATGTAACCTTCCCTTAGTTGTCTCATGTTGTCTCAGTAAATCAAGACCAAATCTCAGACACTCCGGAGCTCCGATTTCAACAGTCATCACTGATGAATCTTGAGAGATCCTCAGAAGGTGGCGACCCCCCAGTTATGTTTGTTGGTTTATAACAACCATAGTCAACTACCCATTACTGTAACTATAGTATATAGGATTTTTATGGAATTTCTCTACCATAAACTAACTCGTTAACTTCAGGTGATCATGTTGATTTGCGTCTTCATCTTCGAGACCGAAGGCCTCGATGAAGGCAGTTGGATCAAAATTCTCAATCTGATCCCTGGCGACGGTCTTGTCGCCGGTGAGCCATGCCAGTTACGCGGTTATGGCTTGACGCCAACCATCAAATATTAGTGAATCCTAAGTGTCACTATAATACCACGATATACCACGTATATATGCTATCAATTCATGAATCAAAACATATCACTATAGCACGATGCATGAATTATGACATTATAATTACCATCATTATCTCACCACGAATCTTTGCACGGATCATGCGGCCACGAATAATCCTGCCACAAATATCCACTCATCAGACCACCAATAATTTTATATGAACTTGTTGCACGACATCTCAGCATGTCCCGCCAACTTTGGGCTGATGCGCCACAGAGATGTGTGGACTTTAGATGACTGGACTGACTGGGCGTTGAGCTTTAAGGTCGTTGTCGCGTTTCTACGGCGGCCTCATGTCCACCAATGTGCTTTCTAGGGGTGAATGGTCTAAATCAGACTAAATCTTTGTCAAAAGTCATACCCAACACATCATACAATCCAGAACGCTAGGCGATAAGTTGCACCTGCCCTTTCAACCGTACCAAAAGAGCAAAAGGATCAGGTCCCCAGGCATTTGGCCACCCGAGGATTGCCACTCTGATCGACTTCATCCTGAAGGTCTTGCAGGCTGCAGGGGCCCTCTTTGGCACCGCACGGGAGGAGTCCTTGATGGGTTTTCCTGTGCCAAGGATCAGGGATGCTTCAAGGTGATGGTTGAGAAGCATACTTCCATGTAACTTCAAAATGGGGGCCTCTCAAAACAGAAGATCGGAAGGGTCTTCCTAAATCATCCAAAACTGGGCATCTTTTATTGGGGAACCAATGGTATTGTTGGCACTTAAGTGTTTTAAAAACCATGTGTGGAGGGGGAAGCGCCCATATTAGTCGGAAAAGTTGCCATGGAAGCTGAAGATCAAGTCATCACTCTCCATCCGCAGGACGAGGATCCCTTGCTGGATACTGTGCAGGAATGATGAAAAAATGGGAGCAGATGGGCTGAGGGATGTTCAGGGCACAATTTGGGAGAACAATGGAGAACAGTTGCAGTTTTTGGCCAACACCTGAGTCGAACAGAGACCAAAATAAACCAACATAAACCAAAACCAACCTGCAATTCCCTTTGGACTTGTGCTTCATGTGCTTTGGCAAGCTGGCTCAAACAGATTTTTTCGCTTTCATTTCGTGGCGACCTGTTCCTGTTTAAAGACGAGCGGCATCAACCCACAGCGTTGATGATGAGCCGGGCAGCCAAAGGATTGCGACATGTAGTGCCTTGTTTTCTGCATTTGGAAAGTTTTGCGATTCCTCCAGGTTTCCAAATGTTTTCACTTGGAATCCTCTCCGTGAATTCTTGTGAGCAATTCCTTCTTCGAATTAGACTCAACACAACTGATCCCAGAAAATGATGAAAATGCGCTGAGAGAGCGCTCCAAACAATGATCAGATTTTGCCCAAAAGATCCCCAAAGATCCCAAAGACAGCCAGCGTCAGCGAGGTGATGATTGGCGTGAAGGAAACCACCAGCAACGAGCAGATCCTGGCAGTGAAAGAAGGCCTCGCTGCGTTGAAGGACACCTGCGGTATTTTGGAATTTGAGTTTCTTGCCTTGGTGTCGCAGGGTGTACAGGCTGTACCGCCATAGTACCCCACAGTGAACTTTTTTTGGACCCTCAAAAAATGGGCAAAGGTATTCAACGCAAATCAAACATAATACATGAAAAAACGTGTAAGCCCCAATGTAGCGCCATTTCATGGCCTTTTGGAGGGTCTATCGGTTTATCCAACTTTTTTTCGGACGACCCGACCATAATCCCAGATCCAAGGTTCGGCACGGACTTGAAGCTGCCAAGTGGGCAAAGTCATCCAGCTGGGAAGAATCGGACCTGCACTTGGTACGCGGACTTCCCTTCGATGGAAGCCTATGAGGTGCCGAAAATATCGGATCTCGATTTTTTTTCCAATGGGGAAGCGGCCACTGGGCCAGAAGATAGGTCATTCTGAGTCTTAGTTTGAGTATTGAGTATTTCACGATCTGTTTTGCGAGGGCAAGCTTCTGTTGGGTGAGACATTCGCAAACAATGACTTTCCGAACAGAAAACGTTCGCCTCTTGGGGCGGATGAGGCCTACGCGGCTCACCCTGAGCATGTCAAGGTGATTAATGACCTGATCAAACCCATCATGGAGCCCGGAAGTAGGGCGGCCATCCAATACGAACGCTGATCGCGGTCAGATGGATGTCCTCCTGGGATGGACACCTAGCAATCAATGTGTTTGAATAGTTTGCCGTCATAGGCTTGAAATATTTGCAGGCACCTAAGAGTGCCGAGATGTGCCACCTGCGTAGAAGCGCAGAGATACTGACAACGAATCTATGGTTTATGTCACATGCACCTGCCTTTATACTGCACAAGTCATTGTCAAGGAAAGTAATATTCATGTGGTTTCGGCACGTCATAGTCTTCAAGCTGTGCAAGCTGTGCACAGAAAAGTTGAGAGTTGAGACCATGGTTCCCAGGATACCCTTCCAGGGATACTGGAACAGAAGCTGGCGCAGGACAAAAGTGCAACGGTAGTGTTCAATGCTTGGTCTGTTGGCTAGTGAACCATGATGAACCATGTGTATTTGGCAAATCGAGATGCTTCATATCCACGTTTGCAATCTGTTTCAAACATCACACACACACACACTCTCTCTCTCTCACACACAGAATTCATATAATTATATAATGATATATAGTATATATCATTATATATCTCCATTCGCATCCCTCCCTATCCAGCATTTGAAAAGCGAGAAGATCACAAACGCTGCAGAGGTACTCTCCAGGGCCTTAGGCGCAAGGTCTTTGGTCGAACCATTCTGGTGGTCATTGCCCAAGGGAATCAGAGTCTTTGATGATCATAATTGGGTGAAGGGTTTGCCGCCACACGCACACTGGTGGCAGAGGAGTATGCAGTGGCTTTTTGATGCTTTTTGGAATTCAAGATTCATGGATATTCAATGATATTCATGGCCCCATATGGAGCCATATGGCCCCCTATTTACCCTCTGGTAAACTAACATAGCTATGGAAAATCACTATTTTTAATGGGTAACTCCACTATTTCTATGGCCATTTTCAATAGCTCAAAACCAGCTCCGCCAGCTCCGTCGCTTCGCCGTGCCAAACGCCATGGTGCTGCCTGAAGGCATCGAATCGGATCGGCAGCTGGACACGCTCCGATTGGCCGAGATCTGGCGGCGTTTTTTAGCCGGCTGAACGAGAAATTGTTGTGGCCAGTCAGGTAAAGTAAATAGATAAAAGATATTGTACAGTATATTATGTATATTATGTATTTAGAAATGTGTATATACAGTTGTATACATGTATAATCATATGTATATATCTGTGTGAATAGAATACTATATACTTGTGTTTTGCCTATGCAAATTGCATCAACGTTGGGATCCCCGCATCACAATCCATGGCGCAATGGCGCCTCGCATCGAGGTGAAGAATCTCCAGGATCTTGGTGAGAAGCTGAAGGACAAGTTGCAGGCCTGAATGCCCATTGTTTGTTAATGTTAATGCGCCAGTTGATTGTTACATATCATATGGATACATATGGTTACTGTACTTGGATGAAATATTAGGAAAGTTCGGAGAAAGTACATGATACGTATATCGCTATACATCTTCATATGTTTATATATACGTAATCGATCAACGATACTTCTCCACCAGGAGCTTCCACAGTCAGCCAAGGGTGGCCGAAGCTTTAGCCCCGCCTCCGTGAGCTTCCAAGGCACCACGCGCAAAGTCCTTCATTCAGGACATCGTGAGGAGTTTGGATCCAGAAACGCTCCGTGGTTTTGAAATGGGGGGAGAACAAATGACAGTGGGTGGGCTGAGTCTTAACAGCACAGGTGAGAAGTTTTCGAAAGAATCCTTCTGGTAACTTCAGAATATTTATTTAATTTAATGCATCCCACTGCGCGATGGTGTAGTGAATCAACTTGGAGTAGAAACCACTTAGAGACACTCAGAGATTCAATGGTAGCAGGGACAACATTTTCCATCATTTTCCATCATTTTCCATCATTTTCCATCATTTTCCATCATTTTCCATCAGGAATCCTGCTGGATATCGCATTTGCCAAGACGAATTGGTCCGTTTGGGAGGTGCGATCCTGGTGCAGCTCCTGGGATCCTGGGACGAAAAAGTTGGGAGGTGAAATTTTCCCATGCGCCAGGTGCCTCGGCCTTAATTGAAACCGTGGGAAAAGTGAACAGCGAGACTTGGCGAGGGCTTGGGCTTGGGCAGTTGGGATCCCTGTCAATTAATGATCATTCATAGTGAAAGCATGGGAAAGCGGGGTAGAAGATGGTTGAAGAACATTGACAACCTCCACACCCTTGAGAACAGCTAGGTTTGCAACATATTCTTGCACAGAAAAATGAAATTCTAGTTTTGCATTATGCCACAGTTTTGCCATTGAGTATATGCACTGCCCAATCTGCCCACCAGCCATTTGCTAGCTTGGCCTTTGGCTCAGGACCTTGTACGAAGCTTGGCGCTGGAAGCCTTGGCACGGATGATGCGTCTTGGCAGCCCCTGGAATTGCCTACATTTTCTCACATGAAATCCCTATCCAAAATTTGACGCCCAAATTTGGGTCTTGCATTTCAGGTTTGGAAATGCCAAAGTTGCTGAAGCTGTTCTGCAGAGCTGCGAGCTCCTTCCCATGATGAGGCCAGGGCGGGATTCCGCACCTTCAATGCCCATATTTGAGCTCCTTTGAATTTGCACATGCGTTTCATTGAAGGTGCGTTTCAATGTGCAACAGTTGCTCACTCCAGGATGGTGTTCTCCAATGGCTCCGCGCCAGAGCAGCTCACGGCATTGCAATTGGCACAGGTCATGGCAGCATCAGAAGTGGACCAAAGCCATGCCTTTGCGTTGTTGCAAGAGGCCAAGGGGTTTCTGCAGGAGCCGGGGAGCACAGTGGCACTTGGAAGCCAGTGGCTGCTGAATGTTGATGGTAATACAACAATATAATATAGTCTATACAATATAACGCGCACACACACACATATATATATATGCTGTCACACTGCAAGCATCGGGGATGGGTATAAAAACAGGATACCTCACTTTCTAAGTAGGGGACCTACTGCAAGACACAACGTTATATATACATATACATATATATATATATATATAATAAAATTATATATATATGCAACGTTTTATGTGTATATATATATATATGTGTACATATACATTTTATCCTCAACTAAATCGGATCAGGAGGCAGATTGCAAGGCTTGGTGATTTTTGTGCCTTATTCGTACCGTTCAGAATCGGTCGCAAGGACAACAAGGGCTTTGCTCCGATGTCTCAAGCAGCACTTGAAGTGTTTGTGTCAATATCCTTCTCACACCCAGTGGAAGTGCTTCTTAGCTGAGCTTTGGAGACATGTTTGACTTTGCATATCATCTAATGTGCTTTGTTCAGTCACGCTCCGCTCTTTCTCTTGGGACATTGTGGCTTGTCTCAGCCTCACACCAAGTAATTCTTTGCTGAGGATCTCCTGTCTTGGATGCGCTCGTATCAAGCAACTCTTTAGTGAGCAGGAGGACAAGCTGCAGGCAACAGCCTGACGCACAGCATTTTGATCGGAAAGTCAAGTCACCAATTTGAAGGAATCTTGATGATTCTTGCTTTAAACAACTGACAGAAACTGTCAGCAACTGATTTTCATCAATGGGTTTCTAGACTCGACTCTATTTCCTTTTGGCACGAGATACTTGTGTGATGGGGTCACCAAGGAGTTTCTGGGTCAAAGTCATAGGACACGCCAAGATCTCGTGATGTTTTCTTTTGGTGCAACCCCAAGTGATGAAGATGGCAAGGTGGGTTCTTGTGATGATTTGCATAAACATATGAAAACATGAGTTTGATGATTTTGTCCAGGCTTAAACCTACCACATCCGTCCAGATCCATCAACAGCCTTGCTACCATTGCCTGTTTGCTGCGTTCGCCTTGGGCTGCCAGGCTTTCGTTTGTGGCTTGTTGGTGTCGAACTGCCTGGGTTATTTGGAAGAGTCGGAGGCCCATGCCGCCCGCACGCAGTTGATCTGGGGATACTGTTTTGTTGGGACAATGCATCTGTTTCTATAAAATGTATGGAGGTGGATGAGTGAAATCCTTATTCTATAAAATGTATGGAGGTGGATGAGTGAAATCCTTACTATCTGCCTGGTTGTTTTTGTCCGTTGGGTGAGTTTGTGGGCTTTGAGGCTTCAGAATGTTGTGTGTGTGTGTCTGTGTGTGTGTGTCACTCGTGTTTTCGTCCTGCTTAGAACGCATTCCCCCCTGGCTCGTGCTAAGGAGTTGCGCGAGAGCTTGCTCTCGGGCACATTCTTGGAAAACTATGCCGCTGGGGCTTGCCACGAGACACTTTTGGAGATATTTCATTGCACCTGTGGATGGCATAGTCATCGGATGGCACTAGCATTTTTTTCCAAAGAGTTGGAGCATTTTCCAGCCTTTTCTCTACCTAGATATACCTAGATTGTTGTTCTAATATGGCACATGGAGATGCGCTAGTTCACCTCCAGGTGCAGTGTTTGCAAGCCTCCTTCCAAAAGTGCGACTGGCCTGCTGCTAGCCTGCAGTAGATGCTGTTTAAGCTAAGAGGCTTAGAGGGTGTCATGACTTTGGCAGCCCTTTGCCACCGTCTTACCACCCTTGCCTCCAAGCGCGGCTGAGGAAAACTCCAATGCCTTCCACTCGCCTGGACGCTTAGCCATTGTTGCGCAGGCTTTGGCGGCACAAGGTGGGTTGATTGCTGGTGGGTTCCAGCTTGACAAAATGAATATGTTTGACATTGTTTGACAAATATTCGCGAGCTCAACCCAGGATGCACATCTCACGTGCATGTCACCGCGTCAAGCCCTAGTGAATGTCGAAAAAATGACACGAGCAAAACGAGCATGACTTGAAGGTGCACCAAAACGAGTATGACTTGGGAGGGCAGGGGGCACCTGGAAGGCCTGGGCCGGCACTTGCTGCCAGCAGTGCCCTTGCTGGTACAAGCTGTGGAGGTGAGGATGGGATGGCTGCGGCCCAGTGGGACTCCTCCTTGAGGAAGGGGTGGAGTTTCAATCGTATATGAGGCAATATCAGATGCCGTGGGATATAGACTATAGATGTAATTAGATATAAAATGATATGGGAGCTGAGAGCTCATATAAGTATAAGATGCAGACATAGAATGAATTAGATGGATGCACGGATGCACGGATGCATGGATGCATGGATGCATGGATGCATGGATGCATCGATACACTCAACATTGTTGCCTTTGATCTTGTTTATGAATGTTTATGATGCATTTCAACCCCAAGCCGCCAGTGCGACGATGCAGTGCCCACCCTGCTGGTGACCTTGAAAATCCTGGCGGCGGATCCCCGGTGCTTACAGATCTTGCTGGCCGAGGCCCCATGGTTCGCTATGGCTTCAAAGATTCCAATTTTAATGGGGAAAAAAGATGACCGTGGTGATGATCCATGCGAATTGGGGGGGTATTCCATTTTCAGACAAAGCCAGGTAAATCCATTTATTTTAGTTGTATACTTCTGAGGCTCAAGTCCGCATCATGTGTGTGTTCAATTTCCAACCATTCACAGTACCTTTGTGGTAAGTGTATGGGATGCGAAAAACGAAATCCGCTACGTGTCACTACGTCATATTTGGCAATGGTTCTGTTTCTGTGGCGATGGGCAAACCTGTTGGGAGTGAGCCGGCTATGAACAACTCCTCGATTGGACTTTTGACATGGGCAGGAATCGATGGAACGGTTGAAAGAAAGATACAGGACACCATGGAGTTTTTCATGATTCTTTCCCTTAAGAATCCTTAAACACATGGTGCTTCCTGCAGATTTTCCTTCAAACCAATTGTGCGCAGGAATCCTTTCGGCAAAACTTGGACTCCATGCATGACAGCGGCGATGCCCTCGCCACAGAACTTTTGGGATATATGGAGCTGGTGGAGAGCCGTGGCTGGGTTGTGACCAACCTCGCCGAATGTTGACGGTGAACTGTTGGTATACCCTTCTATAGCTCCATTTAAAGCTTAACAAATTATTACTACTATTCATTTTAGTGGCCACGGTGGATCATAAACCACAGAATTGATGAACAGCTCGTCATCCTTTGTGAAATTGAACAACATGGAACAACCCTGTAACTAAGAGTTGTCATGATTTGAACCATGTTTCACCATGGTTTCCTGTGTTTTTCCCTGGTTTTTCCATGGTTTTTCTAGCCTATGTACATCCATGAGCCATCCCGGTGAAGCCGGAAATTCTGGGCCAGCGCCCAGGAGCGCCCTGGCAGCTGGCCAGGCGGCCAAGTCTGCACAAGCACAGGAGAATCCCAATGCGCCAGAGGTGATGCAACTGGCAGTGACCTGGACATTGGATCGTTACCTATTGTGTCACTAGTAAACCATGAGTACCCCCCAAAAAGATGACTTGATTCACTTGATATTATATTGAAATTTATACTTGTCCATGATTTTAGTAGGATTTGACTTTGCGATCTTTTTTTTGCGTGTTAGAAGCTATACGAAGTTGTTCAAGGAGTTTGCTGGGACCGTTAGGGTGTGTCTGAAAATGGGGGTAGATCCCAATATTGGCATGCTAGTCGGGAAAATTATGGTAATGAACGGGACTTTAGGGATAGTTTAGGGTACCCCATTTTGGCTCCTTATTTTCAGACCAACCAATCTGGGACCTGCCTAAGGGAAGGGGTCCTTTTTTCATTTTTCCAATTGTTGGAGGTGTTGAAGGCTAGGATAGGCGAGGATGGAAACCCGTTTGCGTTATCCATTTGGGGATAGGTTTAGACCTTTTATGCCATCTCTGGGGGATGACCAGCCATAACCATGGCCATGATCACATCAAGGGTGGGAACAGCATCAAACCTACGTCATTCCATGGCTCAAGCTGCAGCTCCTTGATGGTGGTTCCACGGCGACGACGGGCTGCGAGCCAGGGATAAAATCTTTTGGATGTTTTTGGAAGTTGCAGAAGTGGACACTTGGATGTCATAAATGTCACATTTTTGTTGAAACAAAAAGCAGCACAGCGTATTTTTGTGCTGAACAATTTGACAAGCCAGGGGTTGGTGGGTGGAATGTTGCCTATCAACCTGGCCATTTTGGCTCAAGGGCCAGGCCATTTGTAACAT
>Ga0126342_10015495_pt1 | contig 13362 bp, 14 predicted proteins | sample Cyp1metagenome_FD_92528 | JGI IMG/M metagenome (GOLD analysis project Ga0126342, IMG submission 92528) | Coral microbial communities from Lord Howe Island, Old Settlement Bay, Australia - Cyphastrea 1 metagenome | ecosystem: Host-associated > Invertebrates > Cnidaria > Coral ...
AAAAGTGCATCAAAAGTGCATCAGTAATTCATGAGATTTTTGCTGGAAAAAAGATAAAATGTTAAGATTTTCTCTGAAAAAAAAAGCTGCATGCAGTCAGTTTCAAGTAAAGTTCAGTGACATTTTTGCCTGGAGTAAAGCTCACTGACAACAGTCTCAAGTAAAATTCACTGACAACAGCCTGAGGTAAAGTTCATTGACAACAGCCTCAGGTAAAGCTCACTGACAACAGTCTCAAGTAAAATTCACTGACAACAGCCTCAGGTAAAGTTCATTGACAACAGTCTCAAGTAAATTCACTGACAACAGCCTCAGGTAAAGTTCATTGACAACAGCCTCAGGTAAAGCTCACTGACAACAGTCTCAAGTAAAATTCACTGACAACAGCCTCAGGTAAAGTTCATTGACAAAAAACTCAGGTAAAGCTCACTGACAACAGTCTCAAGTAAAGTTCACTGACAACAGTCTCAAGTAAAGTTCACTGACAATAGTCTCAAGTAAAGTTCACTGACAACAGTCTCAAGTAAGGTTCACTGACAACAGTCTCAAGTAAAGTTCACTGACAACAGCCTCAGGCAAAGTTCACTGACAACAGTCTCAAGTAAAGTTCACTGACAACAGCCTCAGGTAAAGTTCATTGACAAGAGCCTCAGGTAAAGCTCAGTGACAAAAGTCTCAAGTAAAACTCACTGACAGCAGCCTCAGGTAAAGTTCATTGACAACAACCTCAGGTAAAGCTCACTGACAACAGTCTCAAGTAAAGTTCATTGGATTGAGTCTCAAGTAAAGTTCACTGACAACAGTCTCAAGTAAGGTTCGCTGACAACAGTCTCAAGTAAAGTTCACTGGATGCAGCCTCAAGTAAAGTGCAGTGTCAACATTCTCAAGTAAATTTCACTGGATGCAGCCTCAAGTAAAGTACAGGGTCAACATTCTCAAGTAAAGTCTTTATGCACAAAAGTTGGGTGCAAGATCTGCTCTCATGTAAAGCCAACCTCAGTGAACAGCAGCAGCACTTATTTTTTCCACATGCCAATGCCAGCTATCAGGCATTCAACCAGCTCTGAAGGTCTCTTGCCAGGCTGATGTCATCCTCACCTTCGAAGGGCTCATATACCGGGCTTTCCTGCACAGGGTAAGGGTCTGCTGTCAGATCTGGTGGATCCTCTCCCAGATGCACATCTTCAGCTCTCTCCCTTGAACTTGATGTACTGGAAGATCTTCTCTTTTTCCGTCGTCTCCTAGATCTCGACCTGGAAATTGCTCGAGTAGCCTTCTTTTTTTTCTTCTTCCTTGACCTTTGCTCAGGTGCATCGGTACCCACCTGGATGTCGAGACTTGCCATGATCCTGTAGAGGGCGTCAATGTCTCCTTGCTTTACTGCGACCTCAACCTGTGAGTACTCCTCACTGTCATTGCCATCTTCCTCAGGTTCAGACTGCCTCTCATCATCTTGGTGACTAGCTCTGCCATCATGATTTTCTGGATGGTTTTCTTCCTGGAATTGATGTTCCCCAACCCAGCATTCAAAAAACACATTAGTTTAACAGAAACCCAGGTATTGACTGTAGCCATATCTTGGAAATCAATTATTGGGGTCAAATTCATGAATATCTTCAGGTGTAAAAAAATAATAAGCAAAAAACCAAGTCCTTCGAAGGACGTAGCCCTGGGCTTTGGCTGGGAGCAGGTGCAGGATGACAAGCCTTTATCTCAGGTGGCGAGGGTATTGATGAACTTGGTGCAGTGCATGGCGCTCCAAGTCCAGCTCCATGAACCTTCGATACCATGCCTAGGGGCTGTCCACCTCCAGCAGCTCTAGGTACATGATGGCCATGCCAGCTGGGAGGATTCAATGGCTCAGGAACAGGAACTGCAGGTGCACGGGGCAGGTGTGGGTTCGACATCATGGGCTGACTGATCCAACTTGGAGGGTGCATTGGCTCAGGAACTGGACCACCTGACGCACAAGGTGGATGAAACTGTCCAGGAAAAGGAGGTCCATGTGGCAACCATGTTGCTGGAGGCCTCGGTGCCCACTCCATGGGAGAAACTGGCAGGGTAGGACTGGTAGGAAGGCCTGCAGCCATAGGCATATTGAACCCTGCAGAAAATCCATGTTGCTGCTGCTCTGGATAACCAGTAGGTGCCACAGGACGGGCTCTAGATGCAGCTGGAATGATCCCAGGGTGTCGGCTGACGTAGTCTTCCACATGAAGTCCTTGGACAAAGTAGCTGCCAAAAAAAATGATTCCAAAATATGAGCTATAATCTATAACTATAAATAAACATATACACATATATAAATATATAACTTCAATGGAACCAGATGGTGCTACCCTAAACCGTTATTGAAACCAGTTTCTTAGAACCAGATGGAGATAACAATAGAATAGAACTCATGTAACAATATGAAAATGATTCTACCACCAGCACAGTCTCTTTTCTGGTTGTTGGGTTTCGAAATTCCTGCAACCCATTGGCCACCCAGCAATGCTTTCACCTGCTCCTTGCTCGTTGAGCTAGTAAAGTGCAGAAACATAGTTTGGTGATCAGGTTCTGTTCGTTCTAGGCGCATGGTGATTTGCTCCTTCCAAGTAGGAACCTTGCATAGCTGGATTTCATTCAAGTTGTCCACCTCCACACCCAAGTCTTGCAAAGCTTGTCGCACTTCCTGAGGTCAGTATGGGGCAAACAATTGTTAAAATGACTTCAAATTACTGCATCATTTTCATTTTGAGGTTGCAATACTTCCCCTTTTCCCTGCTGCCAAAAAAGAAAATTTTCAGCTACTCAATGCAAGGGTCGAATTTTCTTGCATTGTAGTCCACATTGTGTACAACCAGTGTGTACATGTTGGGGCGGCTGACACTGTTCCACATGATGGTGTTGTTATCAGGAAGCTACTGAAAAAAGGTTAGTGTTCTTGCCTGTTGGAATTTTATGCCTTTGAAATTTACATGAGTATGATTTACATCAGGTTAGTGTAAATAAATGGACTTTATATAAGTGAATTTACTTGAGATTGGTTAAAGTATGAACTAAATTGAAATGATTGGGGTTATTCCAAAGTCACTCTAGATGTCCTGGATTCTCCTAGAGTAAAGCCCTTCCTCTATACTGTCATGTCCTGATGTAAAAAAGTCAGCAGAAATAAATGTCTTAGCAGACCTCATGTAAAATCACAGCACCAGCATGAGGAACTCCTCAAGTAAAACTACCACAAGTAAAGTCATCCAGCCAAATAAAACCACTGAGCTTTTACTAATCTGAAGTCGATCCATTTTCTAGCTTGACAAATCATTTTCACTGGTAAACCCCAAGGTTCTCAAGTAAAGTTCATTGACAACAGCCTCAGGTAAAGCTCACTGACAACAGTCTCAAGTAATGTTCACTGACAGCAGTCTCAGGTAAAGTTCACTGACAACAGTCTCAAGTAAAGTTCATTGGTTGCAGTCTCAAGTAAAGTTCACTGACAACAGTCTCAAGTAAAGTTCATTGGATGCAGTCTCACGTAAAGTTCACTGACAACAGTCTCAAGTAAAGTTCATTGGATGCAGTCTCAAGTAAAGTTCACTGACAGCAGTCTCAGGTAAAGTTCACTGACAACAGTCTCAAGTAAAGCTCACTGACAACAGTCTCAAGTAAAACTCACTGACAGCAGTCTCAGGTAAAGTCAGCTTGCTCCAGCTCATTTTCAGCCAAATCATTTCCCCAGATGCCGGATACGACAAAGCTCGTGTCTAGTATTCACACGAGGTCCCCTGACACTCCAAAACAAGATCCACATGAAAATACACATTTTTGCAAGAAACTGTGCTGCTTTAAAAACCCATATGCTTTAGTTCCAATTCTAAAAATGGATCTAGTCAACATTGGGAGCATTCAAAGCCATCTTGACACGCTCAGCAAAGGGATTGGACTGGGTCCCTGAAGCCACGAAGCGTCTCTTCACCAGCTCTGCCACAGTCAAATCCTTGAGCAACATTGCCCTGCGAAGTGAGGTACTCCAAGATTTCAATGCCTCCGACCTAGACCAATCACCACTCTCCATGTGCTCCTTGATGTACAGATCCCGCTGCTGGGTCATTTCCCCAGCCTTGTAGGTAGAAGACAACTTATCTGTCTCCTCAGGCGCAGCCTGCTTTTTCTGAGCTGGCTTCTTGCTAGTCTTAGACACTTGCAGAGCCTCTTTCTTCTGCAAAGCCTTCTTGGCTTTACTCTTCTTCTTGTTCTTTGCATGGTTGTTCTTCTTCTTCTTCTGCTCTGCTTTCCTTTTGGGCTTGGGCAAGGGCAAGCTAGCAGCCTTTGCTTCGTAAACATTGGCAGAAGCCAAGACTTGGTCCACATTGATGCTACCACCCATAGATGGCACACAAGCCGAAGAAGCAAGCACCTCTTTGTCCTTGTCTTCAAATTTCTGAAACACAGCAGGCAGAGACCTGAGCTGCGAAAGGGAAGCTCCTAGCTGCTTCTGCTACTTCACAGGCTGGTAAGGCACCAAGCTAAGCACACTACTCGAGGAAGACACAGGGCTGGCGTCTCTTTGGCCATCCATGTTGCTAGTGGCACAAATGGTACGCAGAGGAACCTCTTCTTCCTCAAGTGCGCCCAAAGAGCCAGCAGCCATCAACTCAGCAGGAAGCTTGACACGATCAAGCACAAGCTCAATCTTCATCCAATCTTGCTTGGAAAGAGATCTCTGCACTTTGATTCTTTGAAGCTCCTGACACTTCACTGTGCGCACCATATTCAGGAGAATCCTGATGGTCAAATCTAACTGGTCCAAAGTGTCCTGGACAGAGCGACCCTGTTTCACTTGGACTTCCAACTCGTTCGAATCCATCAAGCCTTTGAGGCAGGTGACTAACTTGCTGCTTTGCAACTTTGTGTTGGGTGCAAGACCAACCAAATCGTAGAGCATGGGAGCTGTCTTGGCTAGCCATTCTGGATGAGGGTAAGTATGCCACCCATATTGCTGTGGACCTGTTGGAGGTGGCGCTATGTAGCACCACAGGTCCTTGCTTTTCTGGAAGCGCAAGAACTCACCAAGCTGTGATTGCAAAGCAGCTGCAGAGATGCCTCTGTCTGCCAGCAAGCGCACCCTAGTGCCTTGCTTCAGAGACCTCTCCAAAGCAGCCTGGTCCTCCTTCTGCTTCACTCCTGCAGCCAAAGCAGCCATGGCAATGAACAGATTCACAGATGCCACACACTTCACACCCAAATGGCTGCAACATAAACTACCCTGCCATGCCACTGAACATTGATTTCTCTCCAAAAGTCAAACAAAACATGAACAAGAACATTATATATCCAGATGCAACACTGCTAACCCCAAGTAAAGTCACACATAATACAGATATTTATTATACATGAATTCTCATAAAATCTCAAGTAGATTCTCAAGTAAAACACCAAGAAAGCATCAAGAACTCCTCAAATAAAATCTCCAGTACAAACTCATGTAAAGTCCTTCCTCAACACATAAGTGCAGATCCTACTACAGAAACAGCAACATATCGATTGAAATCCTCCAGTGGAAACACCACATTCATAACCAAATCATTACACACCATAACCACACACGACACACATCCCAAAAAATATCACAATCCTGATTTTTTTTATTTAAATAAGAACATTTTTTTAACTTTTTTTACGACATGCAAAATTTTACTAACGTTAGTAAAATCATTTACTAACGTTAGTAAAAATTTACTAACGTTAGTAAAAATTTACTAACGTTAGTAAATTTTACTAACGTTAGTAAAATTTTACGTAAAATAACGTTAGTAAAACAGTCGATTTTACGTAAAATTCTGGGCGAGTAAAATTACTAACTTTCGAGACTTAGGGTTACTCTTTCTCTTCTACTCTTCTTTCTTCTAATCTTCCTCTTCTCTCTGTCTCTTCCCTGCTCTGCTTTTCATCTGTCCATATTGTCGGAAGTTTGACTTCTAAACTTCCTTCGATCAGGGATCATCAGTTCTAATTCTTTCGATTTCCCCTGTCGTTGGGTTGATGACTTCAACCTCACCTGCTGGCACCTCCTCATACGATGGCTCGTTGACACGGTTCCTCAGGTCGATGGGTTCTTTTGAGATTATAGTTGCAATCACTTCATGGAGTTCGATGCTTTCCTCAAGATCTTCGACTGGAGGATCAATCTTCAGGTGTTCTTCATGAACGTGCCAAGAGTCATCATCCTTAATGCATGTGGTCCGGAAAGGAGAATCGCTTGCACTGAAGTCGGAGGAGGGACCGATGCATTGGTTGTCAATGATTCGGATGTTGACTTTGCAATCTGCATACTCGTACCAAGCTTCCTTGAAGTCAACATGTTTGAGAATTTCAAACCATCTTTTGTGATATATGGCGGATGCACTTGATGGTTGGGCAGGCTGCCCAGCTTCGATGTCCTTGATTGTTCGTCTAACTGGGCCTGGCTCCCGCGCAGGCTGAGCATCCTGCTCTTCCAAAGGCGGCAAGTCATCTTCTTCATCACCACACAGTTGGTTAGGCCTCAAACGACCTTCACGGATAGCATCGGCACGCTTGCGGCAGGGAAACTCAATGTTTTCGGGGACTGATACCTTCATTACCCTCAATACTGTGACGGATTGATCAAAATCTGCATCGTTGATTTGTTTCAATGAGGCTACTGCGAATTCTTTTCTCCAATGGAAGCCTGGATGGATCACGCGTCCTAGGAATATACCTGGCTCAGTGGTCGGTTCGAACTTTATTTGTTTCTTGGGTCTCTTCCTAGGTCCGGTCCAATAGTCCACCTTGCATCCAAACGGGATCAGTGGTCCTTCGAAGTCAGTCCCAAACCTTAACTTCCATGGTGTGTCCTTTCCAGACCCATCTGGTGCAGTGTCGCGCATGATACACCAGTGTCTGGCAGCATATGGCCAGTATCCATGATGAAGTCCGGCTTGCAACAGGTTCGATCGGGTTCCTTCCAACGTTGAACGCACAGCACGTTCGGCGATGGCATTGGATGTTGTTATGTTATGTAATCTCTACTGATTTGGTCCTTAAAGTGCCTTACTTTCATCGCTCTCATAGCAGCAACAGTTTCTGGGGCATTATCACTGTAGAAGATCCCAACCTTTTCCAAGTCATCGACAAAGTGTTTCACTGCAAGAGTAGTGTTGGAAGTATCCCGTCGTCCTGCAGGATACACATATCGAAAATCAGTGGCTATATCCTTGAATACCATATATAGCGACCCGATCATTGTCTATTCCCGAATCAGGGTCTGATTTGGCAATTAGGTAGTCACCAGTGATATGATCCCCGAACTTCTTTGCATCGACCATGGATGAACCCCTTTTGAGTATCCTGGTTGTTTGTGCATCTTGGCCTTCGTACAGACGTCACAATAAGGATTCTTGGGGGCATGAGTCAACATATGTCGCTTACTTTTGGCTTCGGCCTTCAATGCAGTCTTTCCCCTCTCCCTACGTCTTTCCATTTCAGGATCATGACGATCATCCTCAGGCTGGACCTCCCGGTCAGCAGATATCACACCTTCCTCGTCGGACGGCGCATCAGCTCCGGGGTCACCTGAAATGTCGGGCACAAGGTCGTCATCATCGGGCTTTGAGGAACTACCACCTACTATAGCGGGTTCATCATCTTCATAATCCTCGTCATAATAATCGGGAGATGGAGGCACATCATCCTCGATGTCGTCTACTTCAGGCCTAGATGAACTAGCCATAACCTTCACTCTTTGCAGAGGAGTTCTATCATGGTTGGATTTGGCAACTGCTGACACATTCTTTTGGTTCGATTTGGAACACAGGTACGGGACATAGTCTCTGACTTCAAGTTCGATGACCTGCCCATTAGGTGAAACTAAACGTGGCTTCTCGTTCTTGGAGCCCCTCCAGATGAAGTCAAATCCGTCCTCTACGCACCTAAGACCAACTGATAAAACAGGAGGTGAACTTTGCACTAGGTACGGTGACGCAGTGGCATTCAACTCAGGAACCTTGACCTTGCCTTGCTTCATGGACGAACTTTCCCCATTGGCTGTGATGAGACGGATTGGATTGTCAGAATAGTACCCGTAGTGGTCAGGAACGTGGTGATCAGTGAGAAGGTCCTGAGCACTACCAGTATCAACTATCCAATCAATGGAGGCTTCAAAACATCCGTCAACATATTCTTCAGACTTGGCCGGCATAGCAACAATCCCTTTGGGAATACAATGATCACACCCAAACATGGTGTCACATTCATACTTGCATTTACAGTACTTGTTCATCAACGAATTCCTGACTGCGCCAGCTAACATGTTTGCCGACAGGCATGCGTCCTCCCTATCCCTCTTATCAAAATCAAATGGATAACCAATTGGGCAGGTTCGTCTATACTTCCTTGATGCTGGATTGACAGGCACAAGATCCCCCTCGGCAATGACTTGAAACACGTCGTGATTGGTGCTGAATGTCACTGCGGGGCAGCTGACCACATGGGTAGGTGGCAGCAGGCATGCGTTGGAAACGGATGCAGGCATCGATGCAATCAGGCAAACAGCCGCTGCCGTGGGGATGCTTTGTGCGTTTCAGGCTTACTCTTATTCCCCTTTGGGGAACCGCTGTTCCTTGGACTCCTAGATCCCTTCTGCTTCGGAGAACGATCCCTGCCTTTGCCTGGGCTCCTGCTGTTCTTCCGTCTTGATCCTTTCGAGTCATTCGATGACGGCCGGGCAGGAGTCGCGGCACGGGGAGATTTTGATTGCTTCCCTTCATGGCTAAATCGACACTCACTACCTCTATTGCATCTGCCTTGTTTCCAAAACTTGCATGGCTGCTACTTCTTGTTCTTTTCATGTCTACCCCTGGATGGTGATCTGCCTCTTTCAGAGGGCGGTCTTGACTGACTTCTATCCTTCTTTGGAGGAGGTTTCTCATGTTTGTATGTGCAGGAGTCGTTAGTGCACGTGCCTTTGTTCCACTTGACACAGTACCCCTTTGGAATGTACCCCGTCTTCTCGCCGACTGCAGGTGCAGCGCTCGATGAGGAGGCACCGAGGGTCCTTGCTACTCGTTCACGGTTGGACTCGAGGCGTTTTGTGTCCAAATGACGGCGCGCTGCTGTCACGAGGAAATCGTAGGTCTTCTTTTCGGGCCCTTCCTCGGCACGGTGATACTCCTGCAGATCGTGTGCAATGGCTTTGCTGTTTTCAACTTGGTTAAAGAACAGAGTTTCCAGAATACTGATCTCCGGCACTTTTGGAATTCCAGCCATGACTTGATCCCAGTTACTGATGAACCCACGAAGATTGTCACCTTTGAGTTTGACGCTGAAGAGATCTTGCAGGGAATACGTCGCACCATGTTTGATATTGGTACTGAAAAGTGTTCATGCATCATAAGCAATACCTGGCGACCCCTGACATACCTATGGCTAGTAGCCTCAGTCTCTTTATAGGTGTCAACCTTTCGAGCGAAATCACCGGTGAGAATGTTGGTGAGGGCTGACAACAGCTTTGCATCCAGAGTGGTAAATTTACTTACGTCTCGGAGAACCTCTAATGTTTGACCTTCCTTCCATGTCTCACTGATCCAATCAAATGCTTTGTAAGGGTCGGTTGAGGCTGACATGACGGCTTCCCTAGTTCGGATTCTCCAATTCCTATAGGATTCTGCATGAGGGAATGCCGGCACTTTGATAGTGTCTGCCTCTTTGACCTTATTCTTGTCACTTGACGGACCTTTGGGATTGCCAAGCAGAGTTCTCATTCTTCGGATGAATTTGCGGTCACTGTCATCTGAATCACCATCGTCGTCATCTCCATCATCGTCTCCATCCCCGGGCCCACCTCCCGGTGGGCGTCTGCACCCCTGAGGGGGCTTCTTCCTACGCTTGTCCTTCTTGTCATGTCCAGGTGCTTCACTACCTTTCGAATCATCGTCGCCTGGAGGGTCGTCCCCAGGTTATTTCCCATATATCTTGGTTTGGTGCAGCAGGCTTGGACGCACTTGCGGATGCAAACGAACTCAGCGGTGCAGTCATTTTGACCTCAGTTGTCGGCGGGATGGTGGCAGTGGCAGTCTGGACAATTGGGACAGGTAATGGACCTAAGGTATTCAGGAGTTTACTCATCCTCATGTTCATGGACTCGGTTTGCAACTGTTGGGCTTTGATCTGCTCACTCTGTTGCTGGATGATGGATTCAAGCTGCGACAATTGCATCTTCCGGCTTTCGTCCTGTCGTTCATAGTGGTCCTTCAGTGCCTGAATCTGCTGGTCCTTGGTGGCGTTCGATTGTCTGGGCATTTCCGTCCAAAACCATTTTGTACACTTCTCCTTGTTGCGCAAGTTCCTCACGGTATTGGCTTTCACGACTCTCTGCAAGTTTCATCAAATGATGCATCCGGACACTTGCAGCGTCTTCCTCGGCATGAAACCTGCGGCTCATCTCGGATACCATCGTCTGAACCATGTGCTCGGTATTGGCCAGAGCCTCACGATGACGTGCTTCAGCAACCTGTACCACCATGTGTGTAATAACAGGATCATAAGTATTCACATGCATCTCATTGTGTTGAACTTGTTGGAGGTTCATCGTGTTGTGCACTTCACTTGTTTCATGATGATGCACCTCAGTATGGTTCAAATGCATATGAGCTGAGCTCGCTGGCATGCCCTCCCGGGATGCGTGAAAGTCGTACCCGCGGTGTGAAAACCGAGTTGCGTCAGGCTGGGGCAAAGTTGCGCCACGAGACATCAGGGTGTTGACCTCACGCTTATCACTCCGAGAGCGTTCGGGGGGAGTCTGTGTGACCGATCCGACTGGAACGTCTTCTGCAGTTTTGTCCGTGTCTGCGTCTTCAATGGCCATGGCTTCGACAACTCCGGATGGGCGAGTGCCTTCTGGTGATGGTTTACCAGAAGGGGCAGACATTAGTTACAAAAGGAAAATGTGCGGCGATACGGCTGATAGCCTATATTTACGGGTTAAACAGCCTCAAACAGCCACCAAGTACGCACACAGATTTGCTTGAGCCATAATGTCATAAGTGCATTACAATTACTACAGAACACACTTTACAGGGGAGTCCAGGACAGTAGTGGTTACTATCCCGTAAAAACAATTTCCAGTGCTACCTTGCCCAAAGGTGACTGGCTTTCAGCTTTTGATGTCGCCACCTCCTTGACAAAAGGTGATTGGCTTTCAGTTTTTGATGTTGCCATTGCCCAGGCAATTGGCAGGTACAGGCAGCCACATGAGACCTTGATGCCTAAAAAATGCTGCAGCACAGCACTAAAGTGGTTCAGGGGGGTTGGGGGGCTGCACACCACACCACTAAACCACACAAGCTTTTTCTGGGTATGAACATATCATAAGTAAGTCAGCCACTTGGACTGTAAAGCATACAGCTTAAGAAGCACCAAGGGTTGGTAAGCCTCCAGGGTTGGCAGGGTCTGCAGGGTTGGCAAGCCAAGTGTTGTGCACAGTTTTGGTTCAAGTGTTTCCTCAAAGGAGAAAGAGCCATTCCTTGCCCAAAGGCTTGTTCTCAGTGTCCTTGAGAAAAGAAAAGGGCAGCATGAAGCCAGTCAAAAGACTGAGGGGCCATGGTTTGGAGTTCGCTAAGCTAGAGACAGAGCCCTTGACCAAAGGGGATGGTGAGCAGAGTGTGCTGGCACAAACACTTGTGTCCTTGCGGAGCCATGGGCAGCTTAGTGCGGAACTAGTTCAAGATGTTGCCCGCAAAGCAATTCTCACTGGATGCAGTGGCCATGGCTTGGCAACCATTGCCAAAAACAGGAAGTCATGGGTCATTACCTGGAAATTGCCACAGAGATTTGTGTGCCAGCTCCACCAAGGACCGCAAGATTTCTGGCAGCACACCAGTTGAAACAAAATGCAAAGACCCAAAGACTTCACAGGTGTCTATGGAAAAGCTGGCATTCTGCTGCCACACATTTTATTTGCAGACCTTTTCCATCATTACACTGATCGGTTTGAAACTTTGTTTGGTGTTGAACACCTGAATGAATTTTGGAGAGGAGTTGAAGCTTCCCAGGATGATCGACTGCAGGGCCACCCCATCTGCCTTGACAAAAGGAAGGGCCTTGCCAAAAGGCAGGTGCAAGAACCTGAGACTACCATTCCAATATTCATTCATGCTGATGGAGCCGGGTTCCAGAGTAGAGACTCCCTGGTGATTTGGAATTGGGGTGGATTTCTCAGTGCACATAGCAGTTTGACTTCCCATTTCCTGATCTGTGCTTGGCCAAAAGCTGCGACAGTCTCTGACACCTGGACCCCCATCATGCAATGGGTGCAATGATCTTTGGAAGCATTGCAGGAAGGTTTACACCCATGTTTTGGCCCTGACAATGAACCATTGCCAAAAGGGTCCATTTTTGAACAGCTTGCTGGGCAGCCCTTCACAGGCAGAGGGTACAGGGCCGTGCTTTGGTCCATTCAAGGGGATCAAGATACGTACAGCAATGTTCTTCACCTGCCCCATTGGAATTCCCACAGCTGTTGCCATGCTTGTGATGCCCAGCAACCTTTCATAAAAGGCAAGCCTTGTGAGAAGGGGAAGAGTTTCAAAGAATTGCTGCCGGAGAACCAAAAATTCAAGTACACTGACACAGCAGCAGCCTTGACAAAAGGAAGCCAGCACCAGCTGTTTCAAACCCCAGGCCTCATCATTCGATTGGTTCGACAGGATGGGCTGCATATGCTTTTTGTGAAAGGTGTGTGTTTACACCTGCTTGGTTCTTTGCTTCACCATGTGTGCTACAAAAAAGGTAGAGGCAAGCAAAACAAGCAGCCCAGCCAAAGGCTGGCATTGATTTTCTCCAAGATCCAGGAAGGTTACAAGGAACTTCAGACACCAACTCGACCCACCAGTCTCAGATTGAGCATGATCTGCGATCCCTCCAGCCTCGCCAAGAGTATGCCAAACTAGAAGCAAAAGGAGCAGAGGCAAAACATTTGCTCAGTGCATTCTTACCAGTGCTGAAAAGCATACTAGAACCAAACAATACCCTTCACCAACACATGGTGGGAGCTCTAGAGGCAATGGTGGACTTGGTTGCTGCATTTGATGCCGCAGGGCCGTTTCATTGCCCAAAGGAATTTCAAGCCATGCAGGGCCTTGACCAAAGGTTTTGCAGGCATTACAAGTGGGCCCAGAAGAATGGCCAAAAAAATACCACATTGTCTACAAGCACCATTGCCACCATCACCTGGTCAAGGAGGCCCAATTTTTGAATCCCAGGTACACATGGAACTTCAGATCTGAAGACTTTGTGGGGAGGGTGGCAACATTAGCCAGATCATTGGCTATGGGAGTCAAATCAACAAGACTTTCAGGCAAGCTCATG
>Ga0126342_10015496_pt1 | contig 13362 bp, 12 predicted proteins | sample Cyp1metagenome_FD_92528 | JGI IMG/M metagenome (GOLD analysis project Ga0126342, IMG submission 92528) | Coral microbial communities from Lord Howe Island, Old Settlement Bay, Australia - Cyphastrea 1 metagenome | ecosystem: Host-associated > Invertebrates > Cnidaria > Coral ...
GTATATATATGTCTAAATTAGTTTATTCTATATTCTATATTATATATTATATTTTTGTATTATATATATATTATAATATATACATATATATATTGTATTATATATATTATTATATATTATATATGTTATATTATATATATCATTATTAATATTCAATATTCAATATATGTATATCATTATATTGTTTGTTATTATATCAATGTTATATAAATATTGTGTATATATATATTATAGTATATTATATATTAAATTTTATATTACATATTACATATTATATTATATATTCTATACTGTATATTTTATATTATATACGTTGTATATTATATACATTGTATATTATCTATATTACATTTAATATATATATATATAACAGATTATATCTGTAAATGCTTGAAATGTAACTTAGGTCTTTAATATAAATCTTGAAGAATTTCTCCTATGAAACTTAGCGTTGAAACATTTTGAAGATGAGAATGCTAAAAAAACTGCAGCGTGAACCAAAGAAGACAATGCTTCAGCTTAGCTTTAGCCATGGTGGAACTGGGGTAAAGCATCAAAAAACCCGATTTGACCATCAAGGATGCGAAATTAAGCAGACTTCACCTACCATAGAATCAACATATTGAGCTATGCACCTATGTCATTGGGGGTAATCGCGAAGAAAAAAGGGATTCAATGCACCCAAACTTTGCCCTGACACCGCTGCAAGGCGGGAAGACAAATGCTTTCGCAGAGGACACATCATCTGATCAACATGTCTAATCTATGCTAGAGTGCCCCTTCAAAGAACCCAGATTTCTCCAAGACTGTCACAAAAGACACAAGGAAAGCACACAAGGAAAGCACACATTCAGCAACAGGGTTTACCAAAAAATCCTCGCTTCTATAGCCATGTTTGAAACGGTAAAACTCCCAATTGCCTAGTTTTTGGGAGGATTGGCTCAGTGCCCAGTCCACCCTACGTCATCCCCAAAGCTACTGCTTGGATGCAAATGACTCCATAATTCCTTTATCCCCACAGTTTAGGCCCTTTACCCGTTATAAGTCAGTTATAACCTCATTTAGGGAATTGTAACCCTATTTATAATCATGTTTTTCACTGTTTTTCACCATTTATAACTGGTAAATGGCCTTAACTGCATGTTTTATCCATGTTTCAGCACTTTGATTCCAAAACATTGACGCCAAAGATTCGCCATGATCTCTGGAACCATCCACCGCAGGATCCACGACATCAAAGCAGTCAGCTCGTTAACTCTAAAGAAAAACATCATATATGGATCCTTATGGCTCCTTATGGCTCCTTATGGCTTGCATATACATCATGTTGCATTACAGCAACCCCAGATAGAAAAAGTTGGGAAGCTGGAGAATGCGTGTAAAACATCATCGAACTACCATCCTGGAAATGCTCGGCATCCTTTTTCGGGGTTACTACTTGGAGGATCATCCCACTTAGTACCTGATTATATAGTGAACCTGATGATCGTAAGTCCCAATTTATAAATGGCTTATCCCATTTACAAATGGCTTGTAACTATGGTTATTAACCGCTTATTCAGTTGTTAATCACCTCCAAATATTCCCCGTCTTGTTTTGGTAGGTCAAGGGCCAGGAGAGCCCCGGCCGCCCCGGCCTTGTATCCCACCTTCCGCGCTTTGTCTGGGCGCGTGGGGCGGCTACAACGATGCACTGCAGGCAGCCTCAGTAGCTCAGCCTATGTGAGGCCCATTTGCAGGGGATTTTGGGATAATCCAAAAGTTTCTGGCTGAATTCTCATGCAGTAACCTGAAAGAAGTTGGGTAATGGGATGCTTGCCCTGAAAAATTCCCATCAACAACATGGCCACGTCCAGTACATCCAAGTAGGAGGCAACTGAGATTCACTGCAAAACGGGCCTGAAATCATGTGAATTCAGGAAATATGGCTGCTTAATCTTGCTTAATGATTTAATGAACATTGAATTCTGAACGAATCTCACCAACACAAATGGAGGTCCTTTGGAGTCTTCGTAACATATACTTCGAATTGGTCGTGTTTTTCCAGTCCCAAATTGTAAACCCCCCAACTTCGAGCCAATCTCAGTCAAATGAATATCTGCAAATTAGGAAGAACATTGCAAAACATCGTCAAACTTCCAAATCAGAAATAGACATAAATAGTCCACATATATATACATATACATATATATATATACATATATATACTATACATACATATATATATACATACATACATGTATATATGTACGTATATATATATATACATGTATATATATACACATATACATATATATATGTATATATATACACGTATACATATATATATATATATGTATATATATACATGTGTATATATATATATATATACGTATATATATATATACATACATCCAACTCCAGTTCTCATGATAAAACCCACGTCATGACCATCATCTCTGATAAGGCCAGGTTGGGGAATGTTTTATGGACTCTCCATGTCTCCAACTCCTGGGCTAAATTTGGCCAGTTCGAAATAGTTCAACAAGGTACCCCACTTTGGGCTTCTAAAGGAGCAATGGCCAACTGGTTGATAGGGATTCCCATAGTGGATTAAATCATAATCTCCATGGTTTCAGGACTTGGCACAACTTTGTGTCCAAACCATCACGTCCAGTTTCGCCGAAGGGGCTGACGAAACTCCCAGTTTCGCAAACGCGCCAGAAAGCGCATCACGTCCTGCGTTGCGACTGGGGAGCCAAACTGACATGTCCTGAGAATGTCTTGCTGATATTCATTTACTGAATGTATACGTATATATATATATGTGTGTGTGTGTAGAGAGAGAGAGAGAGATGTAGACATACCTATGTGTATATATATACCGTATATTTAATAGTTTTTCTATATGCACCCATTTATATGTATATATATAGTATGGGTGTGTGTGTGTGTACATGTGTATGTAACTGTATGTATGTGTATAATATATACATGATTAACCTGGGTTTATCACCATTTCCCCATAACATGACCATAAAGTCTAGCCCTTGTTTAGAGAAGCCCGTATTACGAAGCCATTAAATGGTTCATCTTCGACAGTCTTGGACCATCATTATCTCAGCAAGTAAGTCACCCAACTGGACTCTCCAAAACAACTGCGGTAGAATCAGAAGAAAGATGGAAATTCATATCTCAGAGAATCAGATGAATCGAAGCAGTCACCACGTGTTGAATCAGAAATCTCAGAATCCAGGCATCGCGGGGGATATGGACCATCCATTGCCATCGTGAGGGTCTTGTGTTTTTTTGGAGGCGTTGCCATGTAGCTGTCACCAAAAGAAATATCCAACAGCAAAGCATAGCAAAGCTCTACTATTGAGAATTCAAGACATTTGAAAAAACACTTCAATAAAAATGTATCAATCCTTCTTGAAAATCCCTGAAGGCCTGGATAATTCTCCGAGTCAGTTGCCAACTTGCCAAGCTACTGACTGCTTCTTGCGCCACATCTCTTCAAGGTATTTGTAGGCTCCTTATGGTCCAAGTCACTCCCAGGGAACTCTGGAGACCGGGGGACAAGGGGCCAGTACGGGCCAGTGAACTAGTTGGAAACGAGGCCACTGAATTCTTGTTTCACCATAGGGGCCCCAACTTATTTGGGGAACGTAGGCTATGGGTCAAAGTTTGTGGCCATTGGAACATTCGAAATCACCTGCAAATTTAGAATACGAGTACCAAATATGCTCATCTGAAATCATCTTTATCTTTAGGACCGTCCGAAATCATATCAACACATTTTTGGGATAGAAAAGGTTTTATCTGCACGAATCCCCCTGGATGTCTTGTGAACTACGCCGTAACTACGGCGTAATTATTGATGAACCCATCAAGCCAAACAAAAGATTCACCCAGATTTGGGAAAACAACCAATGTTTTCTTACTCTTTTTGACACGCCAAAGAATTGTTAGGTACTGCTCTTGTTCATTGTTTCTTAGCATTTTCATCTCCTGTCATCCGCATCCCCGAACATGCTGACGGCTTGATTGGGTTCGGGGAGAATGCTCCTGAATTGGTGCCCTTCGGGTCGACGTCCCAATATGAAACACCCGCAGTCTTATCGTAAATCATCCCAGTCATAGGGGGTGTACCCCGAAAGGTTGCCAAATGACCAATTTTTTTACGTCTATGGGGCTGGAAAAGATTTGACACAACCCATAGCATCTTAGATATAGAATATGTATTAACTATATATATATGTACATATAATGTACACAATATGTATATGTATATATATAATATGTAATATGTATATATATATATATATATAATTATATATACCCGACGCAAAAGTTCCTTTGAACATCGTGGAAAACTGGTTAGTCCATCCTATCGAACTATGAATCCATACCAGCCTACTGGGTTGCCAGGCCCATGGCTTCGTTTCAGCACTTCGGCTTTGGATTCTCACCCCGTGTCGAAAACGTTTCAACTCCGCGTCGCACCCGCTGAGCCGAAAACGTTTCCACGCAAAGTGAAGCTCCAGGGTCAAATATTTTCCGACAGCCTGGTCAAAATTTACGGATACTGTAGCTGTACTTGAACTGGATCCCAATAGGTATTTCGATCCATATGAAATATGGCATGATGAAAATCCAATTTACACAACCATTAGAATCATTGAAGCAATCCATTGGCTGGAAGCCTGCATTTTCAGTCAAAATTGAAGGACCGTTGGGGAGCACCCGTGCTTGGTCAAGGTGGAACTCCCGTTTTGACAAGCCCATTTTTTGGATCCCACATGGTTCTTGGGCTCCGTCGGCCCAGTAGATGCATCCCATAACTTGGTCAAAAGCCAAGCATTCCATTCGCAGCTTACCGAGTTTCCCCAAGGCCCGAAGGCGTGTCACCTTTTTCCAGCTGCTTTTTACGTGTTTCGTGGAGCGGGAGATGCCTCCAGTGGATGATGACTGGATGGACAGGTCGTCCTCCGTTGAGTCCAACAAATAAGCACATACAAAATTGAACGGTTAATGAGTGAACAAGGAACCAATACAAGGATCCAATGGTTAATGATGGTTAATGATGGTTGATAAATGATGATTAATAGATGTTACTAATTTAATAATGGTTGATACAATGGCTACTTTAATATACTGGTTACTGATATGTAATGATTAATCTTGTTCAAACCACACCTGGAATCATGACCCCCTGTGTCTCAGTGGGAGTGTCGATTCCAATGGCAAATTTTGAAGCTTGACTCATCACACAGCCACAGATCATGGGCTCGTACTTGGGGCTACACTTGGAATTCTGAGAGGATGTAACCATATGTAACCCTGGTACATCCACTCCCATAAGTTGGGATTCCCCTGCAATTGTAACATATTGTGATCATAGACCTACTGAAGTGGAACTGCATCCCCACGTTCCAACGGGTACCACAAATTTGCACGGCTTCGCGGGCGACATGGTGGCTCACGGACCTAAGACAAGTGTCATTTGGTTTTTCGTGGCCCGGAGGGATACCCTTTGAACTCCATGGAAAAGAATACCTTCCGACGTTCCGGTAATCCAACCCGGCATGCTGGAAAATCCCCCATTGAAAATCACAATTGCATCTCCGTTTCTTTGGCACTGTTTATATTTTTCTTGTGAGAAAAATGGAATGAATTTTCCAGCCCTGCTCGAGAAAGCGGAGCCGTATTGCCGTATTGCCGTATTGAAAGATTTCTGAGAGAGTCTCCGGCTTAGGACTTCAACTGAGCCGCTCCAACAGTTCTGGCACCATCGTTGAAATCTCAACAACTCAACAACAGCTCAAATCCCTAGACCCAATGATTTTCAAGTGCCAAATTTGAGGAACTGGCAGGGCGCCCTGCTTCAACTTGCGAAAGATTTGAGTTTTGAGCACCGCTTAAGGTTAGCTGGGTTCAGTTGCGTTCTCCAGGGCCTGGTTTTCTCCCAAAAATCTCAAAAAAAAGTTGAATAGAAGATTCCAGACGAGAAAACCCGTAATTAAAAATGATAGATCGAAAGCGGAAACCATGACATCATGAGCTTCTGCGAAAACAGTTCACCGTTCAACGAGTGAGATCCAAAAAATTGGAAGATGTGAACGCTATTGGGGATTGGCTGATTCTCAAAATGGGTGAGCTTCAAAAAAATAAAGGCTTCCAGGACCGCAGCCAACAGGGCCACAGGAAGAACTGTATGAAAACTTGTGCTGTTTTATCTCCATCTGTCATAATAACACCTAGCTATCGGTAGAAAAATAAAAAGTGAATAGGATCTTACTGTTCTCTCATGAATTGGGGGGTGCGAGAAATAGCTGGCTATGAAGAAAAAAACAAGATACCCAACCAATAATGTCCTGTTTCAAGCATTTCACGTCGTAGAAACCGTTCTGCCTGCCCAGTTTCAGACAAAATCCAGAATTCTGTTTGACGTTTGGGTTCTTACTGTATGTTCAAAGTTTGCAGACAGGTGAGAAAATTGAGTCCACATTCAACCTTAAAAGATTTCGCAGATTCAAATCTTGGAGTATTCCCATAATTCTTCGCCTAGGATTTCTCACATGTTCCTACTCACGTTTCCTCAGATCCACAATGGTTGTTTCTCAGGCCCTGGTAAAGTCTACGCAATGACCCGCCCAGAAGACGTGCCAAACTTGGGGGGAATAGATGCACCTGATGCCTGGAATTCAATCGCTCTGACACCTAAACCCGGCGATGTTTTTTTCATAGTTGCTTCTACCAAACATGAAACATCAGCTGCTCCATTGGTATGATCGTGGATCATTGGCATCAAGTGCAGAAGCCGACAAACTTCGAAGAGTTTGCGACCAGTGCAAGATCTCTCCACATGGAGACGTGTTTTTCCAGAGATCCGACTGAGTCCCAGAGTCACCAAACTCAAGGCACCAAAAACACAACGATCAAAACACATACCCTTGATATGTCATCATGCTATCAATGCTATCCATTTTTGGCCACATAAAATGCCATCTAAAGAATAATAAAAAAACTATGCATCCCATTTTTGAACTGATAAAATTTGGCCGGCCTGCTACCGGTCAAGCTCTCCTCACGCTTTCGTCTCACAACAAAACGTGAGTAGAGTACCGGGCTACCGGACGTCACCTTCGGATGCTTGCGGCCGAAAGAATGGAGATCTCCCTGAGAACTCGCTTCACAAAACCATTTTTTTTTGAATCCTTTTTTTGGATGTTCGTGTCAGGTTTTTTCGAACTAGATCGTTTTCAGATCATTTCCATCAAATCGCCTCGGGCCATTTTTTCTAAGGGAGATTTTCTTTTCTCGTGAGTAGCACGAGCTCCACTTGGTGTAGCCACCTTCACAACTCAAAGATTGTCTTGACTATAGCCTCAGATGTTCCAGGAGATCTGCGCTCTGGCGCGGAAATTGGGGTACAGAAGGCTTAGGTTTCAAGAATTGAGCTGACCCCCAATTCTGGAGAAGTCAAGATATATGTTGCATCCACATGATACTGAGTTCGATAGGTTCGAGTAAAAAAACTATACATGATAACACATAAAACATCTAAAACATATATACATATATACATGTATAATCATGTATACATACATACACAAGGGTACCATACCATATTGAGGAGGGAGGAGGAGCGACGGAACTGAGAACCAGGAACATATGCAATACATTAGGTCAAAATATGCCTGTGTGATAATATACATGTGCAATAATATAGTTGTGTGTGTGTGCATGTATTTGTATGTGTTTGTGTGTATGTGTATTTATAAATATATATATATATGTATAAGATGTATACATATATATATATATACATAGTATGCATAAGAGACAAATATAAGGTGTGTGTATATATATATATATACGTATCAAAGGTATCTAATGTGTATATATGTATATATATGTATATATATATATATATTATATATATATATATATATATGTATATATATATTATATATATATGTATATATATATATATTTTTGAAGGAATTGTATTTGTATATATACATAGACACATATGCACATAGGCAGGTCAGTATGTATCCATGCATGCATGCGTGGAAAAATAAAGATACATACAATACATGTGTTCATGTGTGTGTGTGTGTTTGTACATCTGTGTTTGCGCATGTATAGAGATATACGGATATACGTGTAGGTATATGTATATATGTATATACACACAGATTTGTTTATGTGTGCATGTATATATATATATATATGTGCGTAGGGTAAAGGCTTGAGGTTCCCGGGAACGCAATTGAAGTGGAGCTGGACTGAGATCATGAAATGTCATTTTTTAGTGCGTTGTACACTGTTCCATGGTAATACATTGAATGGATTCATTTCGGCGCCAACATAGTATGACTTTGTTGGCGTGGAAAGAACGATTTTTTATCTTTGGGATGTTTGCTATCTAATGTTAAGTTTGTAGAAACCCGTGTAATTGGGTTTTTGATAGAATTTCAGCATTTTTCTTGATCATCTGGAAATGTCATAATCTTCCAGAGATTTCAACCTCAAGTCCACAACATCCTCAACCTAACTAACAACATCTTCAACGTGGCAACATCTTCAACATCTTCAACGTAACAACATCTTCAACGCAGCAACATATTCAACATCTTCAGCGTAGCAACATCTTCGGTATCTTCAACATCTTCATAATCTTCAATGCAACAACATCTTCGACGTAGCAACATCTTCAACAACTTGAACGCAATAACATTTTCAACGTAGACGTAGCAACATATTCAGCATCTTCAACGTAGCAACATCTTCAACATCTCCAACGTAGCAACATTATGAAACCAGCCAGATTTCGGGGGTTGCACGAGTGCAGTGCAAGGCGCTTGTTTTGCAGCGCATTGCTTGAGCCACGGTCAGAGTGGCGTGGCAGTATGTCGTGACATGCAACCTCCATGTGCTTGAATCCCAAGTGGTATCATGCTGTTTCAACTGCGTTTCCACCTTCAGTTTCACACACCTTAAATTTTGTTGGGATCAAACACACTTCGGCGCCTGTCATCAGCTTCTCTAGGCCAATGTGGCGCATCCCTTTTGTTAAGGGGTCAGCCAGCATACGATCTGTGGATGTCCACAGCAGACGCGTGGTCGCGTCACTCGGCACACGGTCGGTGATCAGCGGGTCACCATGTTCTTCTCCTTCACGGCGCCAAGCTTGCTGACGGATTCCACTCAGATCGATTGCCAGTCGCTTGTCGGTCACCACGTGCAGCCCTTCTTGGTTGACATGTTGGTGAAGAGAGCGGCAATCTGTGTACCAATCCACACAGATGCTGTCCTGGGCTGACACGATCCATCCAGGTCGATGAATTGCAGGGTCCTTGATGGCATAGAGGACAACGCGAAGATGTTCTGCTTCTTCGCTTCCAAGTAGAAGACTGAGAGTCTCGGCCTGCAAGGTCGAACGGCACACTCGTTTGAGAATGGTCGAGTGCCATTCAAGCAGCAACAAATGGCCTTGCTGCTTCTCACGAAAATCAGGGGCGGCCAGACAAAGGAGTCGCCCACTTTGACTTCGATGACCCAGCTTCTGGCCACTCGAACTCACGTCAAAGTCAGCTGCATGAGATGCATCTCGCAGTGCTACCACCATTGCATCTTCAAATCGCAGCGATCCACTTGGATACGAAATCCCCTTGTTCTTGTCCCGCTTGGCCAGCTCGACGACCTTGTTGGCATACTTCACGTCGTTTATAGTTGCAGCATGCACCGAAGATTGCAGCTTGCACACGGCGTAAGAAAGGTCGGGTCGGCAGACTCGAGCATACCAAGCCAGTGAACCAATCACGGACCTGAGCTGTCCGCGAAGCTTCTCATCCACATCCTTGTTGCCATCTTTTCTTTGCTCCGGCGTCAAGACAATTGGCCTGACTCTATCCATCAGACTCGGGCAGGAAATGTGAACACCTGCAGAGTCTTTCACCACATCTCGGCCGCAGTAGGTGAACTTGTTGACGGATACCTTGCCGAAGTTATACTTCTCCTGGATAGTCTTCATCTTCTCCTCGATGTAGGAACCACCGGTCCAAAGTAAGTCGTCCACATGGACCACCATCAGCCCGCAAGGCTTCCATCTTCATGATGAAGCACATAGGCAGCAGGCTCATGTGCTAATGGCTTGAAGGTCTCCTTCTTCACGGTGCCATCCAGGTTCTTGAACCAGCCACGTGGAGCATCTTTGGTGCCATAGGCTGTGCTGCTGACCAGGTAGTACATGCCCTCGGTCTCGACACCAGGAATGCCCTCATTCTTGGGGACAGACAGAACCAAAATCCTGTCCAAAGTGCTGCCCTGTAAGAACGCAGCAGAGATATCTCCACAGTGGAGATCAGTGTCCCTCGTGGCAGACAACGTGAAAACCAATCCCATCGCAGCCTGTGATGCCGTAGGCGAATCGCATCTCATAGTCGAAGAATCTTCCAAATCGCCACGCGCCACAAGTCGTGACTTGAGCTTCATAGGTTGGTTGGGCTCAGCCTTGTTGGTGTGAACCCATCTCGTAGGGATGATCTTCAGGTTGGGGTTCTCCTGTCGTAGTTGATCCAGATCAGCTTGAGTGATCCACTTGCCATCGGAGTAACGTTCCCAGTTGCTCCATTCCTTCTTCGTAGTCTCCTGCAATTGCGCCTGAATTTCTGTCGTCTCCTTTTGGTAGTGGAGCTCCATGCCTGCTCCCACTTTCTGCGTCTTCTTCTTATACTTGCGCTCGGCCTTGGAAGCTACAAAACTGTCGGAGGTTTGCCTCCTTGAAAGAGAAACTCCATCCAGAGTGTCCGCACTCCTTCTCAGTGATTGCGTCAGCGTTGAATTCTCCATCGCTGGGTTAACCGCTGAGGTGGCTTCTTGCTCTGGAGGTCGTGGGGTAAAAGGTGGTGCAACCTCAGGTTCTGGTTGCGGTAAGCTCTGCACACTTGATGTGCCATCTTGAGGTAGAGTAAGTCCTGGTGGTGGTTGTACTCCAAGAGTGCGTGGAAGATCCACCATCTGCTCGTCAGGAGCATCATCAAAGATTCCAATTGGATTTGGGTATGTTGGTCGCTGTTGTGGTTGATCCGCAGGAAGATCTCCGCCAGGGAGTGGTGTCGCCGTAGGAGTCCTGGGTGACGTAGGACCAAAGTCGGCCGCCAAGTCCTGCTCCATCTCACGAGAATCATCTCCTGCAGGTCGTGCATCAACATAGGGAACTGGCCGTTGTTCTCGTAGAGCACCGGCTGTCATGGTGTCTTCAGAGAACGGCAGTTTGTCGTCGGACTCTTCATCCTGGTAGATGGTGCGTCTCCTCTGCCTTGACGGTCGTAACTCCAGCAACTGCTTCTTGAGAATCTCTTGTGAGGTTGCTGGGCAGAATGAATCAACCAAAGCGATGACTTGCCCTCATGTCCCAGCACTCTCGCTGGTCCAAACCATTTTCCCTTCCGAGAGAAGCTCACCATGTCGCCCACATTGTACGGGCCTCTCATAGGCATGCTCTTGCGAAGCATGGCCTTTCTGATGCGTTGTGATGCATCAACTTTCATGTAGGCCTCTTTGGCAAACTGTCGCATCAGAAGTTGTCGTTGGAAAACATCTTGTGGCCCTTGTTCATCATCAGCGTCGGCCACACCTTGGTGAACTCCAAGAATCTCCTTGGGGTCGTCGTCGATCATGCTGGTCTTGTCAGTGGGCAGATAGCCCAAGACCCATTGAACTGGGGCATAGCCATTCTGGTTGATGAAGTGGTTCTTGATGCGAGCGCATTCTGTGATCAGGGAAGTCATATCACGCTCACCTGAAACTTGCTTGTCGTAGATGGCTCGCTTGGCAATCTCCTTCAGGATACCACCATGTCGTTCACCGGTGCCAAGTTGCCAAGCGGTTTGTACTCCAACTTGACGTATGATTGTGCCCATAGTCTCAAGAAGACTCATGAAACGCCCATTGTTGTGAACTCCTTGATCCACCACCAAGTAGGCAGGTGGTCCAGCAAAAGCAATCCATGAATTGTTCATGGCTTCAGCACAGGTAGATGACTTTGGGGTTCCACCAGAGTCAACTCTGATTGCAACATGGTACTTGGTGGCGAGGTCCACCAAGCTGAGGAAAGAGTGTCGTCCTCCTTTGCAATCATGTAGTTCGAACACGTCAGCGCTCACCTCAAAGTTGAAGCACTGTTGGAAGGATGGGCGCATAGCCCGCACAGGTGCTGGTTGCTTTTCGGGCTCCAGCTCTTTGCAGGTTTGGAGTTGAAAGTGTTGAGCTGCTCGTACAACATCTCCATCAGATCCAGACATGGTGTGAAGTCGGCGAACTGCCAGACGTTTGGCGCGAGGAATCTTCAGCCATTCACCTCGTCTCTTTTCGCTCTTGTTCCATCACCATGTCTTGAACTTGTTCTGGGAGACTCTCCTCAAGATCTTCTGATCTCAAAATCTCCTTGTTGTCATCAAGCCTCCTCTTCTTGATGGCAGGTCCAAGATCTTCATCGTCATAGATCCCGTCCATAGTGCCAGCTTCCTCATGCTCTTCGTAGATCATCTCAGCTGGAAATGCCAGCTTCAAAGTTCCATAGACTTATGAAAAACCGAGCCAGCTACACATTGGAAATTGTTAAAATATTTGTTTTTTCATTTTTTTATCGTTTTGGTTATCATTTTATTTATCTTTTTTTTCATTTATGTTTTCATTCATTTTTTTTAATCATTTTATTTTTCATTTTTTATCATTTTTTTCATTTTATTTTTCATTTTTTATCATTTTTTTAATCATTTTTTTATCATTTTATTTTTCATTTTTTTATCATTTTTTTATCATTTTCCATCATTTTTCATCATTTTTCATCAATTCCACCACTGGAAGCAAAAATGATAAAAAAATGATTAAAAAAATGATAAAAAATGAAAAAAAACGAGAGGAAAATTGCAATTTTTTATTTTTCGGAAAATTTTTGCACCACTGGAAGCAAAAATGATGAAAAATGATAAAAAAAAAATGATAAAAAAAATGATAAAATAATGAAAAAAAAATGAAAAAAAAATGATAAAAAAATGATAAAAAAAATGAAAAAAAAAATGAAAAAAAATGAAAAAAAATGAAAAAAACCCGAGGAAAATTGCAATTTTTCATTTTTTGGAAAATTGCAATTTTCCTCGAGTTTGCTTTTCATTTTTTTTCATTTTTTTATCATTTTTTTATCATTTTCCATCATTTTTCATCAATTCCACCACTGGAAGCAAAAATGATTAAAAAAATGATAAAAAAAATGATAAAAAAATGAAAAAAACGAGGAAAATTGCAATTTTTTATTTTTCGGAAAATTTTTGCACCACTGGAAGCAAAAATGATGAAAAATGATAAAAAA
>Ga0126342_10015497_pt1 | contig 13360 bp, 12 predicted proteins | sample Cyp1metagenome_FD_92528 | JGI IMG/M metagenome (GOLD analysis project Ga0126342, IMG submission 92528) | Coral microbial communities from Lord Howe Island, Old Settlement Bay, Australia - Cyphastrea 1 metagenome | ecosystem: Host-associated > Invertebrates > Cnidaria > Coral ...
GAAGTGCTTTGTGCAAGCTTTGTAGTACAATGTAGTACTGGGAAGTGCTTTGTACAAGCTTTGTAGTACAAAGTAGTACTGGGAAGTACTTTGTGCAAGCTTTGTAGTACAAAGTAGTACTGGGAAGTGCTTTGTGCAAGCTTTGTAGTACAAAGTAGTACTGGAATGTGCTTTGTAAAAGCTGTGTAGTACAAAGTAGTACTGGGAAGTGCTTTGTGCGAGCTTTGTAGCACAAAGTAGTACTGGGAAGTACTTTGTGCAAGCTTTGTAATAGAGTGTGGTGGAGTGTGGAGTGTTGTGGAGTGTGTAGTGTGGAGTGTAGTGTGGAGTGTAGTGTGTGGAGTGTGGAGTGTGGAGTGAGGCGTGAGGGGTGTGGAGTGTAAAGGGTGGAGTGTGGAGTGTGCAGTGGGTCAAGTGTGGAGTGTGCAGTGTAGAGTGTGGAATGTGGAGTGTAAAGTGTGGAGTGTAAAGTGTGGAGTGAGGAGTGTAAAGTGGAAAGCGTGGAGTGTAAAGTGTGGAGTGTAAAGTGTAGAGTGTAAAGTGTAGAGTGTGGAGTGTGGAGTGTAAAGTGTGGAGTGTAAAGTGGAAAGGCGTGGAGTGTAAAGTGTGGAGTGTAGAGTGTAAAGTGTAGAGTGTAAAGTGTAGAGTGTGGAGTGTGAGTGTAAAGTGTGGAGTGAGGAGTGTAAAGTGCAAAGTGTGAAGTGTAAAGTGTGGAGTTTAAAGTGTAGAGTCTGGATTGTGGAGTGTAAAGTGTTGAGTGTGGAGTGGAAAGTGTCGAGTGTGGAGTGTAGAGTTTAAAGTGTAGATCGAGTGTAAAGAGGGGAGTGTGGAGTGTAAAGTGTAGAGTGTGGAGTCTTGAGTGTGCAGTGGGTAAAGTGTGGAGTGTGGCAGGTGGTGGTGATCTCGTTGTTCTCGTGATGTTGTTGTGCTGGTGATGTTGTTGTACTGGTGATTTCGTTGTGCTGGTGATTTCGTTGTGCTAGTGATTTTGTTTGTTCTGGTGATTTTGTTGCGCTGGTGCTGTTCGCTGGTGATTTCGTTGTGCTGGTGCTTTCGTTGGGCTGGTGATGCTGTTGTGCTGGTGATTTCGTTGTGCTGGTGATTTGTCGTTGTGCTGGTGGTTGCGCTGTTGATGTTCGCTGGTGCGTTCGTTGTGCTGGTGATTTCGTTGCGCTGGTGATGTTGTTGTGCTGGTGATTTCGTTGCGCTGGTCATTTCGTTGCGCTGGTGGTTTCATTGTGATTTCATTGCGCTGGTGATGTTGTTGTGCTGGTGGTGATTTCGTTGTGCTGGTTGTGATGTTGTTGTGCTGGTTAGTTGTCTCTCTGTGAACTGTTGCTCAGGTGCCTTCGCTGAGACGATATGAGCGCACGATGCGTGCAAAAAAAAATCGTTTTCCTATAGCAGAGGTTCGCACTCGTAGTCCAGGAACGTGAATACATTTGGGTTCGTGGCTTCCATCTTGTTTTTTCATAAATCTTCAGGATATGTGCGACTGGTTTGTATTTGCTGACAATGTGTTCCAGTTTCATTGAATGGACAGATGCTGGACTAGGCACTATGCTTCCCATTACATGATTTACATGACTTTCTTTCAATATGATTGTGATCTGAAGCCACCCGAGCGCTCACCCGAACTTGGATAGCAACAATATATAACAATTACATTCTTCAAGCCAAACAGTCAGAAATCGAAAGACATGGAACGCGCATCCAGGAGAAGATTTCGCAGGCCAAGGAGGCTCCGGTTCTGTCAGCTCTGAAAAGTGTCCACAGACTTTCTGGTTTGGGATTCCATCACTCTTAGTTTGGATTTGGTGCCACTATGATTTGACATATTTGACACACACACACATGTTTGATCATTTTTGTCACATGACATGATTTTGAAGCATATTTGGAAAACAGCAAGGAAGTCGAACATAGGGGACCTCTGGAGGCCTTGAAACAAGGATGGTTTGTTCGAATGAGATTCAAAGACTTTTTTGGGCTCCAATCATCTTTCCAGTGTGTCCACAGCTGTACTCATCCTGCAAATTGGAGCCCTGCGTTGACTATGTACACTTGACCGACCATAGGTGACGCACTTTGCTTGGATGTATCGTTTTCCTGTCTATATACTCTCACTTGTTGAACTGCATGTTGATATTTGTGAAATCTTATAGTTGGGGATTTTACTTTGTCACTCACCATTCTGCCACCCAACTCATGGTTTGCTCCACAAACTTTCGTTGTGAGTTGACTTCTTTGTTGGGTACTTGTCATCATTCTGCTATTCGGTTCTAACTACCATGGTGTCTGGTATTCACTTAGTTCAAACATGTTCTAGGTTCCATGGTGATCCAGTATTCCTCTTGTTGGATGAAGCCCCGACCAGAATCCTCACTTGGCCTCAGGAGAAGGAGCAGCTCATCGCACGCGCGAGAACTGCCAAGACCACCTCCAAGGTGCGGATTTGGATTTGGTGGAATCGATGGAGCCATGGGTAGTGCATGAAAAATGAAGGATTTAAGATGGGGGGTTTAACGGGTTAACCATATGTTAACATATGTTAACCATCAAATTTGGGGCTTAGGATGGTTTAACATGTTTTATGATTCGGTTTAAGCTTCAGTTTTTTTTGTAGCTTCTATCTTTCACCACTCAAATTGGTGGTATAAAGCTATCAAAATAAACTTCAGCCATTCAAAAATATGGGGGTCTCACTAGGGAATAGTTTATGTTGATGCCAGAATTGAAGAACTATATTGACAATTTCATATCAATTCAACTAGCTATACATGTCATATTATATATAGTCTATAGTATTTTCACCTTCCAAATATGTCTCTATTCTCTTGGTTGACGACCCCACTGGATGACCAGCCCCAGGGCCCCCTTCTGCAGGTCAACGAGATGCTCTCCGACGTGACTTCCACCGGCTCCGCGGGCGCCTTCGATCGCATGAAGGAGAAGGTGCAGATCGCAAAAGGGTGAGATGACTCATGACCCATCAGTTACCCAGCTATATACAGCAACACAAATAGTATGGCAACCTACTATTGAATATGGCAAGCTCCTTAAGAATCTTAAAAAGATGGGATCTATGGGTGAAACGCATACTGAAACCATGGGATGTCGTTAACTCGATCTTTTTGGGGGGCTACTGATAAAGATCGTTTTGGAAGGTTAACTTCGGATGTTCGTTGGCCATAAACCGGTATATGTGTACTTGCCAGTAGAAATAGGTTTTTGAAGGGTTGACGGGTTTCTAAGGACAGCTATGTTTATAGTGCGAAGTCACACTAATCAATTGGGTAGAAGTATGTCCTTTCATGTTTGGCCAGGGTGTTGTTGGGCACAAAAGTGAGCTCACGAAACTGTGGGTTGGAGACCTAATGAGGCCAGAGATGACATTGACATTGATTCATGTGATTGTCTCTTGCCCTAAAGATACATTCATTTTGTGTCCAAAAACCGGATACCACGGATAGCAGAGACACGGATGATGACGGATGGTATATGTTGCCCAGCTCCACTGGCGTTTGGCGACGCAGGTGGAGATGCTGGAAACCCGAGCTGAGGCGCTGCAAAAGTAGGAATTGAGAGATTCATTGGGATTCAGCTAGGGATATCTAGGAATGTATTGAGATATGTTTGGGATTTAGTCCACTTATATCAACTTCATGGATCAGAAGCTTCACTTCACCAACTGCAATATGGCTATTGGGGAGCAATGCTGCGATGCTTCACATCCTTTTGATGGGACCTCAAGAGCTCATGTGAACCCCGGAGTCAGTTACACATGGTATAGGTTAACATGTTGCTACCAACGGACGACCCACCACTTTTTTCTTTTTTAGGGTCACACCATTCATGTTGAGTTTCCACTATTTTTGACCAACCGACATCAATCATTCTATTCCATTTCCATATTAATTGTTCTATGATTGTATATATATATATATATATATGTATAGTGGGTGGTTTTTTGTTAGTGTCCCCGACCGATTATGTTCTCCCCAAAAAATGTTGGTTGTCCCCATCTATCATATTATGTACAATCTATTCATGATATTAGATATTTTGTTGAAATGACTATACTTATATATATATATATTTGCTGTATAGACATATAGATATATCCCAGGACAGACACTGGCACGCTGTCTCAACCAGGTGTCCCAAGGCATGTTGCCTGAAGCCACCAGTCCAGGAAGCCTGGAGGTGACCGGGACACGGCCATGGGGAGCCAAGGAGCTATAGCAGCTATGAATTGCGCTTCCCAAGCACATTATAGTTATCGAAGGAAGTTTAGAAGTCAAACTTCCGACAATATGGACAGATGAAAAGCAGAGATGGGAAGAGTCAGAGAAGAGAAGAAGAAAGAAGATTCAAAAGAGAAAGTCTCCGAAGAAAGAAGATCCAGGTGCGCGAAAAGGTAGGAAAGTCGCGAAACACTGTGTTTTTTTCAATAATTTGAGGCTCCATAGGTTCGAAAAGTAGGCTGGCTAAAGCAGCGGGTGCGGAGCCATCTGGCCAGATGAGAGATGAACAATTGCACGCCGTTGTGGCGCGAAGCACATTTCCAAGTCAAAATGTACAAAACACACCATTCTCGGACCACTTTTGGACGTTGAGATGTCGAAAAAGTGCACGCCGTTGTGGCGCGAAGCACATTTCGAAGTCAAAAGTGTTAAAAACTGGCGGTCTCGGACCACTTTTGGAAGTTGAGATGTCGAGAAAGTGCATGAAAGTGCATACTGTTGTGGCGCGAAGCTCATTTAGAAGTCAAAATGTTAAAAACACATCTTCGCGCCACTTTTGGAAGTTCCCGATGTCGAAAAAGTGCGCGCCCTTGTGGCGCGAAGTACATTTCGAAGTCAAAATGTGAAAAGCACCACATGCTTGGACCACTTTTGGACGTTCAGATGTCATTTCGCGTGGCAGGCGGAAAGGATTGTGGACCTTGTCAAAAGTGAGCAAAACGTGAGGGTTTTGTAGCATTTCAAAAAACGATGGCAGAGGTTTGACATTTGAAGAGGATCTGGAAAGATGCATTTTCCGCAGACGCAAAGAGACATGTTCATCAGAGCTGTCAGGAGGTCGGGCGCTGATTTCCTGAGAGGGGTTGCATTTTGGAGCATGATCAGATCTTCAGGTTTGCTGAGATGATTTTGCGTGACAGGTGCAGCACTTCGTATGACCTGGCATCACTTTTTTCCTGGTAGGCGCAGTAGTTTAGACAGATGGACTGGAAAAATAGCAAAACGCATGGGTTCGAGGCCGTCAGCTCTGCACTCAACTTGCCATTCTTGAAGGAAGACGCGCAGAATTCTTTCGTTTTTGATGTTGTCAACTTCGACAAATGAGGAAGTCTCGCGGAATTGTTTCGTTTTTGATGTTGTCAAGTTTAAAAATTGAGGAAGTCTCGCAGACTTGCTGCGTTTTTGATGTTGTCAAGTTCACAAACTGAGGAAGTCTCGCAGAATAGCTTCGTTTTCAATCTTGCAGATAGATAGACAGACAGACAGACAGAGAGAGAGAGAGATAGATAGATAAGATAGATAGATAGATTAGATATATTAGATAGATTAGATAGGTTATATAGATTAGAAAGATTAGACAGATTAGATAGATTAGATAGATTAGATAGATTAGAAAGATTAGACAGATTAGATAGATTAGATAGATTAGAAGATAGATAGATTAGATTAGATTATATTAGATTAGATAGATTGATTAGGTTAGATAGATAAATAGGTAGATAGATAGATTAAATTAGATAGATAGATTGGATTGGATTAGATTAGATTAGATTAGACTAGATGGATAGATAGATGGATGGATGGATAAATCGATAGATCGCTACATTACACAACACTAATTGCACTACGCTAAACTAATTATTTCTAATTACGCTACACTACACAAATTACACTACATCTACTGTAACAGCAACTACTACAACAGCAGCTATTACAGCAGCTACTACAGCAACTACTACAGCAACTACTACAGCAACTACTACAGGAACAACAACAACAACTACTACTACTACTACTACCACCACTACTACTACCACCACCACCACAGCTACAACTACAATTAAAGCTACACTACATTACACTACAATACGCTAATTAAAGTGCACTACATTACAGCTACAAATGCAACAACAACTACAGCTGCACTACACAACACTACACTACACTAATTACATTACATTACGCTCCAACTGCAACTACCACTACATTACACTACACGACACTTCACTACAACTACAGCTACACTTCTTTACACTTCAATACACTAGACTACACTACACTATACCACGCTACAGTACACAACACTACAGCACACTACAATACAATACACTACACTAATTACACCACACCACAACGACATCTGCAACCGCAACTAGGTTTACGACTGTTTCGCGGCCGTGGTACAAATGTCCATGATGTGAATAGAAAATAAGCACGCCGGTATAGCGAAACAATGATTTTGCACATCCAGCATGTGAAAGTGCATCATCGTCGTTTCAGAAAACTACTTGATTCATTTGCACCGTCATCATCAAAATGAGCATCATCATCATGATCATCATCATGATCATCATCATGATCATCATCATCATCATCATCATCACATCATCATCATCATAATCACCAGCGTCACCATCATCATGATCATCATCATCATCATCAACATCATCATCATCATCATCATCTTCATCGTCATCAGAATCATCATCATCATCAACATCATCATCATCATCATCACCATCATCATCATTGCAGCATCATCATCTCCAGCATCCTCACTAGCATCCTCAGGATCATATAGATCGTCAGGAGCTGCAGCGTCAGTTTCTTCCTTCGGTTGCGTCCACGCTCCACGAACACACGCGACAGTTCTTGCAAGAACTTAGCACTAGAGACTGATCCGATGGACCTGCGCCATTGGAATTGTAAAACAAGAAGAGACAATGCTGGGTGCACTGTACTTGGGACACCCTTGCCTATTTTCTACGGCCAGGCAGGTCCAACGAACTTCTTCAATCCTTGCCAACAACGATCCAACATAGACACTCCACAAAAGCAAGTTTACAACATAGACACTCCACAATGACATATATACAAACAGTGCTGTCGAGATCACAACATTGCAACAGAAAATATGGAAACACTATCCCCCCCCACCCCAACCCTTCAGTTGCGTAGCATCCAACATGAGTGCAACTTACGCGGAACGTTAACATGCCCCACCCCACCCCAACCCTTCAGTTGCGTAGCATCCAACATGTGACATGCGTACCACTTACAAGGAACGTTAACATGCCCCTTCCCACCCTAACCCTTCAAATGCATTCAAAAAGCAAAAAAAACACTTCCTGCCACGGCCGTGCAGCAGTCGGTGTCCAACTACACTACACTAATTACACTACTTTACAGCTACAACTTAAAACTACAACTCCACTACGCTACAACTACACCTACAACAACTGCACTTAACCACACTACATCCAGCAGTTGTGGTGAGGTGACCACTGCTACCATTGCATCCATTGCAGACACTCCAGAAAACACAACTCCAACCACCTTTCGGTCCATCAGTGGATTCGTTCTGCCATCCGTGACTCACAACAACCAACCTCTTCTATAGGTTTCCTATTTTTGACACTTCCGCCACCGCGTTGTGCGGCACTACTGGTACGATGTTATACGTAGTTATTGTGTATACAACTTTACTTATGCAACTTGATTATAGCGTTTCGTAGTTATAAGTGAATGATATATTACCTCTAAATTAGCAATTTCCGCTTTGTTGTAGCAGTGTTTAAACTTAGTATGATGGTAACGTATGGAATTAAAATCTTAGCCGTAACTTTTGAACTGCTTGTGTCACCTGCAAATCCACATGGACAGGTAGAGTTTACCTGAGGTGGAATCTTGCGATTTGGAACCATGCTATATGTTAGCATTGCATTCCCCTCGTCCCCATGGCTTCAGAAACCAATTCCAACCACAGAACGGGTACGATAGACATATATTCTGAATATATATAGATATCCCCAGAATCAACAGCATGATTGGCGGTATGTCTCGCCATTTCCTCTACATTCTTTGTGATGCCAGGACCGCTTCAAGCAGTCGTTGCCTTGGTGGTTTCCGCACAAAGTGGATGTGTCAAACCACCAAACTCCAAGGGTTTTTGGGTTTTCACTGGCTTGAAGGTTCACCTTTCAATTCTCTGTTTCATTTGTTTTAATTCTTTAAAAAAATAAGTTTCTATAGATATTTACCATTTCTTGATATTTATGCAATGATACTGCTTCTTGTATATATAAAATCATTTGAAAACCACTCCAAGTATCACCCCGACCTGGTTGCGGGGGCGTTTATAGGTTGGAATCCGGCAACGCCGTGGACGATGAGCTAGCTAAGTTGAAGGGCAAGAAGGCCACGGGCCGCGGGAACAGCATGGAGGTTGGTCATGGTGCCATCAAAATTGCAGGGCTATAGAACTAGCCATCTCATGGGGATATTATGATGTGACATATATATGTATATATATATATGTATATATATATAATATATTACACATTTATTATTCATTATGAGATTCGCAGACTGGATTGGATCTCTTCCTGCATCTGCATAGGTTTGCAAAGGTGAAAAATGATGATCACAATACAAACGTAAGCAGGAAATGGTGAGATTTATCATGATTCATCACATGTTTACCTTTTCTCAACTAAGAATGACTTCACATTTTCCAATGTTTAGCGTTTCTTTTCTTTGGATGCTGCACAGTGATCCCTCCCATGCCCTGGAAGTCCAAGCCAGGCCCTTCCCGAAGGCAGCACTGCCACTGGTGGAAGTGGCGGTGGCACTGCCATTGATAGCGAACTGGAAGCCATGCGAAAGAAGTTGAAGGCCAGCCTTGATGCGATGATATTATATTATATGACTCTGTATATATATATACATATCATATCGCATTATATTATAATATATATATAGTTGATGGGTATATAGAGTATCTAGTTAATAGTGTAACCTAATCGATTTTACTCGATACCAAATCTAAATCCAATCTAAATATGTTATATGTAGCAACCCATTCCAACCTAATTTAACCTGATCTAACCTAATCTAATCTATCTATGCTTTGATTCATGAGGCATTCAGGGAATTAGCCACCTGCTGTGGGAGTTCAACGGATACGTGATGGTGGAGGTGATGATGATTTGATGATGATGATTTGATGATGATGATGATGATGGATTTGAAGAGATTAAGGTGATGGCGATGCTGGTAGTATGATTGCTTTCCCAGGAGACAGCAGACAACTGAGCCCGCGGTAGCTAGCACTTTTAAGTGGTCAGAAACTGCCTGTTAAACACCAAACTTCTTTGAAGCAAACAACAATTCGGCTGATGTCGAGCATTTTGTTGATTGGTTTCTCAGATCAAAGGTTTCACAGATGAAGGGCTCATTCGCTCAACTGGGCCCTCATTTTTCCCAACTGCTTGGCTAATCCATCAGGCGCAGGATGTTCGAAAAAGTTCAGAAGATCATCAGATCATTTATATCATTGTTACTGTTCAACAGTTGGTAGCTTATTTGCAATCAATGGCGCAGGATCCGCCAGGCAGGTACAGTTGGACAGACCGCCTTGTAGCTCGCAAAAGTGGAATCGGGAACGGGGGGAGTTGGAAATCTCTAGGGCTTCTTTCGGGCGGATTCAGGAGTTGGATGCCATCCAAAGAAGCCACTTGGGATGCCATAATTTCTCTCAACACTTCAATTGGGGATTCGGGCATACAAAGTCATGGGCCACAGGTTTGTTTTTCTTCTCTAAGTCCTTCGGTGCTATAGCTGAGGTATCAGTATCAGCACCAATGACACACCATTTGAGGTCGAACCATTTGAGCACACAGCTGGCTTTTTGGCCATTTGGTTCAGATGGATCACCAGCAATGATGTTTGCCAGGCAGAAACCCCCAGATTCGAAGCTGGAAACCTTGCAGTTATTTGACTTAATTTCGACTTTCAATCTTCTGCAGGTGTTCCGGAGTTCTGCAAGTATGTTACGTTTGAAATCTTGAGCTAAGATTTTTTGTGCATTGAGATATTTTCGTTTATGTGTTCTGATGTTTGCTGTTGATTTGCGCCGTTTTGGCAACAGTAACCTGGCAATAACAAAGGTGTTGCACAAAAGAATTGTTTTCCAAATAATTTTATATATAGCGTGTGTAATTTTCCATGTTTACTATGCACATGATATGCAATTTCCTTGCATGAACAAATCAAATGTAAACCACTATCAATCTCATCTGCTTTAACATGTCTGAACATGTTTGAACTATGGGCTCAGTTTTGAACCAAGTGGAGTACCCGAACATCCTCACCTGATGACTTTGAAGCAACGAATGGGGCCATTGGGGTTGTCAATTCAGGCGGCTTGCTGATGGTGGACATGAGGAGCTGAGTGATGGGTTGGCAGAGGTTGATGAGGGGGTACAATGGCAGAACCCAAAGTCCTCCAAAATTGATCTTCAATCAGAAAACCTATTTGGGTATGGGTCAATACCTATTAATACCATTTTTAGTGGGATGAACATCCATTTACCAGCTATTTTGGGGTTCACTAGGTACCAGGGTTTTGACCCATCCCCATTTGATAAATTTTGAGAAAGAGCCATGCCATGAGGGCAAATTTCATGTGGAACTTCGCCTGTCCCTGTCATATCCTGTCATGACCTCAGTACATAACCCATTGAAGGTCTTGACTCTCCATCAAATCCTTGGCCACAGGTCCAATTACTGTTTTTTTGGTTTGGCTTTTAGAGGAAGTGGGGCTCCAAATTTTCTGACCTCCATGACAGGGCCTCCACTCCAGAGCGGGGCTCCAAGACCCGCATCTTCGAGATGCGGATCAAGGAGCAACTTGGAGAGGTGTATAAACTTGTACAAATGGGAATCTTCGGAATGAACATAACTCACCATAACTCACCATATCTCACCATACAACTCAGTCACTTCACTATCTTCACTTCACTTCACTGGGACGGCTTCATTCGGACCTGAGGCAACAAATCACCGGGCAACGCTTTGCGCCTCCACCGCTTCGCTCTCCTCAGCCCCGGCTGAAACGACCCGAGTTGGAAGCCACTGGGACATACTGGGACGAGTGATGCGGTCATGGTGGGAGATGAAGATTCTTTGATTGTGGGGTCAATATTGAAATTCTGCTTTGGTGAAAGCGTTTTGAAAGCTTTTCCATGGTTTTCTTCTGTATCACAATCAACAATTCCAGGGAGAAATCAAAAGGAAGTGTGTGGGGATCCACTGCGAACTAGTTTCACGATAGCAACCAACAGGAGCACAGATTGTTTGGTTGTGTTCTTGGGTCGCAACGTTTCAGGTTTGATGTCCGGAGAAGACAAACTCCATATTTTGGACATGCAAACTCACGCCAAGCATTCATAAGCATTCAGCCCCAGCTATCTCTCCGCAGGGAGCGGTCAAGAGACCAGAGATAGCTGCAGATGCTTGGTGTTTTAAAAAGTGTCGGCTGCTGGGAGCCTCATGAAATCTTCAGGGATTTTCAGAGGATTCACATCGACGAAGCACCTTTTTACCTGGTCAAAGAAACCTTACGGACCATCACCCATACTTCAGTCATATTCAGTTTTGTTTCACCTTCATAGAAAACCAATGGGACACCAATGGGCCGGGTTGCTGCTTCATCCATTCCAATGTGAGCAGCCAAGGAAGTCCGACTGATTCAGCCCTGGTTCAATCTGCTGCAGCCATGCAAAGATTGCTTTACCAGCACATTTGATGAGGTGCCGGCGGCACCAGTGCCAAAATCTATGATTTGAAGGCCATAAAAAAGGTCATAAAAGGTCCGATGTTTGAGACTGCCGCATTTGCATGTTCAGCTCATGCTGAAACAACAAGTCTCCCAACTCCCAACATTGACTTTCCAAAAATCATGGTTCATGATTTGGTTAGACCCAAAAATCACTGGTAAACAAATAATCCTAGATATTCCTATAGATATGTTTCCCAATGTTTCCCCATGTTTTTCCCGTATCCGTGTTTCCCCGTGCCATTTTTTTTGCTGGGCCTGGCGTCAACTAGTTGATCCGCAGGCATGGAGCCTCTCCACCAGCCGCGAACATGTCTCCGGCATTCGAAGTCCCAGGACGCCTTGGGGGGCCGTTGAAGGGTGTCGACTGGGTGGTTGAATATGGGGAGGTACTGGTGGTAGAACTTAAAGTTATAAAAGTTAAGATAGTCTAACCTAAGTTAGAAAAGTATGATATCAGATATCAGATTGATATAAATTATAAGTATGTCATGTGTATAAGTTATTTTGATGGGTGATGCTTGGAGAATGTATGGTTTTGACTTTTGACCCTTCAAGTTTTGCTTGAAGTTTGGGATCCCAAGAAATCATCCAAACTGACGTCCATATTTTGGTGGTGGAAAGCCATCATTTTTAAGGGTTATTTTCCCATGAAAATCCCAGGACCCATTTGAGGTTGTTTGAAAATAGGCTAGACCCAGAAAACATCCCTTAACATGTCATGGTTTATCATGGTTTATCATGGTTTATCATGATCAGTCATCATTAATATGTCCCATGTAATTTCCCATCATATAATTCCCATCAGTCATCATTAATATGTCCCATATAATTCCCATATATGTCCCATATAATTCCCATATAATTCCCATATAATTCCCATATAATTCCCATATATGTCCCATATAATTCCCATATAATTCCCATATAATTCCCATATATGTCCCATATAATTCCCATATAATTCCCATATAATTCCCATATAATTCCCAAAAAAATCCCATATAATTCCCATATAATTCCCATATATGTCCCATATAATTCCCATATATGTCCCATATAATTCCCATATAATTCCCATATATGTCCCATATAATTCCCATATAATTCCCATATATGTCCCATATAATTCCCATATATGTTCCATATAATTCCCATATATGTCCCATATAATTCCCATATATGTCCCATATAATTCCCATATAATTCCCATATAATTCCCATATATGTCCCATATAATTCCCATACAATTCCCATATAATTCCCATATATGTCCCATATAATTCCCATATATGTCCCATATAATTCCCATATATGTCCCATATAATTCCCATATAATTCCCATATATGTCCCATATAATTCCCATATATGTTCCATATAATTCCCATATAATTCCCATATAATTCCCATATAATTCCCATATATGTCCCATATAATTCCCATATAATTCCCATATAATTCCCATATATGTCCCATATAATTCCCATATAATTC
>Ga0126342_10015498_pt1 | contig 13360 bp, 9 predicted proteins | sample Cyp1metagenome_FD_92528 | JGI IMG/M metagenome (GOLD analysis project Ga0126342, IMG submission 92528) | Coral microbial communities from Lord Howe Island, Old Settlement Bay, Australia - Cyphastrea 1 metagenome | ecosystem: Host-associated > Invertebrates > Cnidaria > Coral ...
GATGGTGATGATGGTGATGATGGTGATGATGGTGATGATGGTGATGATGGTGATGATGGTGATGATGGTGATGATGGTGATGATGGTGATGATGGTGATGATGGTGATGATGATGATGATGATCATGATGATCATGATGATGACGACGACGACGATGATGAGGAGGAGGAGGATGTGCAAAAGAGCCGCACAGGTCCCTATGCTGTGCGTTCCGGTATATAACATCAAGTTACACGATCATGCAAAATTGTCCCATTGTTTACCATGTTTTCAGCTCATGTGGACATGATTGCCGACAAAGTCGGGCAACACGAGGGATTTGCCCGTAACAATACAGTAGTAGCAAATGGCAATTGTCATCAGCATCAGCATCAGCATCAGCCTCACAATCACAAACACGTCCATCACCATGACCATCAGCATGACCATCACAATCCACATGATCCACCAAACCCAGGCAAACATCACGTGGAAATAGAATACAAAGACTCGGTCCCTGAATCTTGAAGCTCCATACTCCATGAATAAACCACCATCGTCCTGAGCTGAAGCTGAAGAAATGGCAGGGCTAGTCATGCTAGTCTAAGCTGGCAATGGAAAACACTCATTTAGTTCGATGATGTTCATTTTCCATTGTCACATATTGCCACGCACATTTAACCGAAGGATTATCCTCACTCCATCTGAGACGCCCGCCACATCCCACTGCACAGCAACCCGAAAAGGACGATGATCAGCACCGCCCTGCGATCAGATACCGACAACTGGGGCCCTCCGATTTCTTAAAAGACCCCAAGACCGCCAGATATCCTCTATCTTTTGTGGCTAAAAGTTGGCTCCATCTCGGCTTGATGTGGTTTTTTTGAAAATAGGCTAGCGCTAGCCCAACAGTTTCATGGATAAGTTAGATAAGAATCATGTCAATCATGTCCCAAATAAAATACTCATTTGGGGTGTATACATCCCATCTTTCAGACACCTGGGTCACTGGGTCCATCCCAGGCGGCCCCACCTTCTGCGACGCCCGGTCCTAGCCAGGCTTAGAGCCTGGAGCGAAGCATGAACAGACTGCAGACTGTGGATGGAAGAAATCCTGCACCAGTTCATAGGTGGTAAACCTCCCATTATTTATATAGGGCTTCAACTTTCAACCATCCTTTTGGTGGTGCAGGATTTCTACCATCTAGAGTATTAAACCACCTGAAATCATCATTGAAACATATTAAAACCGGCTTATATTAATGATACGTAAAGTCAGTACATCAATCCTGCTCCATCGTCCTAAATCTTCTGTCTGCTCTCTGAATACAAAAGACATTGCCCACGGAACGACCAGGAATTGCGGTTCGGGCCTTCAGCAAGCGATTCGGATTGTCCACATTCCTAAAACCGGTGGCCATAGGACTCCAGCCACTACTGCAAAATGGCAAAAAGGATGCTGAAAAACACCATCTGTTTGGCATACACTCTGCAGACCCTTCAGGCCCTGACCTCCCACCACAAACGCCATTGTCGTCTTCCAGAAGCTCCACCAAATTGCAGTAGTCGCCTTGGTGATTTTGCAGGGACTTCATTGGGATTGTTGGAGATATAGTACCCCCCAAAAAAAGATAGAAAATTATCCCAATGAAAAGAAAATATGTGGATAAAGTATCACTACTTTAGTAGGAATTTGATTTTTCTATCTTTTGGCGGATTACTAAAATGATCCAAGAACAAGCTAAAGTAAGATGAATCTGGCATGGTTACACTTTCTAGGAGGAACCATCATTGAGCATCATCATTCACACAGATTCAGGAAGGGGATAGAATCTGAAAAAAATGTTATTTGACATGATTACCCAGAAAATGACGAGACCATACTTCATTGGGAATTTCACCAAATCAAATCTTGGGGTATAATTTATACGGTATAATATAATAGTATATAAAGGGTATAACTTAAACAGGCTTAAACCCTTGCCAAGAGAAATGCACTTTGACAGGAGCTTGAAATGCTACGGATTCCCAACAGCTGACAGTATGCTGTCCAGGGCCCGAGGGACTGAGGGACCGAGGGTCCAACCAATGTCCATGGTGTCATAGTGCGCAGCATGAAATCCGTATATCATGAACAGGATCACCACGAACATCACCTGACAGTCGGCTCACAAATCCTGAGCCTTTTCAGGGTAAAAATATGTAAAACCCATGGCATCTTGGTTTCCATCATCCCCATCCCCATAGCTTGTTGCTGGTCCATCCAATGAAACTACCAATTGGTGCAAACTAAATCACCGTTTAAGGTGGGCTGGATCCGTTCAGCACCCATTTTACCAAGAGTAAGTATATGAATTACCACTATGGTTGACTAAACATCCATTAAATATGTTCGAGTGCCCAGAAACCAACCATGAAATCATACCCCACAATCCTCCCGTTGCCATTGATCTGAGACAACGTCTCGGCGCGTCTCGCGGTCTGGGCCCCCGAGCAGAGTAACCAAGCTGCCAAACATCGCTCGCCAAGACCAAAGTCAGTGCCTCAGCTGTTTTGATCTCATGGCATGCAAAACTATCGGGGATCTGGCAGAGAATAGCAACACCCCAAAGAGATGCAAGTGGTGTTTCTCCAGAAAAATCCAATCCAATTCTGACATTTGGTGACAAATTGAACCCGTTCTAATTTTTTGTGGGGTGCTACTATCATAGTTTTTGTTGGATCCAATGAAAGGACTTCACCAGACTTCCCTCAACTTTCGCTTTCAGCTTTTGGAAGCATCCAAGTGCCCAAGCAGCAATGGCAGTTGACTTGATCAACTCGTGAATGATGGCAAACACTTTTTGCAGCCTCACAATGCTGGCTCGGGTCGGCCCCTACCACATAGATGGATAGATGCATGGATGGATAGGTAGATGGACAAACAGATAAATTGATGGATAGGTAGATGGATAGATGTAGATATATGGATAGATAGATGGATGGATAGATAGATAGATAGATAGACAGATAGACAGATAGATAGATGGATGGATAGATAGATGGATTGATGGATGATAGATGGATAGATGGATAGATGGATTGATGGATAGATAGATAGATAGATAGATAGATAGATGGATAGATAGACAGATAGATGGATAGATGGATAGATAGGTAGATGGATAGATAGATGGATAGATAGATAGATAGGTAGATAGATAGATAGGTAGGTAGGTAGATAGATAGATGAATAGATAGATGGATGGATGGATTGATGGATAGATAGGTGGATAGATAGATAGATAGATAGATAGATCGATAGATGGATGGATAGATAGATAGATGCATAGATGGATGGATAGATGCATAGATGGATGAATAGATAGATAGATAGATGGATAGATGGATAGATAGATGGATGGATGGATGGATGGATAAATGGATGGATAGATAGATGGATTGATGAATAGATAGAAAGATAGATGGATAGATAGATGGATTGATGGATAGATAGAAAGATAGATGGATAGATAGATAGATGGATAGATAGAAAGGTAGATAGATGGATAGATGGATAGATAGATGGATAGATAGACAGATAGGTAGATAGATGGATAGATGGATAGATAGGTAGATGGATAGATAGATGGATGGATAGATAGATGGATAGGTAGGTAGATAGATACTTAGATGGATAGATGGATGGATAGATAGATAAGTAGCCGGATAGCTAGCTTGATGGATAGATAGATTAGATTTTAGATTTTAGATTTTAGATTAGATTAGATAGATAGATACGTAGATTTAACTGGCTACAAATAATATATAAGTATACAGAAGTAGCCTCTCACACTGGTGACAGGCTCTAATCCAAGGCCCTTGATGCACCGCTGAGTTCGCGTCTCCATGAGCCGCCGGAAGTTCACCACGAAGCCACGGTCTCGGCTTCAGCACACACATATTTCAGCGACTGAACAATCAACTGGAAACAAACATCCCATGGACTTGTGATAAATTATACCCTCTGGCAATTTAACATAGCTATTGAAAATGGCCATTTATAGTGGATTTACCCATTAAAAATGGTGATTTTCCATAGTTACGTTAGTTTACCAGAGGGTACAACCTTGGGTATTCCATGGGATTCCTTGTGACCTGGTGAATTGGTGAAATAATGGCTGGAATAATTGGCGGATTCATAACTATTTCATAATAATTCGTGAAATCTAACCCAAAAAGTCAATGGACCTGGGTCCCTTCGAGACGCGAAGCCAACTGAGCATCTGGCGCAGGAACCAGTCTTTACCCGTCGCTTCCTTGCTGATCCTCCTGAGCCTGCCACGCGAATCTCAAAGTGAAATACGTCGGGGCAAACGCCAACTTTTATGGATGTCTCTTTTTGGCGGGCAAAAACATAAATGAAAACATCATAACTATCACTTTTATGGATATTCTAATAATCTCTATGAAATTAAATTATCATAAATTTCTGGGTGATTCATGTCAGGGCCTGGGAACTGCCCCTTCATCATCCGTCAGAAGCGAAGCACTGTGCCTTGGGAAAAAACCTGCGGAACAGAAGGAAGGGGATCACTTCAGCCGCAAACATGGGTGTTTGCATAGGTTTACAGTAGATTTGGGTCAACAGCTACAGTAGAAGAAAGTGTAAGAAACATAGATGATGTGGAATTTAGCAATGAGAAGAGGATCTAGTCAACAGAAAATGAAGGTTTCAACATGTTTCAACCAACCTGCATGAGTCAATAGAAAATCAAGGCTTTAACCAACATATATGACCTTCACTAAGTTGATGTCAAGCAAAACTTGAGTTACTGGCATCGTCATGCTCCGGGAGTTTTCCATGTCCAAGGTGTAAAGCCATGAGTGACAACCAGTCTACGGGGAATCTAATCTGGCACCAGAAAATGGTCCGTGTGTGAATCCATTTATAATACATTATAATATATACATAGTTCTAAAAGATGTTCTAAATATGTCCCATCCAAAAACCGGAGTGGCCCATTGCCAGCTTGAACCCATAGCCATGACAGCATGGGACCGTAGCCTGCCTGTTCCTGGTTTTCTTAGATGAGCACCAGCTCCAAGTGTACTGGTAGCAAGCCCACAAGTTCCTGGCATTGAAAAATCTCCATGTCTAATGGAGAACAGATCCATGAATATCCATGAACATTAAATGGATATAAAGGGGGAATCAATTGCCAGGTTGGCTTACCAGGAAAATACTCAGACTTCTGCATGCTGCCTCTACTTCGGACGCTTGCAATATGCCTTTTTTCCTTGACGATGAAGGTGAAGTCTGGGCTGACATTTGGCCCTGAATAAGGCGCCAGAGAACGATGTGTACGTCCCTGGTTGCCCATGCACGTTATCTATGCGTCATTAACTTTGTATTGCCTAGACTGGTCGGTGGTTTCAACCCCACTAGGCCATCTGTTTATCAATTGTGGATCATCAGCCCATGCATTGGACTGGAACATCTGAAGAATAACATCAAAAATCTCCAAAAAAAAGAAACATATTGACATATATATATATATACATATCATCACTTCAAAAAATTGAAACCACCGCAGTCAAAGTGTGGGAAACTGATGTATTTCAATTTGTGTCAGAATCTATCATCTTCAAACAACTCCAACATCTCTCGGCTAAACTCTACACATGTTTGAAACTCAACTCTTAGAATTATTCGAAACTAAGTTCCCAGAAAATTCAAAAAGACTCAATGATATATCAATATATATCATATAATATAATCACAGTTTTTATACCCGTTTTTTCCCCGCAACTGCTCGCCGTGTTCAGGTCACTCCAACTTCAATGCCTCCGCCACGGACTCCTCCAACTCCGCCAGCGCCTCGTTCACCGCGGCGCAGCGTTCCAGGCGCCTCTCGTAGCAGCGCAGGCTGCGGCGCAGGCGTCGCTCTTCGGCCTGGAGGTGTTGAAGCTCCAACCTGGAAACTCGAAGCGCAACGAAGCGGGGATTTCAGCATCAAAACTCACAAGGGAATGAAAAAAGTCCAAGGGGGTTGGTGGAAAGTGCCCGAAACTAGGGATGGAGATCCTAAAATACAAAAAATACAAAGGTCAATGGGTCCAGGTAGATCATGTTTTGAGAGAAAATGATTGAAATGTGACTGAAACATACTGAAACCACCAACCAGCAACTCAGTTCCCACATCAATCTGGTCGAACATCGGGGTCAATCCGTGGGTCTCACCGAATCCACAGGTTTTCGGCTCCTCATCTGACGTCACCTTCTGCTTCTGTCTGCATCTCGTGTTTGTCGATGCCAGGGCCGCCAGGGTATGGGGAGTTGTATTTCTGCAACTTTCCAAGGTCTGTAAGTCTTTCTTGCACTTCCTCACCAGGCATTTCAAATGCTTCTTGGTCGCAGTGAGTTCATGTAAAAGAACATGTGCTCTCTGCACTTGAGAAGATGCTGTTTCCACACGATTTTCGGGTTTGCTAATGGTCCAGTCCGCACAAGAAATGGCAAAGTCAACGTCCCTCAGCTGTGCATCCAGCTGCCGTCTCAACCTCTGATCTTCAGCAGAACATCGGGCCAAGCACTGGGAAACACACTGGTTGGCCTGGGAACATTCCAAGTCAGTCCATTGAATGGTCGAGAAGGCTTTCTGCAACAACTGCTGCGCAGACTCTTCCAGACTCTGGGCTTTCTTGACCCAAAAGTTCCGATCATCAAATGATCGAAGACTGCTCCCATCTGCATCTTCCCGCTCACTGCCATCCTGTTGAGTCAAGGTTACATGGTCCTTCCGCATGGCAGCACGCCTGTCAGAGGCTTCCTGCTGTAACCTTTTCCTTAGGTCGACGATGACCCCCATGAGTGGGTCCACCTCCAAAAGCAAAGAGCCCAGTTCGCGCCGAAGGACCAGAAGGGCTTCTTGCTCAATTTCTAAGGCTTCCACCAAATTGCCCCGAGAAACATGAGGTGATTTGCTGGCCGGGGCCTTGCCAGATTTGCTGCCGGCCTTTTCTGGTTTGCTCTCATCAAACCAATCCAATCTGCCCAACATTTCCAGCCGTTTCTGGCAAACGGCCAAATCAGACCAGCGAGAGTTTCGCTTTTGTTTCACCCTGTGCTTGCAATCTTCAAGATTCACAATGTGGGACTCCAGGGACCGTGTGATCTCAAAAACTTTGCTCACTGAGGAAACATTTGCCTGAATTCGACTCCGAGCAGCCTGGCACTCCTCTCTCAACTTCTGTACATGAGAAGCGGCCAGACTTCTGCTGGGTGTTTCAGGTCTCAAATCCTCCATGGCCATCTTGGCCAAAGCCTTGGCTCTCAACATGGCAGCTGGTGCAGCTGGTGCAGCCGCAGGTAGACCCTGGGCCCCCTGGGCATCGAGGCCGTCCACGCCGTCCACTTCGGCTTCGAGGCTCTCGCCGGGCCCCCCGGTGTCCCCGGGTGGAGATCCATCCGCAGCCTGCTCTGTGGGGAGCTCGGGGAGCTCGGGATCCATGGCGGAGTTGTCAAGCGGGGCATCTTGAGGCGGCAAGTGGCCGAGAAGCCAGATTTTTTCTATCGATTTGAATGTGTTGAACATCCCAGGTGGGGTTATCACAATCCAAGATCCAACTACAAGGTGGAAAGAATGGTATGATTCCGGCTCGTTGATTCACACCTGTCCCGCTGCAGATATACATAAACATTGACCTAGCTCAGTTATGAATCAGCGTGCTTATCTTTTGGGGCCCCACGTTATCGTGACAGCTGAAGCTGGAGGATGGGAAACAAAGTAAATGGCAACTCATTTTCATGACCAAAACCTGCGGTCTTTTTAGTGTTTTTTCTTGGCAAAAATGTTGATCTCGGGCTCAACTGGCCTCCACTATCTGAGCACATCAGGGTTTAGGTCATCATTCTCCGCCAAACGGAAGCACTCGCGCTACAGCCTGAACCCGCAGAGACATCTCTCATCGCTTTGGGCTGCACTGCCACATCCTGGAAGTCAAGTTGGGTCAGTATCTCAATCCATCAAACATCCAATCAAACCTGTACTGTAGTATGATCGGATAGGTTCAACATGTTTCAACCAGCCCAACAGAGTAACATCACCGGGGAGAACATCCATCCCAGCGCGTCCTTCGTCTCCTCGTCACGTCGATGCCCCTCCGGAAAAAACGGCGATGGTGCCATCGCTTCCATCCGCACTTCGAGGCTGCGTAGCCTCGAGCAATGTCCAGTCATTGCGTGACCCAAACATGTTGGAGGGAAAAGGGCCCAGGATATCTATGATATCGTTTTAAACAAAAATATATAGTATACCAGTATATCATGTTAATGATATTGTAAAATAGCATACAATTATATCTTAAAAATATCATAAAAAATGCCTTTGATATCTTACTGATATCGTAAAACATATGATATCTCAATGATATCGTAAAATAGCATATTATCATCAAAAAATATATAGGATGTCTTAATGATATCTTTGAAGAAAACTAGCATGATATCTTAATGATATATAAGATCTTAATGATATCGTAAAAATATATGGTATATCATCTCCATGATATTGTAAAATAAACATATTATGATATCGGAATCATGGTAAAAAAGGCCTATGATATCTTAATAATATCGTAAAATAATAATTTATGAAATCTTTATTATATCGTAAAAAGGCATGTGATATCTTTATGATATCGACAAAAAAATGTAGGATATCTCAATGTCATCGGAAATGAAGAAAAAAACATATGATGTCTTCATGATATCATTTACAGTATATAATAATACAGGATATCTTAATAATATCGTATGATGACGTAAAAAGGCCTATGATATCATCTTAATGATATAGAAAAAAAACTATTACGGTTTCTTAATAATATCGAACAAATGCATATGATATTTTGATGATATCGTTTAAAAAACAAAAAATGATATTATATCAATTATATCTTAATGATATCGTAATGATGCATACCATGTCATCTTAAGGATATCGTAAAATAACAAATTATGATATCTCAATGACATCGTAAAAAGGCATGTGATATCTTTATGATATACAAAAATGCATGTGATATCTCAATGAGATCCTAAAAATCTATGTGAATTCTTAATGATATCGTAAAAAAATGCATGTAATATCTTAATGATATTCTAAAAATGCATGTGATTTCTTTCTGATATTGTAAAAATGCACATGATATAAACTCTTAAGGATATCGTAAAATGGCATATGATATTTTGATGATTTCGTTTAAAAAAAAAAAACATGTTATTATTTATGATTCCGTAAAAATGCATATGATATCTTAGTGATATCGTCCAAAAAATCCCTTGTGATATCTTCATGATATCTTCAAAATGCATGTGATATCATTTCTGATATCAAAAAAACATATATATAAAATAAAATTAAAAAAATGTCCTAATAAAATCACCAAAAAAACATGTGAGATCTTAGTGAAATTTTGAAATGGCATATGATATCTTGATGATATCGTAAAAAGGCGTTTGATATCTCAACGATATCGTAAAAATGCATATGGTATCATCTTCATGATATCGTAAAACAGCATATTATGATACTTTAATGATATCGTAAAAAGGAATATAATATATTGATGATATCGTAAGTCGTCATATGATATCTCAATGATATTATCTTAATGACATCGTAAAAAGGCATATGATATCTTAATGACTGCGTAAAAATGCATATGATATCTTAATGATATCGTAAAAAGACATGTGATATCTTGATGATATCGTAAAAATGCACATGCTATTTTAATGATATCAAAAAACATGTGATATCTTTCTGATATCGTAAAAATGCATATGATATCAAAATAATATCATAAATACGTATGTGATTTCTTCATGATATCTTATTGATAACGTTTAAAAAAAATGCGCATAATATTATCTTAATGATATCGTCTAAAGGCATAGGATATTATCTTAATGATATTGTAAAAGGCACATGGTATCACATCTCAATGATATCGTGAAAAAGGCATATGATATCTTAGTGATATGGTAAAGAGGCACATGATCTCTTAATGATATGGTAAGAATGCATATGATATCTTAATGATATCGTTTACAAACATATGATATCTTGATTGTATCGTTAAAATACATATGCTTTCTTAATTGCATTAATGATATCTTAATGATAGGGCAATGATATCTATGATTTCTATGAGATTGGTAGAAATGTGGATCCACACTGCAACATTTCAGGAAAAAAGAAGGTGTCCACTGCAGTAACGGAGAACTGTTTGGATCAGACCAAACCACGTGTGTCTTTCAGAAGCGCGTTACGCACTCAACTGCTCTACGGCTTCACTGCCCACCTATCTTGCAAAGTGGAGACTGTCTCAGCAATCAGCTTGGCAGCCTATCCACAGTCCACCACAACAAAACTTAGGTCAATGGTCTTTGACATTTTTTTTCATCATATCTGATTGATGAAAACTCTCAAAAATCTAGGAATCTAGGGCTATCTAGGGCTATCTAGGGCTATCTAGGGCTCCCAGGCTCCAAAACAATACACAGTTTGGATCTTGATAGCACACCAAGCCAAATTCTCTGCGCACCTCAGAGATTTCAGCTGTTGGTTTCGGAACCCGCAGTCCTTGCTCCAAAAGCGCCTGCACAGGAACAAACAAGGCTATAAAATACTATAAAACCCCACTTTCCTCACCTATAACAGGCTGGGATACTATGAATAACAAGAGTTCAGCTGATTTGTTATGTGCGCAAATGCCCTCAAATGCTTCCAATAAACCCAACAAGAAATCATCCCAACTTGACCAGAAATGGTACGAATCTTCCCCAATCGGAAGTTTCTTATTGAATTTTTCAAACATTCCAGACCTCAAAGTTCGCCAGCCGATTCTCAATGGTTGGCAACAGCGCTTTCGCAGTTCTCTCCGCCACTTCCTGGCTCTGTACCATCAAGCAGCATGTGGGACCCAACAATGGGCCATTGTTGGGTCCTGTACATGGCCTACTCTCATGTCATGAAAATGGCTATGTTTCATGGGGAATTTGATGATTAATCAATGGATTTAGATGCTGCAAAAATGGACAAAACCCATCGTGAAGTTTCAAGGTTCTCGTGATCTTGGCTTGCCAGGGTCAAAACTCCCGTTTTGTTCTTTCACGTTGCCAACGTGATCCCAACACACAGACCCCCTCTGGGCCCTGCTAGAGGAACAGTCCTGTACCGAGCTGGACCTGAACGAGTGAGAGCGAGGGATGGGATCTATCATGATCTAATTGAGAAACGGTTGAATTTTGGATCCAAAAATGGATGTTCATGGTCAAAATTGGACCAAAAAACAATAAAATGCATTTCCCTGCGGAATCATCACAACCAGGAAAACAGATGTGAATCGCCTCACAAATCAACTCAGCCCACTGCGGTTCCAGCTGCGCGCCGTGGGTCACAGAGTTCTGCAAGAAAAGATTGAATAGCAGGAGGCCAACAGCGAATGGTGAAATGAACCATGTCACCATGTCTGATTTTGGGGCCAAAACTCAATGGTTCATCAATTTTCCCCTATTCCCCTGGTCATGTTAGGGGTGACCCCATGTAGCCTCTTCATGATATGTACATGGCAAGACGCACCTCTGGCCGGCCCGGAGTTGGAGACCTGAATCAAAGCCCCGCGGAAAAGACATACAAGACCTCTCTTAAGACCCCACATACCCAGGAGCGAAATAAGGTTTTATCGAGGGAATGAAATCAGTTAAGACCACGGGATGATTTTCAATATTATGTTTTACACCGAAAAAATGCCCAGAAATCGCCCCCCACAATTCCAAATCGGCCAAGCATGCGGCACTGGGCGCAGGCCACTTGGAGCAACAAAGGTCATGTTCTCAGGGACCTTGGACAAAGTTTTTGATGGGGGACCCCAAAATCATACAAAATTGATAATTTTTATAGGCAAACCAATCGATTTGGCCGCAGTTTTGGGAAACGCCCATACTTGGAATTCCCAGCTGTGGCATTTCAATGCTCTCGACAATCAAACAAGCATCACATTTGTCTAGGCCGACTGCCCAGGGGCTCGGCATGCGCGTATTTACAATCGGGTATTTTGCATCGAAACTGTATAACGTGGTATGCATGGATGGCAAATGGTCTTCGCAAAGTGCAAGGCTGATGTCATGAAGTCATGCGCAACGTGGTTTCATCATCTTGACAGCCGATATCCTCCATAGTTTTCGAGCAACGGCCAAGTGGGTTATACCAACAAAATGGCATTCACAACCTATTTGTAATAGTCACTCTATGCGTCATACAACATCCTGCAATTTGGCACTCCTTCCTTGCAGTTGTCACGAGGTCCCAGCTACAAACTGGATCTTGTTTTTGAGGTACCATCCCCTCATAGGGCATGAACCATGAACCTTTTTGAAGCATGGGGTGCATCTCACAGACTCAGCACAGCAATTGGAAATCTATCGTTCCTCCGTGTGCTGGGCCAGGTGGCGGCCAGGTGCGATTCACAGCTGACTTTCTCAGCCACCAGGAACTCTAGTATAGTCCTCCGGCTTTGCCGGTTTTGCAAGATTAAAGCCATTGATAATATTGTAAAAGGTTTCAAATATCTTGCAACTTGCCAAACATTGTGCAACGTCAAAACATCTTTGGAACCGGCCAGTTACAACTTACAAGAGAGTTCATACTACAGTTTCCGTTGCTTCAGTTTCCCTAGTGCAGATTATGCGCATGACATTCCAAACATGTATGGCAAGGCTGCTGCGCAGGTGCTTTCTGTTTTAAGCGTGGTGCAAAAAAGGTCCAATCTGTACAGCAATGCAATAGAACCAGCGGGTCCAATGTTAGCACAGCTAGACCTAGAAACTGATCCCCTTTCAAACTGACACCAATCAACAACCCAAACACCGGGGTATGTTGGGGTCAACCAGTAGAGGTGGGGAGTTCCAAAAGCACCACCTCCAAGACCACAGAATGGTGGTGCATGGGGATGGTGGTGGGTAAACAGATCAGGGGAAACTTGAAGCAAAAATGGCCACGGATCAGACACTGAATTTTTCGGGTCCAAAGTAAGAACGCATATGTACAAGTACATGACACGTTCATACTACAGCTTCCGTTGCTTCAGTTTCCCTAGTGCAGATTATGTGCATGACATTCCAAACATGTATGGCAAGGCTGCTGCGCAGGTGCTTTCTGTTTTAAGCGTGGTGCAAAAAAGGTCCAATCTGTACAGCAATGCAATAGAACCAGCGGGTCCAATGATAGTACAGCTAGACCTAGAAACTGATCCCCTTTCAAACTGACACCAATCAACAACCCAAACACCGGGGTATGTTGGGGTCAACCAGTAGAGGTGGGGAGTTCCAAAA
>Ga0126342_10015499_pt1 | contig 13360 bp, 11 predicted proteins | sample Cyp1metagenome_FD_92528 | JGI IMG/M metagenome (GOLD analysis project Ga0126342, IMG submission 92528) | Coral microbial communities from Lord Howe Island, Old Settlement Bay, Australia - Cyphastrea 1 metagenome | ecosystem: Host-associated > Invertebrates > Cnidaria > Coral ...
ACATATACATACATATACATACACATACATACACATACATACACATACATACACATACATACACATACATACACATACATACACATACATACACATACATACACATACATACACATACATACATACACATACACATACATACACATACACATACATATACATACATATACATACATATACATACATATACATACATATACATACATATATATATATACATATACATACATATACATACATATACATACATATACATACACATACATACATATACATACATATACATACATATACATACATATACATACATACAGTATACATACATACATACACATACATACATACATACATACACATGCATACATGCATACATGCATACATGCATCACATACATACATACATACCTACCTACCTACATACATACATACATACATATATATATATTTGGGAGGGCTCCCAGGTATGCATATGCTGGTTGAACAATTAACTAAGCCTAGCAAATCCTACAGGGGAACCTTGCCCATTGGCCAGTACAGGCTCTTTTGTCAAGGGCTCACACAATTGCATTCAGATTTATGGTCGCTCCATACAAATTGGCCCACCAGCACATAGAAACAGAGCTTGCGACACCACTTGCGGAACCAACTATTTGGTTCTTCTTGTTTTTGATCTTTTGCTTGTGCCCATATATTTATGTAATCCTATATCTTTCAGAATTGGTTCAAGGGAAACTTGGCAGGTAGCCTCAATATTCCTTAGCAAAAAAAAATGGTGCCCATACATTTTCCCTGGAGTCAACCCAGTGTCCATTCGTTGCGGGAATTTTGTTTTAAAGCACATCATAAATACCAAAGGGTTAACATATGTTAACATAATGAATATTAGAACTAATCAATGACCATAACACAATTATAATTGATATATTAGAACTACTCCAATTCAAATGACCATATCCATGTGGATTCTATGGATTCTGAGTGATGGTCACATCTGTGGGGTTTCCCCACAGAAGATGACCCCGATGACCCCGATGACCCGGCATGTTTTTCCAGGATGAAACCACCAAGCATTTTTCCCAGCCAAAGATGCAACATGCGGGTTTCCAGCTAATTCTTCGGTTCCACCAATTCTTGGATTCTTGGTTCAACTTTTGAACCATCCAGGAATGCTCATGAATTTGGCAGCCAATCAATTTTTGGAGCAGTTAGTTCCGGTTTTCGAATCTGTTTTCTTTCCATGCCGCCATCAAGATCTGTGGTCAGGCTTCAAGCAGAGCAGATTGAGCTGCAGAGATGTTTTCAGAACCACTTTGCGGAGCCTTGGTGGACTAGTTATGCTTAATGGCTACCCTGGAGGCTACCCCGGATGAACCCTTCCCAAAAAAAAAAGGTCAACAAGGTCAACAAGATCCCGAGGTTAAAAACACTACCCCAAAAGAATCAACCTCCACATCGAATTTGTCGGAAGCGAAGCTGGAGAAGCAAATTTTTCACTAGACACCTTGCAGCTTCAAGGATTTGGAAACTTGCCAGGCTGAAAAGCTGTGATAGATTCCATGCATCAAGGATCGCTTCAAGGGAAAAGTGCTACAAGCACGGATGATGAAACAATGTTGCTGGAAATACGTGCATAGAAGCACCAAATTTGATGAAATCAGGTTGGAATTAGCATCCATAAAGGGTCGCATGGGATCGATTTTGACGAAATTAGCTGGATATGAGCATCCATGAGGGTTCAAATTCAGAAAGCAGGTTGGAATTAGTATCCATGAAGTGGTGAGTAATTAACCAAAGAAGGAATACGATAGGGAAGGATCAGCAATAACCTTGAAAGTTGTAGCCCCAATTAAAAGTAAAAGGGAGCGATACTAAACGAATACCACCAAAAGAATCTAGGTGCCAGAGAGTGGATTTACTAATTAGGGGGGTCGCATCATTGTTACATGCAGGGGAGACGCACGTTCATGTTGGTTGACCTCGATCCCAAAAGTCTGGGGCGGTTCGGAGCAGTTCGGGGCGGGGCGAGGGGTATCTATCTATATTATATAACATATATATATATATATATATACTGTATATATAATATATTATGTATATATATATATTATTCCACAATATTTCCTGTTAAATGATTTAAATGGTGCACTAAGGAGCTACTAATGAGTTTCCCAACCAGATGATAGATGATTATGGATTCCATGTTGAGGGATCATTTGCCACCAACACCTGTGCCTTATGGGTGCCTTTAAGGGAGGCTACTGGCACCGACAAAACAGCGACGCATTGGCACCAGCAAAAACAATGATAGCCAATGCACAATGAGTATATGAATATGGCAAGAGGTGCAGACCCCACAGATGTTGGTTTGTGGTAAAGCCAACTGCTCTCCACGCCAGTTAGCGACCAAGCGTTGCCAACCATTTTCTCAGACAATCATTGGTGACGAAATATGTTTGACAAAAATGGGTGGTTCAAAACGGAACTCCCAAAAAAACATAAAACCCCTGTTCATTTCCACTATCAATCTATCAGTCATAGCTAATAAATTGCCATGGTTTCCAGCCGGGCACATGGCTGCGAGTTGTGTTTGCGTTGCGCGTTGCACATGCTTTTTACAGATTCAGGAGATCCATCAGCGAATCGATGCTCAGTTGCAGAAAACTGGCCATTTTACTGAGGTGTATTGATCTATTCATTTTGATGGCCCAGAAAAAAGGTTGTTTCACATGGATGGGGGATGGAAATTAGTACTGGTAAACAGTTGAGTGGTCTATGGTTGATAGAGTTGATAGATGGTTTGTAGATGGTGACACTCCACCGAATCTAATCCAATCTACTGCTTTTTTTCCTGGGTAGAAATGAACCAATGAGTTGATGATCCTACCCCCAAGTGATTGAAATGGCCATGGCCGGAGATTCACTATGTAAATTGAATTCCAGTAGGTAATCCAACCCACCAGGAACCTTCGATCACGGGGCTGCATGTCTAAGGTGAAACTCTCCAGTTTTTGGGGGCTGATGATTTGAGCCAGCCACATTTGTCACGGGCTGGCAATGTAAAAGTTTGAGTCCCAGAGGTTATATAACTGCCGTTTTCTCTTGTTTATTTCGAATTTTGAATGGTTACATCTCCATTCTTGCTTGTAAACGTTCCTGCCACAAATGCAGATCTTCGGATCGCTTGGATACCAACCTGGGCAAAATTGATCCCCGCATCCGTATTTTTATATATGTTTATCAAAGGATGGGTCAAACTTTAGTAAATAAAGTATCAATCTAAAGTTACTAAAGTTTGACCCAAACTTTTTATCCAAAAACTTGGACTTGATGATTTTTCATTGAGTTTTCAATCTGCAGTCGGGTCTTAAAGATTCTGAGCAGTGCAGTTCCTCTTCAGCACGACTATATTGCCATATTTATAGGAGTGTATCCTAACTTGTGAGAACTATATTTAACTGTGATTAGAACCATTAAATCACCCAACGATGCTTTGTTATTTGATTCAAATCGAATGAAATTCCAATTTCTGATGGTCAAATCCAATAAATTCATATAACATATCATAACTGGTTGTTGTTTTCAAACATGTTTTTCCATAATATATATATATATGGGATAATCCTTCCCATTGACTTTTATATGTTTCAAGATGGTTATTATTGCACCACCAACCAGATAACATCCTCAATTTCTCCATGAAGATCAGCCTCCAGCAGGATCAGTTGCAATCTGACCTCACTGGCCATCCACGCAACAGCGAGCCCCAGAGGGGGAAGGTCGGTGGGATGGCATGGCACCTCGGCTGGTGAAATTCTGTGCGGATCTGGTAAACGTTTGCAGTTTGCGAACTGGAAAATCACCAGGTTGAACAGGTACCATCTGGTGATGACTAACATAGCCATGGAAAATCCCAACCATAAATGGAGGTTTATAGCTGGGAAAATCATCTATAAATGGGCCATCTATACCATGGCGAACTGTTAAATAACCAGAGGGTAACTCAACTATAAATAGGCCATTGATAGGTCATTTTTCATGGCTATGCGAGTTTACTAGAGGGTATCCAAAAATACATGGGCTTATCATGTGGACTAGCCACCATAAAATACCATTAACCATCCCTAATATCACCATTTTGATACATGGATGATATAAACCGTGGGGGCTGTTATTTGGTGGTTTCAAATATTTAAACTAATTGTGCACTTAAACCATAGTTGGGATGATTAGTCGAAAAAATTAGTATGTTTGGGGTGGATTAAAAACACAAACCATTTTTATAATAATGAGGATATCCTATAACACTGGGGTGATAATGGGGATATGATAGAACATTTGGGATATATCCCATATGATTATATAATAGGGAATATCATGGGATTTTCATAATCATCACAAATCTGAATGAAACAAGCTGCAGCTTCACTGGGACATCACTCAAAATGTGTATCTATCACCGACAAGTCTGATTTCAGTCGGATGGTTGCTTATAACTTATCCATATATATATATATATTAATACATTTAATGCGCTACCCGAAGCAAGTATGATGGTTTTGGAGGAAGTATAGTGACCCCTGGTGTTTGGTGGTGAAACGTGGTAAACTATGGAAGACATAGAGTTCGCAACAGTCAATCTCATGATGTTTGATTGCACTTTTTGATAACCTGCTTGTCTATTGTTTATTTCTCTATGATGTATACCTGCACCATGGAAAGTCCCTCATGGTAGCCAGTGTCGTTGTGTATTTTCCAACAAAGATTGGCTGTTATCGATGGGGTGGTATAGATTGCACCCTCACAAACATGGGGAAACCCATCTTGGTGGGAAATTCACCTACTGCACGATATATTTCTGATGCACCCTCAGCGATTACAATGCATCATTTACACAAAAAAATGAGTTTTTTTTATTTATGTTCTTACAATTTTCGGACGTTATGGTGGATAATACATGAATGGGTGTCCCATTAAGGATTGAACAGTGAGAGCCTACTTTTCTGATGATTCTTCACTTGTTCATTTCTTTGCAATTCCTATACCCTCTCCAGTGTACCAGGCAAAAACAAAGAATCCCAGTTTGATTTCTGACGATCCCTCTTTCTAGCGCGTGAATCAGGTATGATGCTGTGAAAAACAATACCTATCCAATGAACAATTCACTTTCCACGAGTATGGTATAGGTCACTATCTCAAAGCCTCCAAAGCGGCAGATAACATCTTAACTTGATCGATTGTGTTATATGGAGTGCAGGGCCACAACATAGACCATTCATGAACGGGATAGTCAACTCAAGAATCGACCAACCAGAGAGCCAGTCGAGGGTAGACCAGCGGGTGAAGTAGAGATAGACCCACACCTATCAAGAAATCATTGGAAACTTATGGAATGGGCGACAATGAACATGAGTAGTGACCGGTCCGTCCTGACTTATCATTCATTTTAGGGTCCATATTCTACAGGTCAGACCCAGATCCACAAGTCTAGGCACTACAGTACTTTGCACTTTCAGGCTATACTATATATATATATTATATTGTATATACATATTTATAGATACATATGTGTAAATAGATGTTCTGCATTCTTAGCAATGAATTCCGTTGGTGTAGCCCGGATTTCTTCCGTTGGCAGCGCCAGCATTCGTTGTTGTGTGCTGCCCATCCGACCAAGGCCCTCCATGGATGCTGATTTCGTCATGGAAATTGTGGAACAACCGAGAAGTCTCTTGGTGTTTTTCGATGGGAAACCTGGAGATGGTGAGCTAAAACTGCGACGAAGAAAACCGAAAAAACAAGAAGGCGGACGGATATTAAACGTTGTTATAAACCGAAGAAACCTTGCATTTCACTACTGGATCTGGCTATTCCACCCCTCAATTATTGCAATGTCTACTTGGAAATATGCTCCGCAACCGCACATTTGGAAGGATCTAGGAAGGATTGAGGGTTGCTGGTTACGTTCCCTATCCATGTTATACCCATTTGTTGAAACGAAATGATGGTTTGTTCTTGAAACGTATTTCTATCAGTTGAAATTCCATGTTTCTTTATGTTGATTTGTCAATTTCCATGTTGTTTGCTGGCAAACAAAACCTTCTGGTAGATTTCAACACATGTTTTCATTGGTCGCTGACCCGTCGTGAGTGACAACAAACGCCGACGCGCGTCTCGTCGAGGTTCCGAACGAGTCACCCTGAAGAGGCTCTCGGAATCACAGGCGAGGCGGAGACATCCGACGCCTTCAATTCACTGCTGAATGCTTTTTTGAAAGGCTGGTGAATCGTACATACTTGGTTTGACATGTTTTTTAACAGCGAGATAATATTAATATGATATAATTGTAGTAGATGGGGAGTAAAAAAAAACAATGGGGATTGGGATGTAACATGAGGATTCATAACCAGCATTTCAGCAGGCCGACGTGGAAGATGCCATGCAGAGGCGAAGTGGCGCAAAGCGGCGAAGTCCGGTGGGTGTTCCTGAAAATGGGGGGCCCCAAGTGGCCCCAAGTTATCCGAAATTGATGATGTTTAAACCTGTTTAAGAAGGAAACCAATGGAAACCAAATGTTTTTGTTTGGGCTCCAGTTTTCAAAAACATCCACATTATGGTATTCAACAACGATGTGTGAAACTTATCTACGATGAGGGGATGATCTCCACCAATATTGTTCACATTTTCCCGAAAGTCTGTATGCACATGCTCGTTCGCTCGGAAACCCAGAAACGTTGTTTCTCAGAAAATGTATCTCGCCCAGGGAACATCCATTGATCGCATAATGAATATATGCAAATAAACAAATCCTGTGATTGTTTCCCTGCCACAAACCAACTGATCGACATAAGAACAGCATGTTGCCTGTATTTGGCGTCAATCTCACTATTTGGTACTAACACTAACCCGTGTCATATTGCTGGTTATATTTGCTAGGTCGTAACTTACGCAATAAGTGTATAAGTGCCGGTTTAAAACCAAAATAATTGTTGGTTATTATGTATCCCATTATGTTCATGTATGTCCCCATAAACTGATTGGTTATGAGTCATGGAATGCAATATGGTTGATTGTAATACGCCATTAAATCTCAATTATACAGCCATCATATTTCCACGACAATCCTACTCATATCCATCAATGTATATTTTCTCATCACACAATTGTAAAACAGAGTTGATCCAAGCTCTTGCAAGTGAATGATACCCTTGTGAGGAGGGAGACTTGTGGTTTTAATAGATGCTTCCATTGTTCAAACAAGTTATAACATAATTATAAATTATAACATCGTTATATATAACATGTCATAACTAAATTTACCCATATTTTTCAGATTTTTTCCAATGTAGGGTAGTGGGAGCCTCTGGAGGTTGGAGTCCTTGGTTCTGCGAGCCACGGAGTCAGCCCTAAAGGAGTCCACGGACACTGGCCGGCTGAAGGGTAAGGGGGAATCAACCTGATCTATAGTGATTTCTGGTGTTTCAATGAGATTTTAGGGTGATTTATACTGATTTGTAGTGGTTTATAGTGATCTATACTGTATACTGAATCTTTAAGTGATTTAAAGAACATGTATGGTGATTTATCAACTTGATATGGGGATGGTTCAAAAGCTGCGAAATTAGCATATTGGGGGGAATAAACATCGATTAAACAACTATTTTAGGGTTCCGGGCGCCAGGGTTTTGACGTATTCAGTGAATAATTCTACTTTTATGAACCAAGAATTGGATTTCAATCACGAATCATTTGGGTTTATATAAACAAGTCAAGACTTGAATATGTTCCCACTGACGGTGGGTATTTTGTTTCCCACCCAAAATGGTGCAGTAAGTATAAGAAATTTGGATGTAAGCAGAACATGCAGGTGTTTTTCACCACGAAATTCCTGTGTTTTCAGTTTTCAGATAGGACGGTGGGCTTCATTGGTTTCCGGCAGAGTTCGGTGACCATTCATGTGCAAATTCATGCTGATTTCAGGAATCGATCCAGGTGAGACGACAGATGATTGGTCAAATCCACTGTGATACCAACCCTCTGGAAGTTGCATACTCAAGATTTGCACGTTTCTCACCTCTTCATGCAAATTATCATGCTCATTGGGTCTGTGCATCTGTGTTTTGAATGGCTCTACAGACATAGACCTACATATCCAAGTTCTAGATTCTAGTTTCTGACTATCGTCTCTATTCCCATGGTCGACTGTTTGCATCCCCACAGTGGGTTTTCACGGGCTGTTGGTCAGATATGGTCAGCATCCCTGTTTCAGCACTGGTTCATCACATGAGCCATGAAAAAAACCTGGGTAAGAATTGATTGCTAAAAAGGGGATAATAAAAAACTACCTGCATGGTTTACTGGGGATTATGATAACCCATAGGATTGGGAAACCGTTTTCAACCAACTAGTATGTCATGAGATGGGATAGGGTTTTTTTCCCCAAACAGTGTGGCCTCACCGAGGGGTTGTTACGGTAACAGTTAAGGCCCGGTGTTCAATCGAGGTGGTATCATCCGTGTCCGGGCAATTCCCTGCAAATTTCCGCCCAAAATGGCTCTTGTAAAATGTCCATGTGCATTTCGACTGCGCAGGCTCGCACAAAGCGTGCTTCCTGGTCTTGGGATGGGTCTTCCTCCTCAACATCATCATCTTCCTCCTCCTCCTCAACATCAACATCGTCATCATCATCATCATCATCGTCATCATCACCATCATCATCATCATCTGCACCATCATCATCACCAGCATCATCATCATCATCATCGTCATCACCAACATCATCATCATCACCGTTATCATCACCATCTTCATTATTGTCCTCATCACCATCATCATTATTGTCCTCATCATCATCATAATCACAATTATCATCACCATCATCATTATTGTCCTCATCACCATCATCATTATTGCCCTCATCACCATCATCACCATCATCACCATCGTCATCATCATCATAATCACCATCACCATCACCATCATCATTATTGTCCCCATCACCATCATCATTATTGTCCACATCACCATCATCACCATCATCATCATCATCATCACCATCAGCATCATTGCCATCATCATTACCGTCCTCATCACCATCATCATTATTGCCCTCATCACCATCATCATCATCATCACCGTCATCATCACCATCATCATCATCATCATCATCTGCACCATCATCATCACCAGCATCATCATCATCATCGTCATCATCAACATCATCATCACCGTTATCACCACCATCATCATTATTGTCCTCATCACCATCATCATAATCACAATTATCATCACCATCATCATTATTGTCCTCATCACCATCATCATTATTGTCCTCATCACCATCATCACCATCATCACCATCATCATCACCATCGTCATCATCACCATCATCATCGTCATCTGCGCCATCATCATCACCATCATCATTATTGTCCTCATCACCATCATCATGATTGCCCTCATCACCATGATCATTATCATCCTCATCATCAACATCACCATCGTCATCATCACCATCATCATCGTCATCTGCGCCATCATCATCACCATCATCATTATTGTCCTCATCACCATCATCATGATTGCCCTCATCACCATGATCATTATCATCACCATCATCATCATCATCATCGTCATCATCACCATCATCATCATCATCATCTGCACCATCATCATCACCATCATCATTATTGTCCTCATCACCGTCATCATCACCATCATCATCATCACCATCAGCATCATCGCCATCATCATTACCGTCGTCATCACCATCATCATTATTGCCCTCATCACCATGATCATCATCATCCTCATCATCATCATCATCAGCACATCAACATCACCATCATCATCAACATCATCATCAATATTAATTAACACCACCATTGTCCTCTTTCTCCCCCCCACACTGTTTGGGGTCTCTTGCCGGGATAGTTAGTGGCTCACATAACTTTCTTGTGGGGTAACATCCCCGTGTTGCCTATTCTCAAATAATGTGTATAATTCTTTATATATAGATGCATTCTTCTATGCCCCTGTTGCAGCGTATATTTCCAAATCTACGGCCTCCATGACGTTCATAGTCGCAGCATCTAACGGGAATATGATGATTAGCCAGTGGATTTGGGATTTGCTATAGTTTCCAAATCTCTGGCATGGTCTTGCCTAATGATTTGGCTGCTGGTTTTTGACTAACCACAAAGCTATATTAAATAAATATATATATATATTACTATATTTATTTAATTATGTACATATATGTGTGTTTATAGCCCAAAAAAACTAGTTATCAAACTATGTTAACCAACTTCGCAACTATAAACCTAGTTCTTTCCTAGTTACATCCATGATGCCCCCTGGCAGTGTCCTGATCTGAGGGAATGGTGAAACACCTATTGATGGATCGACCTGCGATTCCTGAGGCCTCACTTGAGGTTTTTTTGGGTATCTCTACACAACCAATGTTCACCCTTAAAATCACCAAACATTGATGTGATAATCTGTGATACCCGGTGTCGATCTATAAAAATTATTTCCAGTTATTTCCAGTGATTCACCTTGGGGATGATTTGAGCGGTGCAATCAACAAACATGGTGGATGAACCGACAAAAATCTCTCCGGAAATGGTTGATTCAACAAGCAAAAATGGGGAGTTTATTAGAACACTTGGTTTTGATGGGAGTGAGTCAACAGTCAGAACGGCGTGTTCAGCAATTTCATGAGGATGTAGTATGGACGAAATTGGATGTAAAACCTGCCTATGGTTGCTATGGTTTTGATCAAACATTGGGAGATACCCCAAAAAGGGCAATTAGTTAGTGAACCCCAACTAGCTGGACAATAAGGGGGTCAATTAAGGAACCAGAGCAAACCAGTGTGATCGAAGATAAATAGACCAACATCCCATTTGTGCCATGGTCAAAGGTCGAGACCAAAATCCATTGAGATGGTGGTATACCACCATGGAGCGATTGGTTCCCTGCAACTTCTAGGGTTCCCACACAAAAACGGACACAAATGGAGGTTTCCAAAGTCATGGGGGGTACCCCAAATCATCCAGTCGTCATGGATGACCATGACTTAGTATAGGTTAACCCATGGTGACGATTGGGGGTCCCAATTTTAGGAACCGCCAAATAGGATAATTAGGTTGCGAATTGCAACACTTGGCCTCGGGGATCCGCCAGCTTTAGAGGTTTTCGACCCCCGTCGATGGTCAACATGTTCATGGTTTATCCAATGTGCATGTTTTTTTATTGTTGATTATATCCATTGTGTTTTCTAGAGTAAATAAATATATATATATACATAGTTTTTTGAGTTATAATTCCTCTAGCCAGCCACGTGTGATTAACAGACGATATATCTCGCGATGTTTGGGTGCCGGTTCTGGCCCTTCCAATCCTAGTGTCATTAGATTTATGCTATTTGATAGTGTAAAATCCATGGTAAAACCCATGGTAATAGTTCCATGGTAAAACCTGGATGATTTTCCCGTTGAAGCCTTCCAATTCCCCATGTGCTGCAGGTCGTACCCATGCAGATTCCCGCCCCGAAGATGGTGGAGCTCCCAAGGACTTTGCAGCCACATCCGGCTCCCCATCCGGTGCCGCAGATCCAGCATGCGGAGATCTCGAAAGGGGAGAGAAACTCGGCAAGAAACTTGTGGGGTGCAAAAACACCGAAAATTTTGTTTGTTGATTGGGTATGAAACATTTGCTAACTCCCGAAAAAAAACATGTACAGTTGCAAACACATTTGCTAAAAGTCTACTAAATGGGGAGAAATGATTCTTCTATCTTTGGGGGCTTCTATAGCGAGGTATTAATCTACCTGGTTTTTGGGGGGTGTCAATGAACAAAAATAGTTTGTTGACCAATAGGATACTTATCAACAAGCCACTATGATGGGATAGGGAAATTTCGACGGCCCAATTTGCTAAGCAAATGACACCGCGACCACTGGCCAGATGTCCAGACCTCCAGCCGGCTAGAAATTGATGTCAAAGCCCGGCAGGAAATCGGGCTTCGAATGGTTAAAATTTAGGAGTGCATGGATATGGTCTCCCTGTGCATGATTATCATTGATGGGATCTCCGTACATTTGGGGGTCATGGCTAGTTTAGGAGCATCCCAGTTCAAAGAATTGGTTTGCTGGTGCAATGGTTTTTTTTCTGCATAACTTGGGCTAGGAACAAAATTGCTTACAAAAGAGTGTCAAAAGCACCAAAATAAGCCATCATTGGGGTACTCCTTAACCAAAGAAACAGATTCCTTACTCATATGTATTCATTGATTTCACTGGAACACAATTTCCTCACTTTGACTTTGTTACCATTGGGGTTTGTTTCCCCTCCCGGTTTCTTTCGCAGGAAATCACCTGGATGATCCAGACGCAACTGGGGCGGCTTTGGGGGGCATGGGAGGGTGGTAGGTCCATTGAGGTACGTTGAGATAAAACGATCTGAGAGAAGTAAGCACTTGGAAGTGCATCCCGCTTGCTATGTGGAAAACATTCAAATTCCATGGCTTAGTTCATTCATTTGAAAATGGGACAATTACTCCCCAGTTTAAAAAACGGCAGACTGCCAGTCGGACAGGATGAGATGCATGGTGGTTGTTGGAGGTTGGTGGTGTCGACTAAGCCTTGGACATGCATTCCCGATTTTTTTGGCAAATCCTATGTCCAGTATCAGCACCACAATGAGTATGCAGGTGGTACTGCGGAATCCTGGGCCCCTATAGGCCCTATGGGTTTCCGCGGTGCTCCAGAAATCATCACCGGAAACAGAACAACCTTTGAGTATGTTTCATTGCATGTCATTGTTCATGCTCATCGCAGTCAGATCCAGTGGTACATTTCCCAAGGACTTGGCAGCAGCACCGATGGCATGTGAAGATACGTGAAGGGACTGCCCAACGCTACGGTATCATGGTTCAAAACAGTGTCTGTGGGGGTGGAAACATGAAACATATGGATACATATGGCTCAATGATTTTCAGTGTTTTAAGAACATCTGCAGAAGTTGAAAGGTTGGTACTAACTTAGTACCCCTTTTTTTACAGAAACTGCAGATTGAAATCCCTGCTTTGCAGAAACAACATGGAGGGTGCAGGTATAGGTATCCACACATTTTTTGGCAAGCTTGCAGTGGGTAATTTGAATGATCACCAAGCATATCATGTATATTGTGCGATTATATGCAATCATACATATGATGTGTATAAATATATACGTATACATAATATATATATATATTATATATATTATATATATAAATATAGCTCTGACAACTGTATAGCCACTGAACATTGGGAAAGTGAAAGACAGAATTGACTTCTCGCCATGCCCAGCTTGGAATCGA
>Ga0126342_10015500_pt1 | contig 13359 bp, 12 predicted proteins | sample Cyp1metagenome_FD_92528 | JGI IMG/M metagenome (GOLD analysis project Ga0126342, IMG submission 92528) | Coral microbial communities from Lord Howe Island, Old Settlement Bay, Australia - Cyphastrea 1 metagenome | ecosystem: Host-associated > Invertebrates > Cnidaria > Coral ...
CAGCCCCCAGACCCCCAGACTATAAACGGGAACCCTTCGCTACGCATTCGGGGAAAAACAGGATAACTGGGATGAACATCCAAAATCATCAAATCACCAGCTCAACGCCATCTTACCTATAACCAATCAACATACCCACAACCTGGAATTCTGCATGCTAATAGTGATCAGCTACGTGATCTCATAAGAAAACGGGTTACATATCCAAACTCCAGAGTTCCTATGCGTTCTTGCTGAAGGCACGACTTTTGCGAAACACACTTCCCCAAGGCACAACGTTTTTTTTTCCTAAAACAGGCACGACTTTGTCAGATGCCTGTATATATATATATATATATATTCATATCTATATCGTCTATATCTATAAGTATATATATAAACATACACACATATGTATATAAATATATATATATATATATTAATCAACGTAATTCTACGTATATGAAATGGACTGAAATGGAATGCAAATGAGTGCAACCACCTGACTACATGAGAAGTGCTAGTATGAAACTACTATATTCAGCTGCTTACATGGCCGGGTGTCTCCGGGCATGGGGAAAAGTGGTGACTGTTTGTGTTGGGAAACATCAAATAGCTCCTGGCTTCCTCGCAATAAACCAAGGATAGTATGGAAACTCCGTAATTCTTATCGTTCTTAACATTTTTTTGCAAGGGACTTTCCAACAAATATCTTCCATACATCTTTAAGTTCGTTTATCAACAAATATTGGTTTCGTACGCTCCTTCACCGTTCCCCCAAATGTCCCACTCCTTAGGCGACCACGTCAAGGCACTTCCCGGTGCCCGATCGTCTCGCCTTGCCAGCGACTTTGGCAGGCGCTCCTGGGGTCTGAAATGGTCCAATAGCGGTCCTGAGAACGGAACTGCAACAAAACATGCTGGTTTCCACTGGTTTCCATGCACCAAAGACATTTTTTCATGGGGTAGAACATGGTACATAACCCATGAACAAAAGGTGGATAAAGGTGGTATTAATGGGCTGTATATCCTATGTAAAAGGGATACCCCCGACATCCCCTGACATGTTTAGCAGATATATGAATGGGTCAAACATCCCATTCTTGGGATAAATACCCCCAAATCATGGTTAAATCATGTTAAATCCATTTAAATGTCGGCCTATTTCTTATTTGCACCCTCTCTCTCCATATGTTCATCAAATTCTTGGCAGATTTATGATGATTTATGCAGATCTGAGGGGAAAAAAACACTAGGTTTGAAAAACTGCAGGTTGCCTCCTAGGAAATTTGAATGATGACTCATATCTCACCCATGTTCAGCGGTAGAAACTAATGAATAAATTTTCAATTTGCTTGTGCTCCCCTGGGGCCAGCCATTATATAAGAAACTTGTTTTGTGGCTGTTAGTGGGGCTGGATGGCTTACAATGTATGATCCTAAAAAAGTAGCGCTGATCTTCAGCGACTCAAAGGGTTTGAATACAAATTTGGAGAAATCTGCATAGAAATGGAGGTAAAACCAACAACAAACCAGGGACATTGATTTCTGGCTAGGAGCAGTTTTCACGATCCAGCCAACTGGTGGAAAGCATGGCTGTATAGGGATGAAAGCACTGTCTTTCTGGGGTTTTGAAGATCCAGAAGAAAAACAATAATTTAGGATAATTATGGATAATTTAGGTATGTATGGTTCAACCGTTGAAACGCTGTCAACATGATTTGCTTGCAGCGAAACTGGTCCATCATGAAACTGCCTCACAAATGAGGTCTTCTTGACCCTTTGGAGGTTGGTCGGGATGAGTCGGGTGAAGAATCGACCCATCACCATGAATCACATACCCTCTGGTAAACATACAAAAAGCTATTGAAAATGGCCATAGACATAGTGGATTGTCCCATTAAAAATGGTGATTTTCCATAGTTATGTTAGTTTACCAGAGGGTACGGATACCACACTGCCCACCATCCCATACCATCTGATCTCTGCAAGCACGCGTCTGTTGCCCAACGTGGCTGTGGACCCGGACGTGGCAGCTGCGCTCGAAGACACGGTGCCCGGACAAACGCTGAGCGAGATTCGACGCCCAGCGGGGTCCATAGCGAATCACATTGCAGGATTTGCGTTTGTAAGTTTAACCGAGTTTAACCCACTGGTTCCTCCATGTTCCATGATTCGTTTCTTGAACCCTGCGCTTCCCCATTGAGAAAAAAATCAAGCTTACTTCAAGATGTGTGAGAACAAATGCATTATGGGCCTTGGTCTGCTAAATTGTAGAGCTATGAAAAGGAACACACTTTCAGATTTGGTCAGTAGCATGAATGGCAGAGTTGTCATGATTTCATGTTTCTATAATTATATAGGAAGATTCTAGGTGATGCCATACACCTCTCTAGCTCTTCTGATTGAAGGAATAGGCGTTCATGACACACTGAACTTCAGAAGTCCTTCGACACAGGTGCGCCGGGCGCCCGTGAATGATATCTCATGCAAACGTTTCATACGAGTACATAGCAAAAACCCGCCAGCAATGCCTTCATCTCACACACACTCACACACCCTATTCTTGAAGGTTGCTTCCCCAGACATGCATCCCTTGATACGCCTTGATATCACTTTCCATCAGGGAACCCTGCACTTAGCATAATCCTGATCGACTCTGTGATGTCAACTCTGATCGAGCAATGGATATAGCATGGTGTTGTTCCAAAATGTCATACAACATTGTACACAAACCGTTCGGTTTCCCATCAAAACCTTCGGCAGTCAAGCGCCTATCATGGCACTCATCTCTCCATACACACCAGGCAACCCTAACAACAATATACACAACACAACAGTTATACACATTGCAATTACCCTTAAAATCCCTTAAACCAATGAAGCCAACAAAATTCTGGAACTTCAGGCCCACAAAGCAACAATTGCCGACCTCCAGCCATCCGCCGAGTCTTTTAGTCCAACACCACCGTGGCCTCTGTCGCTCCACTGCCTCCGCCGGCCTTCCTTTGGCGCCGCTCGCGCATGCGCGCCCTGCATGCGGCGTCCTCGGCCTGCTGCCGGTGCTTTATCTCCTGTAGAATCAGCCCACAAAAATGTGGGGATCAAAGGGGTTGACCAACTGTGGATATCATAGCATATATATATATATCACTATAGTACTAAGATTCACTAAGCAAAATAGGATTCAAGGGGGTTGCCAACAAATCAATGATTAACTGCGGAGATACATGAATGGGAAATAGAAACCAAGAAAATTATACAGTACATAAAGTTGTTCAAGCAAGGAAACTATAATAGTCTTTTCACAAACATGTAAAGTGTTGTAAAGTGGTGCTATTTAACAAGCATGGGAATGTACAAATGGCGAGGGTGTTTCCTGGTTTTCCGAAAATGGGAGATGCCTAAATTATGGTATCTGCGATTTTGGGGAATATTTTCAGGCAAGAACTGAATGGAGCCGTCCCCACAGCTTACAGCAACCATTGTACAATTAATCGTTCCCAGTAGGCTTGGTAACTATACATTATCTTAAATTATTTTACATCATCGTAGGAATCTGCAGAGTTGAGTAGTAATTCTGAATTCTTCTCGACACATGATGGAAATCAAACCGATTGCAGGCTTAAAAGGGGGGGGGACAGCTTCAGAATATGTCTTTAATGCTCGAAGGCTTCGGAAACAGGGCAGTTGTGTTCCAAAGATGATGATCAAAGACTTCACTCAATCCTCAATCATGTAAAATATATGTGTATGTATATATATATTATATATAATATTATATATATATATATATTGAAAGTCAACAACATGGCTCTTTACATACTTGGAAGACGCGCTAAGGTTTTGGTAACAGAAGAATTTTTTTCTGACCTCTCCAAGATTGCATTGGCATGCACGGGCAAACACCCATCCACAGCCCATCCAATACACCACACAATCATCCCAGCACTTCCATGCCTGAACAGTCCACGGCGAATCTGATTTTTATCCAATGTTCCCCTTACAGAAAATGTTCGTAAAACTCACAAGGTTTCAATTGGTTTCATGATGTTTCATGCATTTTACAGTACATGTCCTCCTGCTTCTTCCTCAGCTCTTCCGCTTGTTGCAGCAGCTTCTGCCTCCGTTCCTCCGCCTGCTCCGCCGGGGCCGGTACCTCCTCGCTCGCCGCAGTCGCCGCGCTCACCGCGGGCGGGGCCGCAGCGTCCTCCGCGTCCAGCATGGCAGCGATCAGATCTTGTGCTGCCTGCGAAAAACCACTGAGAAGAAGACACCAGCAGAAGCATCAGCATCAGGAATCATCATGACCAATCAACTATTACAGTACGCTCAGTACGAGTGTCAGTACATAGGTCGGTGGCACATTATATGGGAATATTTTCTGGTAGCACAATCATGATGTGTGCTGTTGATATGGGCATGTCGTGGAGTGCAGCCTAGTGCAGCTGCGGTGAAGAGCCCTGTTGCCGCTGTCAAAATGCATCTGGCATTGTGCAGTCCAACCGCCCCTCTACTGATGCGGATGCCTCTCGTTTCCGCTTTCTCTCTTGCTCCATCTGCACTGCTTGCTCCCTGGGTTGACTTGAACAATGCCCCATGAGTGGCACATCTTGACAGAACTCACTTTCTTGTGGGGCACCCAAAGAAGCAGTACATCATATAGTACACCATCCCATTTACTACAGAGGGTAAGGGGCCTGAAAAAATCAACCAACCCTTTACACTAGGCCAGGATAGGCCAGCTTAGGCCAGCAGCTTCGCCAGTGCCAAATCCTTCTTGGTCTGCTCCGCTTGCTCCTGTCGCTGGCGTTCCCGTTCCTTCTCTCGCTCCTCAAGTCCAGGGTCAGTGGAGACTGGTGTTGCATGAAATTGATGAAGCTGCAATAAGTTTGCATTAAATAAATGAAGATTATTACAGTATATACAGTATATTACAGTATATATATATAATGAAGGCTTGTAGATTTATTGACCAACTTACTCACCTTGTTTTGGTGGGGGGTCACCTTTGTGGGGTTGGCGGAAGTTGTGCCTGCAAAGCTGCCAGAGGTATTGTTTTGGCAAAAAATGAAGGACTTACCGACTTGCATGTACATTCAGAATGCACTCACTCCTGAGGGTTGTGCAAGATGACAGTTTTTTCCAACAATTGGAAAGTTGAAGCACAATGTCCCAAAATAGCCAATATTCTGCTCCATGACACTTAGTTAAACACCCAAATGCCATTCCCTCAACAACAATTTTAGCGCTTCAATCGATGAACCAATAGCATACCCTCGGTCCAGCTCCGGGATACAGGAGTTATCCGGTCCTTCTCCTCCTCCTCCTCTTCGGCAATACGTTTCTTTTCTTCGATTTCATCCATGGTGGGCAGACCATCTCCACCCGATTTCACCCTAGCAGTGTGCATTGATTGTGCATCCCCAGAATGCGGAGGCACCTTCCCAGGGACGCATCTAACATGATTGGAGCATAACTCTGGGGCCCCCAAGTCCCAACGCAAAGGAAGCCTTTAAGGCCTCTTTAAACAGTATGGGGATATTATGGGGATGGGGTATATTGCAGAGGTCTGTTGGATTTGACTTGGTCCAGGCAAACCCTGCGCCCTATTTCCAAGTATCCTCTCCAAATCGTCAATGATGGCCAATGGATCCACACCACGGTACTTGTCCTCCAAGGCATCAACAGCTGTCTTTGGCCGTGGAGCCTTGATGGCCAATTTTTCCTTGGACCACCAGCCGTCTATACATATTATATAGATATGCATAGATATGCATCATCTGAAATTGTGCTTATGGGATGCATACACATACGTGTGTCATAATAAGGTGTCGCTGATGAGGATGATCAGGATCATCAGGATGATCAGGATGATCAAGATCAAAATTCTCATGAACTGATCTATAACTTCTATACATACATACATATATATATATATTATATCATTATAATATAACATCTATAACTAAAGATGACTGCTGGATGTGCAGGACCAGGAAGAGGCACCACTAGGTCACAACTTCATGGGATCGGCAACCCTATAGGCTCCTATAGGAGTTTTTCCAACACAGCAGAATCGAACAAATAAAAAGCAGGCCATAGCAGGCCTGTGCAAGTGATCACCACCGTTCTGAATTCGCATAAACCTTTTGTGAGCTGTAGGGGCGCCCACCAAGACGAGAGAAAGCAGCTAGAATCAGCTAGAAGCTATCAACAAATCCCACCAAGACTCTGGCGCCATGATTGCATGAACACTCGCAGACCTCATGGCATCCTTGCTACCTGATCCAGGAAACACATGCAAAGGCACCAATATCATCCAATAACAATCCCCATCTCTGCAGGCTCTGCATGTCCGCACTTCAGTTACTGGTACTGGTACATCACATTCGCCCACATGTGGACATTGTCAGCTGAAAACAGCTTTGCATGTGGTGAATTGTGCACTTCCATGCCGTGGCACGGTCTTGGGAGGTCAACTCCTGACTGTTAATAATCACTAATTAAGATCATTAATTAGAACATATATGAACATATCCCATAGGATCCATGTATGGTATATATGGTAACATTTACCATCAATATACCCCCAATGTTAGCATATATATACCATACATGGATCCTATAGGATATGAGAACCATTCCCTCGTTGAAAGCTATATGTCCTTCTGAAGGTCTCTCGAAACTGTATATTCTGCTCAGCCTTTACAGTGTTCCTTTGAAGGCTAGCTTTAACGCATTGCGTGAACATCATAGAAGCCTGGAAGGTATAGTTTTGGCCCTCGCTCCAGTGACAGTTTCAAGGTCGCGAGATATCAAACTGATTTGTAGCTGTGAATGGCACAATACTGCACATTCTATCGTGCCTGTTCACGATCAGCAAACATCTTCCACGGCAAACTTTGATCTATAAACATGCCCAGGCAGCATGTTAAAAATGTGTTGATATGATATACATGATAGATGCGAGGTCATCTTGAGCCATCCCGGGGCAACATGATGCACAATGACCGGGCTGCACCTGTGGCGGTGGTGACAACGCACGCTTGATGCGTATTGATATTCATGGCATTCTGCTTTCGATCGCGACACGCCATACCTCAGCTGACAAATTGGTAAGTCCGACAAGTCCTCTGAACTTGTAAAGCACGTGTCAAAGTGAATCCCCAACAAGAATCAATATCCCAGCGCCCCCGGTTTGGGGTTCATCAGAAGGAATGTAAGTATTGCAGAAAACCCTGGCAGCAAATTTCAGCACTTCTTTATCCCATGCTGTCATATGCTGTAGCTGTACTGGCAGATCAGGATCCATCTCTCAGTCAGTCTGCTGATTCTCCACTTTCAAATTGCATGGCCAGGAAACATTCAGAGTGGCTGATGTGCACAATGGCATGGCATTCTGGGCAATTCTTTTGCCCCTGGCAATACATCTTTTGACCTCAGGCGTGGGTCCTACCGAGAGAAGCTAACTGTTCCGCCAGCGCTGCCACAACCACTGAGTCAGATACTGGCCAAAGGGTAAAAATCATGCGCGCGCTCGCCCATCGTATTGAGCGTGGGCTTGGGATGATTGCCTCATTGCTTCAGAAAGCACGGCTGAACTGATCTGTACAGTATACCCCAGCCACTCTTGAGTGCGGCATAACATCGGCCAAGGGGCAAGTTGCACAGAACATGTTCTTGCCCAGGTTCCAATTCTTGCCTCAGTTGGCGCAAGATACGATGTGTTCTCACTTCTCACACTGTTCTGGTGAGAATAAATTTTGAAAAAGCTCTTTTCCGAAGCACAGTTGTGCTACATATCTAGTCCGACAAAACCATAATTACCACGGCAGCAATGTGGATTACGTCGGAAACTTCATCTTGACAGCCCCATGAACTCAGCACGAACACAACGAAGTTGTTGGAAGAATTCTGGCCGCGAATAAGCTTGAAGCAAAATTCAGTGAAGAGATAGGGATCGCACACACACTCATCACACGTTCACAGATCCAGAAGAATGGACAAAATTGAACAAAGTGAATTCTACCTACGCAAGGCAAGATTCATGCTGGGCAAATGAAATCCGAGGACTTCCACGAACGTGGCATGGCAGTGTCCAGTCGCCGGTGACCGGTGCAAGCGTCCGCTGTTGAAAAGTGCAAAAGCAAAAGTGTCTGCAGACTTGCAACTCTCTCATGTCATAGGGCATGACTTAAATTAGAAGTAAACAAAAGTAAACCGTGAATATCCAGAAGTATCAAGCATGTTCAACAACAACAACTACGACGGGAAGAGAAGATACGGGTGGCCATGATTTTGAGACATGACGCAGGCATAGATCAGCCGTGAATGGTGTCAAATTGTTTGAAGTTATTTGAGCCAGATTGACTTGGTGACAGGGGGAACTTCCCAAGACAGGCCCAAATGGGCCACTGGTTGCGGATTGTTTGGAAGCTCTGGACTATGCTATCTTCGTGCTCTTTAGAATTGCGATAGCAGAATGAAGACCATTTCCAAGTGCCAATCTTCGATAATCTTCGTGCCACAAGGTCTGGAAAATTGATGAACAGATGAACGTTGCAAATCTTCCTGTCTGTTGTGGTTTGAGCCAGGTGAAATGCTGCCAGGATTTTACGGCCGAAAGGATAATCTTCTGAGAACTGACCCAAACGGAACCATGAGATGACCCTCTGAATCATTGTTATTCAACTGCTTGAACCAAACAAATACCAGCGTTTAGATATGTTCATGGGATGCAATGGTAATGGTTTAAATCTCGATGTCTCAAACCCTTAGAACAACCAACGATCAACAATCCAACTCCATGATCAATGCAGGCTCCGAACAAGATCATCGAGCACATACACGTGAAGATCTTCATCATGAACCAAAAACCTCTTCGACTATCAAATGTTCCACCATTCATAAATGATTCGATTGACATCTTGCAATCACCCCCAATGATGGAATTGATTCCCAGCGGTTTTCATACTGGAAGTTACCGGGTGTAATAATCTCAAAACTTGATCTCCAATGTGGCTCCTTTCGGTCTTGCTGGCCACTGGTGAAAGACAGGCCCTTCTCCTTTGGTGTGTCTGGGCTGGGCATGGAAGGCAATCCGCTGATCCCAGTCACATTCCTTGTAGACACCTTCGGAATCCTTCGGATACCCGTCATTCCAAGTGATTACACTACAAGTATCTACAAGTACATACTGTCATATTCATTCATTTACTATTTCCACAAAAATATATGTAAAACTTAACTGAACTATAGTTCCATTTATTTCCGATGATCATGGTTTTTTTGCATAACATACCATAACTATGGCACTCTGGGGGACCTTCAAAAACCACTCTGGTCTTCCAAACCAATTCCTGGAGTCCAATAGGTTCCCATCCTGTTCCATCCGTCCTTGGCGGCCTCCGCCTTTTCTTTGATCAGGCGCTTCTGTTCATCCAGTGCCCATTGATGCGGTTGGCCCACCTAAGGACCAACGCCAAGGGAGCCAGTTCAAAAAAATGCGGCATGACATGGCATGTCAATGAAACCGGTGAAGGGAAAGACATGTTGTTTCAACCATGTTTTCCTGCTTTTGATATGTCATACATTGTGTCATACCTGGGAAACAGAATTTCCGTATGGGCTTCTATCCATCAGGTCCAACCAAGACACAGTGTCTGACCAGAGTTTGAACGAGCAAGCGTAGTAGGCCACGAAAAATGCAGCGACCTTGTCCAAGAGACCCAGCACATCAAGCAACAGCAGCATCCTAACGATTCCTAACGTGTCCCGCCAACACAGTTTACCAATGTTTACCACGTGATTCACAGGATAGGACCTGATCGACGAATGATCGAGATCCCTTGAGGCCAAGATAGACCAAGCTGCCACGTATCTCTTCCAGGGAGCTCTTACCAAAAGTCGAACATGGGCCACGCTGTTGGGATGCCGCAAGTGCATTGGGCCCCCGGTGAACGCCAACTGGCAGCAGCTCAGTGGGTGCAAACACCATGGTTTCACCCGGAAAATGGAAGGAAATGTGCAATTCATGTGCTCACAATGCGGAAATTAGACTGTCAATTTATCTTGCCCGGGACAATGTTTTGTGACCTTCTGGTCTCCAAATCCGTAACCATGTCTGTACCCACGTATGAAAAAAATACGCATGCGTTTCAGGTATGAGGCCTACTTAGCAATGCGTCTACATATCCAGCATAATCAAATCGAATCTATCTGGCCGCGCCAATGCAACGCTCCTGCGTTAGCATCTGCAAATATAAATATGATTTGACCTAACAAAGCAATGTGAGCACCAAAAATATAGGCACGGGAAATATCGGGAAATGCTAGAGTGGTAAAATGAATCATTTCAAACAGCGTAGGATGAAAACTGTGACCGAATCTGAGCACATGGGCTGGGGTCGTTTAATGCACAATGGTCACATCATGTCACATCAGTTGGTTCCGCATGATCTAAGGCTCTAAGGCATGTGTATATTAATCTGAAACAAACAGGTCTCCATAAAACCAATGACTTTGAACAAATTGTCCATCCAATGACCATCCAGTGATCCAGGTTTTTCTTACTGGACTCCCCGGGACTCAGTCACCAAGCCCCACCTGATGAGCCAATCTGCTGGACCCCGCTGGCAAAGCTTGAGCCGACAGTCACAGAATGGAACCGACTTAACTGCGCCCTCAGCCCATTGGCATTGCAGAAAAAACTCGGCCCTGCAATCTGAAACATGAAGCAAATTAAAACAAGAAACACAGAAATGAAGCCAAGCCAGTTGTCATTTTGCAACAGTTGTGCTTTCCGGAATCAAATCAACCCCCACGGTCTGTCTGCAACAAATCTCCCACAAAGAAGTTGGCTTGAATGGGGCCCTGAAGTATCTAAACTGGAGTGATCAACGTTCCGCAATTTAACAATGTTGTGTCTTGTAGGAAGACCACCCCCAATCACACAACTGGACCACACATCCCAAGGTCCCAAGGAGCTTGGTGGCACCTTGCTGGACTTGGGCCTTGGCTTGGCATTTGGACTGTGACCCCCTGGGCAGGGATGCCCTCCCATAACTGAGGCACCCCACGGTGCTGGGGTCCAAGCAGCACGCCGCCTCATTTATTTTTGGGAAGCACACACACACATATATATAATAATATATAATAAATAAATATCAATAATTAATATATTGAATCAAACCATGTGTTTCCCTGTTTCCCTGTTTCCCTCTCCTCTTTTTGAATGAGATTCACACTTCGGACTGCCCAACACATTCCCGACATGTCAGAAACTGCTTGTTGCCAGTTTGCTCAACACCCTTGGCAGGACTGTCGCCTTTCGTCGTTTGCTTGGCCGCCGCTTTTGGCACTTCGCTCGACATTTTCCTTAGGGTGAAAAGCAACACTTGGCCTGGCACCTGACTGTGTGCCCTTTCGGCCTGCCCATGGCAAGCGAATTCCAATGGCCAAATGAAACATGGCCTTGGGGCCTTGCACATGTTGAAGTGACACTGAGACAGCACCCCCAAATAAGTACCATTCTCGCGGCCAAAGTAGGAACTAGCCGTCCATCTACAGCAAGTGCGACCGACCCTGAAGCAACTTCCCAAAGCCACCTTCGTTTCGATTCAAATGTAAAAGCATGGTGGACTGCACCAACTAAGCTGCTTGCTTCCAGGTCATCGTTGTCACTCTTTCTGGGATCGTCTTTTCTGTGCAAAGAGCACGCATGTCTCCAACACCGAAAAAATGGAGCATAATTTTACATGATTTGTGACGTCTGTGATACGCTGCATGTGCTTGTGCAACGTGTCAATGAGATATATATATATATAATTAAGTCAACCATTGCAAACGGAAAGCAATTCATATCTTGTGTGGATTGCAGGAATTCGAGTACGTTCCAGATCGTTCCAGTTTTAAAGGGAACAACGAATAGGAGCACTCCTATAGATTATGGTAAGTCGATGTAAGTCGTATGGTTCTGGACGAATCGAATGCAAGAGACCCACATTTGTTGTCTTAATTAGTTGCTTGACACTTTTGCTTCAAGAGGGTTCACTGCACAAATGGAGTTATCTTCTATAAACCATTAGGCCATTATAAGATATTATAAGAATTGTGATGATCTTAACATATATGATTAATAATTAAGGTAATAATGTAAGAACTTGGGCCCATTATGCACACCATTGTGTTTTTGAAGTGGTCGCTTTCTTCCCTTCCATGGCAGGGTCCTGCTTATTCTCATGGATGCTCCACATAATGCAAGAGGTCGACCCGTAAGATAAACATGATATAATATGATATAATACACATTGTGATGATATAAAACACATGAATATGTTGCAGCATATATGTATTACACAGCACTCAATATGAATCATACATGATGATGTATCAGTCTAGCATGAATCACCTGTTGCTATCCCATACTGTCTCACAATCTGCTTTAAAGCACCATCGCGCTGGCTAAACCGAAAGAGCACCATAAGCTCTACATTCCATGAGCTGCTGCCTGGGAAACTCATCCTCTCGACTTCGACCTAAAAGAAAACAACGACAGCGTGGCAAATGTGATATATATGTGATGAAAAGAGTCCGAATTAAATGTTGTAAGTCAATCGTTGGTATATATAAATTATAAATGTATAACGTAATATGAAGCCTTCCAAGCCGTTTAAGTGCCTTTTCACCTGGCTGACTTTCAGATCTTTCAGCCAACCAAATCCTAGTGCTTTCTTTTATGGTTTCAAATCCTTGGAGATGCGTTGAAGGCGACAAACTCGTCATAGGTTCGGTTCCACCTGGGCCCCTCCCTGGGTCATCCTGGGTCCCTCCTTCGTCCTTCCACTATAACCCGATCCGATCGGTGCTGAGACCCGGCCGCTGTGAGTAAACACAGGTGGCGGCGGCCTCTGCGGAGGATTGGCTTCAGGCTATCAGGACTCCAGGACCCATGAGAATGGCAGCGTTGTAATGCGCTGTACAGATTTGTAATGCGTATATACATCGACCCACTTTGAAGGACAATGTCCGAGAGGGAATGTCCTAAAAACCTCTACTATTTGCCTTGGATCCTACTTTAATAAGGTACAACCAGCAGGCCTTGGCGACGGGTCTTCCGATTCGAAGATCCTTAGGATGTTAAGAGATGAAGGTTGATGCACTGCAGCCGACGTCGGCTGAAAAAGCAGGTTCACTATGCCTTAAAAAGATTGGTCGGTTGACTCAACACGGCTTAACTATAACAACACATAATCATACATTGGGTGTTTTCAGAAGGCCTGTGGCCTGTACCCCAAAAGTAGTGTTTACGGAGCTTCAAAATTTACAACTTCTTTTAACAACTTCTTTTGAAACAATCCAACTTCTTTTGCGAAATTGC
>Ga0126342_10015501_pt1 | contig 13359 bp, 13 predicted proteins | sample Cyp1metagenome_FD_92528 | JGI IMG/M metagenome (GOLD analysis project Ga0126342, IMG submission 92528) | Coral microbial communities from Lord Howe Island, Old Settlement Bay, Australia - Cyphastrea 1 metagenome | ecosystem: Host-associated > Invertebrates > Cnidaria > Coral ...
GCCCATAGAAAGCCCAGATCCCCGCGTAAGAGAAACCCCCAATAGCGTAAGGATGCGCAAGCATGTGCGTAAGCATGTTCTTACGACCTAAGAATCTATCAAGGTTTCCAGCATGGCTCAATTTAGACTGAAGCATGGCAGAGTCTGGCAGAGTCAATCGAAGATCAGGTGCCATCCTTGGTTGTGATGCTGCTGTCTTGGGCTATGCTCTTTGTGCAGGAATCCAGGGCTGATACCCAATACTGACACGGGGAAGTGGCATTGTCAAATACTTTTGCCTTTGGACCCAGCGGCCACAATGCAGACCTTGGATGACCTTGGATGACCTTGGTAATTTGGAGTTCCGACAGGAGTTGAGTAGGCTTCCAAGGTTCCTCAGGCGTATGGAGTGTGCTACAAGTGCAAGTTTCATCCGTTTTCTGCGATCAACTACTATTTAGAACTATTTAGATCTATTTAGAACTATTCAGATCTATTTAGCTGATTTTAATTGATTTTAGCTGCATCTCGCTCTTGACAGGCTCAAGTGGCGACAGACTTACTGGTTGATGAGTCGAAGTCCAAGACATCTGAGACATCCAACACATCCGAGACCGAAGCACCTTGATTTGGCCCTTGGTTGATCCCCTTGAGACAATTGATTTGAAACTTTCAGCGTCCCAGTCAAGAGATTGTGAGCGATTTTTTGTGCATATCTCCATTGCTAACCGTAAAAAGCGACGTGGTGTTTTGCCGTCATTGTTTTGGTTTCAGAAGTGCCACCTTTTTCGGTTTGTTCCTCTGATCTTGCCGCCACATGTTTCAAGATGATCAAGATGGTTTCGTTGCTCATCATGATTCTGGAATCTTACGGCAGCCGTGATACTTCTGGCTGCACGGGTAGGAGTTCAAGTTGGTAGTTCTGAGACCATAGCTGGACCTGAGGTGAGCTTCGCCGTTGCAGCGGAACGCAGGCTGGGTACTAAGGGTGACTTGGACCGTGGGATCTCCAGGCGCATCCAGGCGCTAAATGTCTCCATAGCTTGAAATGGCCATGACAACCATGTAGTCTTGTGAAACCTGAACGTGCTTATCTAAAAATATCTCAAGAATAGTCCGTCCTGTGATGTTCTGTGCAATATATTTAGTCGCCCCAGCCTTTAGATGTCCCAGCTGATTGTGTTCTGAACACAATGCAGGCGGTTTTTAAAGCGCGAAATCCTTGGAGTTACTTTGAAAATTTCGACCTTCCTCTAAAAGCAATCAGACTTTGACCGTTTGATTTTTTCGCGGCCTCCTTCCGGGACAGTTCATACTTCCAATATCATCCAATAATCTCTCACTATTAGGAATGGATAGGATAATAATGTGTATATATATAAATATATGTATATTTATGTATGTAACTGTAAATATGTATATATATATACATATATACCAGTATTATGTATACATATGTCTATGATATAATCTTTCTGAGCAGAATAACTTCTCCAAACATCCTGAGCCATGACCCATGACTCAAAAGGTAAAGTCGTCGTCTCGGGGTTGTTCCTGCTGTTGATGATGACCACCTTGGTGTCCCAATATGCCGAAGCTGGTGCCCTCTTCTCCACGCTGACGGGCTGGCCGCAGCCCTGTGTTCGTATGTCGGCAGGAAAGAAATGGATAGGGGATGATATGGGATGATAATTACGGGTCCATAAAGATATGACCTGCAGATACCAGTACCACATAGTACCACATAATTGATGTGATTTGCTTGTTACTGTAACTTCTCTCGAGCTAAATTGGTGCACGGGTGCCGGGTTCCCGCGTTTTGGACAGAGGGAGGTGCAGATTTGCCCATTCAGGCAGGATCTATCTACTGTATGTTCATGGATAAGGTGAACTGACTAAATCTCGAAACGCACATGTTTGGGCGCAGATTTTGAAAGCAGGAATGCCAACAATATCCAACAGTCACTTGACATCACTTGACCCGAACTTGACCCCCTCGACGCTTGGTCCAAGGTGCACTACTTGCTTTGCTGTTGGCAATCCTCACTTGGAATAGTCCTACAACCCGCACAGCTGCAATCAATGGTTGTTTAACGTGGCTCGGTGATGTCCTGAGTTGCCTGACCCATGTGTTCGGATGTAAAGTCGCTTTTTTAACATATCACAATACCTGATATACACAGACATAATCAGACATAGAATATATATGAATTATAATATGTATAAATATATTCACTGATATGATATTTGCTTATCGCTTGTTTTTGCTTACGTACTGTTACGTGTGTCTCTCTCTCTCCCTCTCTGTGTGTGTGTGTGTGTCAGAAGATATTCAAGTCTCTTTGCAACAGTGACATTGGGACGGTATGACAGGCATAAGATGGGGTAAGTAACTGCAATGAACCGCCAGCAGTTGCTGTCAGCCACAGGTTGGGCTTCGTGGTTGCAAGCCTTGTGGTCTTTGGCACTGGCCTGCCGTTGGCTCAATGGCATCGCTTGGCACGAACTGACTGGTCACTCAGCTGCGGAAAACTCGTGGTAGATATGGGTCTGAAGATGCAATGCCCCTCGAATCCACTAGTCAATCATCATATCACCCTTTGATTGTCCACATGTAAACTGGGGTATACCAGGATACCACAGCATTTTCAGACAAACCCATACAGGGATCAATTTGTTCCGACAAAGGTTGGATGGGACTTGGCACGTTTGCCACAGCAATACTGGCTTGAAGCCAAAGGTTACAAAGCTATTGGCTATCATATCAACATTTATGAAGATGTGGACTGATGCAAACTTGAAAAACTTGCCAGCATGCAAATGCAGGAGTTTGCCCCGTATTGATCGCCACTGATCGCCATTGCCATGCGACTAAGGCACAGCTGCGCCAGATCTTTGCGCCCCGGCACCACAGATGTCACAAACTGTCCATCACGTGCGAGAATACAGCATTCATACTGTCATACAGGATTCATCAAATCCGGTTTTCAATGACATTGGTGCAGGGTTCTTTCCATGGCCAATCTACAGATGTCATGTCATCAGCAATCCCATTCTATCATATTTAGCTCATATTCATATTATACGACATATAATGATATATAATGATTTATATATATATATATATGATATGATATGATATGATATGATTATGATTATGATTATTATTATTATGATTATGATATGATATGATATGATATGTATTTCGGCACATACAATATGTATTTCTCTATCCATTTCTATCTCACTCATCTGAGACCAAGCATTTTGCAGCTCTTTGTCTACCTGGAAGTGACACCAAGCATAGCTTCCATACTGCAGCTGAAGCGCAGACGGATCAAACGAGCGATTTTCGTCGGCTCGGTCCCTTGGACGCTGGTGACAAAGTGGATTCAAACACCACGCATCACCTTGTCAAATTTTGAACGTCTGATTTATATTGAAACATATAATAACTATATTACGTATATGTTACTGCATATAATATGTATATTTATACAAGATATTGTTTGTTTTCAAGAGATTTTCTGAGTCGTTTTTGATGTTTGCACTTTAGTGTTTCAGAGCATGTTCCCGGAAACGTGTTATGCCTCCGAATGCACATTCCATGACTTCTCCAAGGCTTTGCTGCTGCTTCTGGAATCAACTTGGTCGGCCCTAGGCTTGGCGTTGGTCCCGTTTCATGGTGGACTTCGAGAGGATCCAGTGGCACTTCTTCTTGGACTCTCGATGCATCTGTGTTCTGATTATGCACTTCTTTCCTGCTGTTTCCTGTTTGTTTGTTGACTGCTTGGAAAGTTTGCGCATGGCCGCATGGCTCAACCATGCTGAACATGGAAGAACTGTATTGGCCCATGATTCCAAAATATTCCAAAGCTGCAAGATTGAATCAACTTTACATACATTTGTCTGAAATTGGGCTGTTTTCGGATGCCATTTGATATCTTTAATCTGTTCCAAGGACAGAATGGCCCAGTTTCTTCCGCAGTACTTGCACTGGGTGTCTTGGAACGTCTAGATCAACATGCACTTACCATGAAGACGTGCAAAATCAATTTTTGGGTGAAGGAATTTAGAATTGGAATTCCTATGATTGCTCGCATTCCTCACCTCATTGTCCATGAGCATGACTACTACCAAGCAAAGGTTTTGGTTTTGGGATGTCTCACAGATCACATCATTTATTTGTTCATCCTAGAAGCACTGACCCTCCAGCCTGATCATCACCCAAAAAGAATGTAGTTTCTTGACCTACCGCTGGATTGCATTGAGCTACCGTTGGGAGATGTTGGGAGAGTTTTTCTCCTCGGCGGGGTAAAGTGTAAAACTTGAAGCGCTGAGGAAGTTCAATGGAAGATTTGATACGAATTTTGATGTCTCGAAGTAGATCGGATGCCTCGAGGTTGCTTTGCCGTCCTCACAACGATCCTGGGAACCAATTTGGCTTTGAGATCTTTCTGTGGCATCTCAGCAGAATTCAGTATGTCTTTGGATTGTTTGGCACAGGTTTACATTGTGTGAATCAGTGAGCATCTTCAAGGTTCTGCAAACCAATGAAAACTGTTGACTTTTGTTGTCAAGTTGTCAAGTGTTGGGTGTGTTTGCATCTTTCCGCCTTTCAAAAGTGATTGCAAGTCCTAAGGTGATGCCAAGCCGCGCGCTGCCTTAGCATCTTACAGCTTTTGTGTCTTGACACCTGCTCTTGCACCCAAGGGTGCGTTCTTTGCTGCGATCGATTTTGCAGGTGTAAAAAGGGGGAGTCTTTGAATTACAATGAAGTTATTTGGTTTTAGTTGGCTTGTCAGTATGATTCCCTCTTGCTCTTCAGAATGCAGCTTCTCCATTCTAGAGCACTGCAACGTTTATATTAGGAATTAAGTCACCCCAAACATCCCCAAACCCACAGGTTGCTCACGGTTGGTTCCCTGAAGGAGCCTATCCTGTGACTTTGCTTTGGGGCTGCGCTTTGCCGCTGATGGCACTTGCTCAGCAAAACAAATCAAGGCTCCACTGCTCCAAACTGCATCATGTGAAGAGAGGTTTCCACCTGAGGTGAGTTGGCATAATTTAGGAAGAATCATACAAAGCCACTGACACATGCCAGCTGTCAGACCTATTTGTGGACCGAATGGAGCAGAAACAGTCTGCGATGTTTTCCCACAAGAAGCGAACATGTTCCATATATAGATGTTGCACGGTTGAAACTGAGAGAAAGAGATTGTCAGGAGACAGCTCGTCCTTTTGCTGTCCTTGTTCTTCGTATCCTTGGTGACTTTGCTTGCAGTGCTATGTCATACTATGTGAAGCAGTCAAGCGGTTTATTTGATTCGTGCGCACCACGGTGAGATTGTGCACGAAAAAGAGAAACTACGTTACATACCTCAGAAACGGTTTTATGTGTTTTATCCACAAGGGTTGAACACAACAGAGGACTACTTGAATTTTTCGCTGAGAGTCCACAGTGAGTTCAAAAGGCTTTGGCAATAAAGCCATGAAGGCCATGGTCATCAGCTTTGCCTTGCAAGATCTTGGGCTCTTGTCCCGTGCTGCGCGGTGGGCCTGACGCATGGTTGCTGTGGAGACGTTGGCTTCATTGGCTGAAGGTTTGGGTTTAATTAGAAGTTCACTGTGTGCATTTGCTGTCGAGTACTCCAGTTGTTCATGTGTTTGTATTCCAGTAAACGTGTAGAAAGGAGGGTGTGGCAGGGACCAGTTATGATCTTACATGTTCCATGTTTGTTACTCCAGAAGATACTTTGTTTTCCATCTCTGTGCTTTCAAAATCGTGACCGCCCCTTCCAAGGAGTCATTGTTTGCTGCGGAAGCGTTCGAAAAGAATTGTTGAGCGACAGAGGATCTGACCGTGAAGACTTACATTGTGAGATTTTGATGACTTCTTGCCATGGAGGCAGAATACATTGAGCCTCTGCAGCTTGTAAAGTACACTCCTGGCCAGTACTACAGGCGGCTTTTGAACTCTGAAGTGCACCTTTGTCAGTCATTGTGCCACAGTATGCCACAGCCGGCACTCGTCCTACGGTGTTCTACCAACATATTTCATCATATTTCAACAAACTGACTTAAACTGTGAACCTCCCTGGACTCTTCTGCTCTTCGATAGTCTAGAGGGCAACGATCCTATAGCTGTTCCTAAGCGTAGAGGATTCCAAAAAGGAGGGAAGTGATGGAAAGGAGCAGGGAGTCAGCAGATGCTCCCTAAATTCTTGAGACAAGCTGCCACGCAAAATGCCACAAAACTATTTTGTTTTGGTGAGCTGGGACAGTTCAACACTGAAGAGTGATTTGACGGTTCAGGGCGCATCTGGACACCCACCAGGAGCCGGACAGGCAGATTGAAGCGGGATTTCTTGTTGTTATCATCGTTGCTGTTTCTCGTCATTGCCATCTTTGTAATCCTGGGGATCTGATTGTGGAAGCCACCCTTGACATTTTGTTTGGGCATTCCACCACTTGTCATTTTTAGTGGCACCCAGCGATTCCAAACATTTGCGCCACTCTATACCTTCATTCTGCACCTGGAGTCAAATGTATGATGTCATCGTATGTCATAGTGTTGTGTTGAGTCGTTTGCACTGTTGCAGCATTGAAGCATTGAAGCGTAATTAACACCTACGGTATCCTACGGTGGCACCGACATTCTGCAGAGCGTAAAGCCTTCAGTCCAGGCTCGGGTCATTCAATGGTGAGCAGCGCATGCAAACCCTTCTGGTCTTTGTGTCACTTGGCTTCTCCTTTGGGAAACTTATGTCCTCTTTCGAAGCTTGGGTAGATATGAGTGATAATTATGAGACTCAATGGGCTAGGTTGTCCCGAAACATAAGTTGCAAGTGGGTACGACCCCATGGAGACTCTATGTCCGAGCGACTCAGGTCAAGTGTTCCAGAGGCAAGACATGCTGTGTGGCTTGCTGTGGCTTGCTGTGGCTTGCTGCGGCTTGTAGGGCTGTTCTGGATACCAAGAGGCTGCTTCTAACTCCGCCATCGCACAATTTTTTCCCCGACGGTCGCTGCAGTCCGATGGCGGCGGACATTTGCACTTCCCACTCTTGGAGTTGCGGATCTTGCCAAAAGCCAAAGACTCAGAGCGCTTTGAGAGCGGCAGCCTAGAAAGTGGTCGGGGAAGCATCCTCATTCTGGTGTCGCTCTCTTGGAAAAACTCGTCACTGAGAATGTAGCACTAGATGGAGCACCTATGTTATCCCCTTAAGGACTGTTTGCAGGTCAGACATCTTGCAATCCAGGGAGCACCTTGAAGTACATGTACAAGATTTACATACAAGATCTTAGAAGCGATGGGAACACGATAGGACCGCAACAAAAACAATTTCATCGTAGCTCGCCTTCTTTCCTGTTCCTTTGCTTGCTTGCTTTCCCACCATTGGCAGCACGGCAATGAGGCCGGCACGGCCGTGCTGTGGGACAACTGCAAACCAAAGGATGGAACTGCCTGCTTCTCGGGATTGTTCGTTAGCCTTTTAGCCTTTTGCAGGTTCTCTAGGTGAGTGAAATTCAGAGGCAGTTGAGCAAAGGCGTGATCGCAGATATCGCAGATATCGCAGATATTGCAGAGTTCAAGCTGGAACAAAAGTGTTCATGTTGAAAGTCCAGTGCCTGAAAATTCTGAGCCAAGGATGGAGAGAAGAAATGAGACTGATATTTGATATTATTTGAATATATTTGTGGATCTTCCCTAGTTTGTAGAAATCTTCAAGTTTCATTAGGTACACTCCCATGCGGGTTTCATGTAACGCCTGCGGAGTCTGAGGGCTTAATGGAACCTGACCCATGCTCTTTACATGAGGCACGGCAAAGAACAGATTGGTTTCGCGGCACATTGAAAAATTGATCGAAATGATTCGAAATGTGCATAAATAATCATAAATATGCCGTCATCTTCCAATCTTCTCGTGATACCAACAGTTGGGCCATATTGGATGTTTTGAATGTGGCCCATTCGCCCATTTGGCACGCAGGGGGAACCTCCCTTGCATGTGGAGAAGGCCGTAGCTCCATGATTTTGATGGATGGTTCTTATTCCGAACGAAGCACAGACTCCTTGGATCCATGTCCCAAGCAGCTGGAAGCCATTGGAAGCCACACTGCCAGGTGGCAATGAATGTCACCTGGCTGCAGTGACTGCAGTGATGTCTGGTTTTTAGCTGCTGCTTCAACACAGAAGTCACAGAAGTGTTGAAAATTTTCGAGGTCTGGATAGTGGATCGACCATTCACCAAGTCAGAGACCCAGGGACATCAGGGACAGGATGACCTGGTCACGGGTGTCTTGACGGGTGTATCATGGTGGATCTAAAAGTATCAGCAACCAAAAGTGGGAAGACATAAAATCTCAAGGAAATCTCATAGATTGACATCCTTTAATCCTTGAGATTTTGGTGATTCAAACCAAGACCAAGGCAGTCAGTACAAGAAGCAGCACTGCGCCGAGCTGGCTACACAAAGGCACAACCTGACGCATCAGGCAAAAGGATCATGGAGCAGATGAGACTGCAAGTTTCTTGCAGACTCAATCTGCGCGGTATGTTTTACAGACGGAGTGGATAGAGTGCAACACAATGCGGCACTTGTGGAATTTCAGTCTTCCAATTGAACCAACGGGAGGAACAGAAACCGTGTGACTGTTTGACCTTATTTAACTATTTACTATTATTTATATTCATTTATTACGTTAATTAGACATATTTAGATATATTTAGACTATGACAATGCTATGATGCACAGGCACCCTTCTTGGGATTCTGCAGCTGTTGCAGGCTGAAGGTGCACTGGAAGAGCCAGCGAGGGTAGAAAAAGGATCCAGTGACAAGTGATGCATTCGGATGTATCGTGGAAGTGGAGTGTGTTTCAGCGCAAGTGGAGCATCAGAGAGATGTTTGTGTCAATTGGTATGGTATTGTGATGTTTTGTGGCTTCTTTTGTTGATAAGTTGATACCCAGGATCATGGGTTATGCATGTTATGCCTGAGACACTTTATGGCTTACTACCGCCAGCAATTGAACCAGCCATGGCTACCGGGGTGCTCGGGCAGAAAGGGATGAAGAGAAACTCATTAAATTTGAGTGAACTTGCTATACCAGGGCTGGAGTAACTCAGGAAAAGAATGCGCTTTGATCCTCTTTGATCTAGGAACACCAAACGCTTCAAACATCTTCAAACTGTTCGAATGAATTGGTGCCCGGGTGCAACACGGCTTAGGTGACCCTGGTCGCCTGCATGCTGCTTGTCTTGAAATTCTGTGCATCCGTGCATCGTATCCTTCATACGCCAAAGCTCTTGACACGCGTGGGACACCACGTACTTTGATCATCTTTGATTTGTTGTCTTGTCTTTGATGCGAACATAATATTTTAAATTATGTTAATAGGTTCCTTTCATTACCTTTCAATTCAGTATATAATTACGCCTGACTACGGTGTTTCTCCTGTTCCTAGCGGTTCGAATCATGGAACTGCGAACATAGTCCACAGCCCTGTCAATGGATGTCAGTTTCGGGAGAAAGGCTCTGCGGGCCTTCAAAATTGCACGAGCATACTTGTATTATGCTTTGCCACATAGATCACATAGAAAGCCATTCCACTGAAGGATGCCAGAAGATGTAATTTGAAGCTGACTTGGAAGTGGAAGTGGACCTGTATGAGCCACCGCAAAAACCCCGGCAATACTAAATACGTATTGGACGGACATTAGTTTATGGAAATTGATGGAAATTGAAGGAAAATTATATATTATATCAGCTTTCAAACGTATTTTCTCGAATCATTGAAAGCGGCTTTGATACATTTTGACTTCAGAGTCCACCGCTGTGTTATCATTTGTTCTCCAGCATATTGTATACCCTCTGCCTTGCAGATTTCAACTGCTACATATTCATGCAGAACCTCAATGCAGCTTTCCTGCTCATGTCTCTAGCCAGCAATGGTTCAGAATCAAACTGCACAGACCTGAGTACTTAAGGCTGACTAGGGCACTTGGGAAATGGAGACTGACATATCCTCACCATACGCACTTCTTGAGAGTGGTGCATGCCCTGTTTGGCTTTTGCAGACGCAGAAAACCGATCCTGATTAGTGGGGCCAGTGCGGGCAAATTGGCTTCAGAAAGTCTTCACCGTTCCTGAGTAAAAGGCGTAGTACCACAGATGCTTTGCCAATTTCCAAGGACAAATCCAGCGCTCTCATACAGAGAGATACAACTAGAAGGCTGCAACCTTAGTAAGAGAGACAATCACAATTACACCCGTTGGTTGCTAGGGTGTGTGAACCTTGTTATTTGATGTTATTTAGATCTATTTGTAACTATACGTACATTTGCTAATCGCACATCGCTGTGCTCAAAATCACGCGTCCCTGGCCAAGGAATGCAGGTTTGCTTTTGTCCTGCGAGAAACGCTTTCAAGAAAACTGCTTGGAGAATTCAATCTGCATCTGGAGACTTGCTCATGCAATTTGCAGCTTCAGTCACAGAATTCATTCACTGGTTGCCTATTCCATTTCCCAACAATGTTTCAGGGTATCCACAAAAGCTGATTATTTTCGGAGCTGGACTTTCAAACTTTACTTGGCTGTAAAAGGAGCGCACGACCGACGAAAAATTGCAGAGGTTACTTGTATATTGCATAATATAGTTATAATATATGTGTATATATATATTGACGCATATAATTATAATTGTACAGACATGTACATACTGTATTCATCTGTATTATATACACATATTAAGTCATATTAATAGATACTATCATATCATGATAAATTGTTGCACATCTTCAGGTTTCAGGAGCCAATGTTGCCAGGAACAAAGAGATGATGCGCTGCCAGGCTTCTATTGCCTGGTTTCATCCGATGAAGTGCGGGCCACTTGTCACGCCTGGCTGGTCAAGAAATCAAAGATGCGTAGAATTGATGGAAGTAATATGGAAGTTATCTAGTTTGCAGCATAGTATATATATATATAAATACAGATACATATGAAGATATCTATGAATAGCACCTTTCTATATGTATATAATCAAATGTAACTGTATATATGTATACATACACACACTACGTATACAATTACGTATACTACGTGTGGCTCGTATATGTGAATAGTAAGTATGCTATGGTTGAACTACAAAGCTGCCCTGGGCAGCCACGGGGTGAACAAGCTGAACATAGCCAAGATAGTTGTCTCCACTCCGGTCGTTGCATCCTCTGCAAAGATCAGGATTGAAGTGATTTCCCCGCCACAAAGGATGAAGCATTGAATGCGGAATCAATTGTGTCATTCGCTATTCCATATATAACGTTTCCAGATAGCATTAAATCAATTATTTGGTTTGGCCACTGATGGAGTTCCCGTGCGCACCATTCATTTGTTGAGGCTGGTCTTGCTCGTGTGCAGTGATACCCCAGAACAGATTCGTGCTAATGCCTTGTCTCAACTCACGCCTGATATGTCAGACTTTTAAAGCGAATCTGTTTGTAAGAGGGTAAGGATCGGAAGACTGGTTTGGGAGAGGAGGCGGCAAAGAATTGCAGTGAACACTCACGTAAAAAGATAGGACATCAGGTCAGAACTGCGACAATAGTGTTAAGAAAAATACCGCAAGAGGTCATGCTCAGTAAAATCAGGTGTGGTGATATGCTAGATGGATGCTTTAAAAAGATGACACGCACGACTTGATATTCTCCGAAAATCTCACAGATATCATGATGACGATCACGGTGGTGTAGCTGATTGGTTTGTGTGAGTCTAGACCCAAGTTTTTGTTTATCGGATGAATTTTCCAAGACCAGGCAATTGAAATATTTGAAGTCGATTGAAATCCATGGAATCTGCTTGATTATCTTGATTGGAACATATTGGGACATGATGGACATGACATTCCATGACATTCCATGAGATTCCATGAGATTCCATTGGTCCATCGCTGAGTTCCTCGTTTGGAGCTACTTTGGCGCACTTCGCCAACTCCTCCCTCCCGGAGATGGCACACATGCCCACCTGTAGCTGGGGCCCGAGATGCCGTGGATCTGGCAACAAACGCAGCGGCACGGGCTATGTGCCTAGATATAGTTAACATTTAGTTAACAGTTCTGGCCAATCCAATACTTCCATAAGGGAGGAAAGTGCGTTTGGTTGTGTACGTGTTTGTCTCTGTCCATATGTAGATTGATATGCTTCAATATGATTCAATCATATTCAATATATTTCAATATGGATTGTACACTTGGCCGGATGTCAGATGTAGAGGATGCCATTAGGCTGACCTGAATTTCAACGTTCGGAGAGTTCTGCCAGGTGGCCACTTGGCGGATGGCAAAGAGGACGCTACGACTTTCGGATGTGGCAACCGGAGTAAGTATAGTATAGATAGATAGATATAGAATGATATAGATAGTATAATAGTAAGTCTGAGCATACCATCGAATACTTCTCGAAATTCTCGAGGCAAGATGAGACAAGACTGTTCTTTTTTCTAACTTCACGAAATTTCACGGGCATGTCGCGAGGAGGAATTGAGTGAGAGTGTATGTTGCGTTTGACAGCTTTGCAATTTGAACACTTTGAAATGCACGATTCGGAGGACAGCTGCAACCCAAAGACGAAACTTCAGGGGCCTCTTGAGCAGCTTGACTGCTTAAGTGAAGATTGGTGAATCTGCCGGTACAAAGGAACAAAAGTGTGTTTTTCTTTCCAAGACTGCAATCAAGGGTGTGTTATTTAAATTTGGATCCAACGGTTGAAAGCAATTCGGCGCCACCAAAGATGCATCCATACTCTCCACACTCGCACTGGTACTGTCAAACTGTGCTCGTTTTTGGGTGCTATGAAATGTTTGAGCTTTGTCAACGGATATGAACGAATCAGATGGGTATCTGTGTGAGATTCCAAAAATACAGCGAGTTGGGTCCTGATCCCGCACTTAGGTTCTTTAGGAACAAATATCCTTTGGATGTTTGGTTCCGTCACTCGGAAGCATGGTGAAATCTGAAATCTATGGTGCCATATGGTGCCAGGGATAATGTAGACACATCCGTGATCTGTTCAGATTCACAGAAGACTCCCAGAATATTCGATATACTTGCGTCTCAGGGTGCAAGATTGCAAGCTTGCAAGAGTGCAACTACACTCTGGTAAACTAACGTGATGCAAATTTCCCGCGTATAACGATAGGTTTTTCCACGTTAAGTATGTGTAAAATGGCCATATCCCGATGATAGCCACGTTAGTTGCGTCCTTCCATGTTGTAACCTTTGAGCTGTAAAATGATAGCCACGTTAGTTGGTTTTCCTTGGCCAGGGTCTCTGGGGAACATGCTGGTCTGGGAGACCCAAGTGATAGTCACGTTAGTGCTGTA